>JGI996J12353_1000270_pt1 | contig 14333 bp, 14 predicted proteins | sample IntmicLarv5ML5BL_FD_12353 | JGI IMG/M metagenome (IMG submission 12353) | reverse complement strand
GCCATTTCTATCAGTAGAGAATACGCTTGAGTTATCTTCGTACAAGAACTCGCTTGGTCTTGTTACACTGAAGAACTTCAATACATCTGGAGCATCATTAGCGATACCTTCGTTGTTATCTACAGCTCTGTCTAATCTTCTGTACAATGGAGACTCGTCTTCAACTAATGCGAATGCAGAAGTTCTTGTTGCGTCATATTTGTTATACTTAGCGTGAAGACTTGCATCGTCAATACCAACTTTCATGTTGTGTGAAAGGAAAGCGATATCATCTAACAAGTTAACACGAGAAGAAGCTGTATCAACCAATGCATAGTAATCTTCACCATCCTTAGTATTGTTAGTCTTCAAGAAGAAGATAGCAATATCATCAGCGTAGAACTTAGCATTTGTTGGATCTTGATTAAGATGATAAGTGTAAGTACCATCATTTGTTGTAATATGATCAGCACCGTCTGTTACAACATATCTGTCATGATATGTATCAGCAACAACATATTTGTTGTTTTGGATCAATTTGTTAGCATCGTTAACTTTCAATACATAAGCAGTTCTTTCAAGACGAGCTAAGTTTTTCAACTTGCTATCAGAAACGTTCTTTCTGTCAACCCATGCACCATATTGTACATTCTTAAGAGTAGAATCTGTTGTATTAACTCCAGCAGCTTTTTGAGGAACCAAAACGAATCTTGTTCTAGCTTCTGGGCTGATATATAAAAGAGTATCAGCTGAAGAATGAAGACCTAAATAAGATTCAGCATTGAAGCCATGTAGGTAACGGAAAGAATATCTCTTCATTTTCCAATCTTCATTTTCCAAATTCACAGCTTTGTAACCAAGATATTTATCTTCTTTTTGTGCTGTAGGAACAGGGATGAAGTTGTTTTCATCGATGCTTGCAGTATTACCGAAGATAAGGTCAAGAGCAGATGTAGAAGCAAGAGTTGTTACCGCTTCGAACTCACGGTTTGTAATTGTAACATTATATTTAGAGTTTCCAGTTACCAACCATTGGAATGCTGGCTCTTGGAATGGATCGATATGGCTATCTCTTACGTCAACCCAAACAGGAGTAACAACACCAGCACCATCAATATTTGCGTTAGGGCTATTTGCCACAGCGTGGTGAATAGGAACAGCTAAATAGTGAGTACCATTCTTGATTACATACAAATTTTCTTCAAGAAGAGGTTTCTCTTGAGCAGCACAGTCGCCAAGACCTAAACCAATATTAGTTTGGTGAGGTAATTCGCCAACAGTTAAAACTCTACCTTCTCCAGCTAAATCTTGAAGAACAACATAAGTAAAGTCATTTAGATTCAAGTCCGCAGGACCAGTGCTTGCTAAGAAATCATCATCAGAAACCTGAAGACCAGCACGGTACCCTGTGCCAGCAGCCGTTGAGAATACGCTGTTTGTTGCACCCATAAACCACCATGGTTTAGCTGCATCTCCACCTGTTAGGATTTCAATGATAGACTTATTTGGTTGAACAGCAGAAAATACGTTTATTGTCAAACTATCGAAAGAAGGATAGTAAGTAAAACGGAATTGGTATTGCCCTGGGATATTAGTAGCGTTTGGACCAACAGTTGTAATATCTTCGTTGTCTTTTGAATAAGCAAAAGTCAAATAAGGATCACCTGTTTGGTTAATCAATGCAGTATCCACACGAAGATAGTTTTTTGTAGTACTTCCTTTATGCAATGTTACATAAGAGTCTGCATGACCTGTGAAAGCACCAGCATCAGTTGCAGTCAAAGCAGTAGAAGAGAATTCGTTTGCTGGAACAGCACCTGCTACATCTGGAGTGAAAACTAATTTTTGAGCACCTGCTGGAACAGTTCCTAACTTAGTATTCAACGCCTCTGCATTCAAGAACTGAGGAGCTGCTTCTACTAATGTGAAGAATGCAAGTTCTACATCGTCTGTTACTATTGCTGCACCTTTGTCTGCAACATCTACAGATTCTTTAATGTAAACAAGATCTCCGACAGCAATACCTGTACTCACAGCTGTTGCTACAGCTAAAATAAGAACACTATCAGGTCCTACATAAGAATACAATAATTGTTTTTCATCTAAGACATTACTTGTTCCGTATTTCGCTGAAAACGTCCAGTCAGAAACACTACCATCCAAAACCAATGGTTTAACAAGCTTTTCATGGATGCCTGCTGCTTCAACGATTAAATTGTCGCCATACCCTTTGTTCAAGAAAGTGAAAGAAGGGTTCTTACCACCCTTTTCAGCTGAAATTTCAACACACCAAAGAGAGAATGACAAATCAGCACCAACAGCATTACCGTTTTTTAAGCCAACAGCACCGTTAGCAGGGTCAACAAGTAAAACTCCATTGATACCTGTCGCTACATGCGGATTAAGAGTTGCTGCATCGCTAGTTAGAGCGGTACCAACAAGGTTCAACTGATACAAGCCGCGATTAGCGCCTTCCACCAAAGATCTAGCTGATTGACCAACATGGTCGCCAACAGCAGCCGTATTCCTTACTGCTGCATTAGTTGCACTGCTTAAAAGCAAGGCACCTGCCGCAAGAAAAGTAAAAAACTTTTTGTTCATAATTAATAAAATTTATTGTTAATAAAAACTGTTAAAAAATTCGTATATAGTTCGTTTTCTTTCATTTGTGGGGTTCGAGTTCCATCAGAAATTCCTTGTCTTTTTTCGAACCTTCTCTCTTTTCTAGGAGTGAATGTTTTAACAGTATGAGGAGGGATAATCTTTTTGTTTTGGTAAGTGAGGAGGAAGGAGGGCATAAAAAAAGCCTTGAGATGTTGTTATCTCAAGGCTTTTTAAGCATTATTTCTATAACTTATTTTTCTTCTGGTGCTTCTGAGTCATCTGTATTCTCTGGGGTGAAGTCTGTTAGTCCACCTTCGATTAGAGCATTGTACCAATTAATCAATTTCTTGATATCAGTAGGATAAACACGTTCGCGGTCGAAATTTGGCAATACTTCTGCCATATATGAATATAATTCGTCATTAGTAGCTGTTTTTGTGTTGAGTGCTACTTTTGCACCATTCTCTTTGTTTTTTACATTTGTAAGAACATTGTGCAATGGAACTTCGTCTTCATCAGTGTACATAGCGATATCTCCTAATGATATGATTTTATCACTCCCATAAACAGGGCTACGCTTTTTATCAACTAATGATTCTACAATCAACATATTCTTCCCGTTAGAAACCAACTTATATAATCCGGGTTTTCCTGAAATAGACAAAATCGTCTTCAACATAATATTTTCTTCTTATTGTGTTAAACTTTTGAAGGTGCAAATGTAGTATAACTCCTCGAACAATAAACATATTTGAATGTTAAAAAGCGATGGGCGAGAAGAGTTTCAGGTGATATTGTCGAGAGAGGTGATGATGTCACTTACTTGCGCTATAAGTGGTGTTTTATTATCGTTGATTATGATATAGTCTGCGCGCTCTTTCTTTATTTCGTCTGACAATTGATTGTCAATACGTTTGCTGATTGCTTCAAGTGATACGTTATCTCGTTTTTGAATCCGCTCCAGACGTATATCAAGTGGTGCATAGACCGTTAGCGTGTAGTCGACAATCTTATCGAAGCCAGATTCAAATAGTATTGCAGATTCTATTGCACATATCATATTCGTTTGTCTGTCTGCCCAGTCGAGAAATGATTTGCTGACTTCAGGGTGTATTATGCCGTTGACCTCCCGTAGCATATCAGCATTGTTAAATATAATCGACGCTAATTGTTTTTTATCCAGCTTACTGTCTTTGTATATGTTGCTCCCACATAACTTTTGGAGTTTCTCCTTTATTATTGGGGATGTGTCAGTCAGTTTCTTCGACTCCTCGTCAGCAGTGTAGACCGGGATTCCGTGTAATTGGAATATTGTTGCAACGACAGACTTACCGCTACCAATACCTCCTGTTATCCCGAGCTTAATCATAGAACAGGCCTGCGTTCTAATACAAATTCAAACTTATCGGGGATAAGTGTGTGTGTGCTAATCCAATCAGGCTTAGTCGTCAATTTGAGTGGAAGCATACCTGATATACTTTGTTCCATATCTGCAAATTCTACGTCTATCGTGAAACCTCTCTCTGACAGGTCTTTATACTTGCTCAATGGCACACTGCTGCGAACCATTACTGTTGTTGGAAATGTTCTGACGGTATAGCCTACTGGAACGTTTACACAGACAATCGGTATCTCTAATGTTTTTTCGGTAAATTCCTCAATTGGGATTGTTAGACTTACTTCAGTCGGTTCGAATATCACACCTTCGATTTCTTCTAGTTTGATTTTCTGCGTGACGCTACTCTTAACATTTCTAACCTCTGTGTAAATCGTTGATATGCTTTTGATAGAGTCTAGTCTCGTTTTATCTGTATATATCATTACAACAGATGGAGAAGTGACAATCTCTCCCGATACTCCGTAACCGGATCTCGGGTTTACAAATCCTTTGAATGTAATTGGAACACTCTTTTGAAACTGTTGACTGTACGAAACATCTAATTGCGAAGGCGAAAAGTCAATGACGTATGTTGTCACAGCAAGTGATTTTTGAAGATGACTTTCAATCTCACTCTGTGTAACGGTCACTATTTTTTCTGTACTGTTCAGATTGTTTTCAGTTATTTCAATAGGTCTAAAGTTTCGTGCAAGAGAGTAATTAAGCAATACATTGCCCTTGTCTTTTACACGCACGTTTACCCTTTCCGGAAGAGATTGTTTGAATACAATATCTTTCGGAAAATCTTTATATCTGACAGGAACAGAAAGTTCCATCTCGTATTCTTGGTTCATACTCTGTAATACCCAGAAACCAAGTGATAGGGATAGAAACAAACAAAAGATTAAAACTTCCCTCCACCGTTGACGACGCAAAGAAGTTTTAATCTTTTCCCAGACAGACTTGATACGTTCTATGACAGTTCCAAGTCGTGACATTATTTATTATTTTTCTATTACTTCGCGCCTTCTGAAGAAGCAAAAACTGATGCTTTGTCTATTTTGATACGAACACCGTCGGCAACTTCAATCATCATATAGACATCACCTATTTCTCTGATCTTGCCAAAGATACCACCTGCAGTAATAACATAATCTCCAACTACCATTGCTTCGCGGGCTTTTTGGATATCTTTTTGTTTCTTTTGTTGCGGACGAATCATAAAAAAGTAGAAGATTGCAATCATTGCAACAATCATTACGATACCCGACCATGGAGAAGCCTGACCGGCTGGTGCTTGTAGGAAAATCGCTAATAAGTTCATTTCTGTTATATTTTAGTTTAATTTAATTAAAAGACGAATTTGTACAAATGTAGCTATTTAATCCTTAAATAGCAATTTTTCTCTTTTCAGTTCACTCACAATGGAATCCAATATACCATTGATGAAGATACCACTTTTAGGAGTGCTGTAGTACTTTGCAGCGTCAATGTATTCATTCAATGTTACATTGATTGGAATTGCAGGGAACGACATTATTTCAGCAATTGCTATCTGCATAATTATTAAGTCGATATTGGCGATACGTTCAGTCTCCCAATTCTTCATGTGCTTGCTGATGCGGTCACGGTATTCCGGTCCGTTAAGTAGTGTTTTGCGGAATAGCTCTATCGCAAAAGCCTTGTCTTCCTCGTCCTTGAACATTGGTAACAACAGTTGTTCCACTCCATTTTCTTCCTCAAAGTTCTTTATTGTTTTAAGAGAAAATGTTTGTACTATTTCAATGTCGTCATTCCAATAAATGCTTTTATCCACTAAAAATTCTTCTACCATTTCGTTAGAACAGACGATTTTTTTGAATGCTGTACGCCAGAACACTTTGTCTGTCTCATAAGAGTCATCCTCGTTTTCAATGTATTCTTGATAAACATCTGAAGTGATAATAAGATTCAGAATTTTGTGAACAAAATCACTATCGTCATCCCATGACAAACCATTATCAGATACATATTTTTTCAAAGCGATATTCTTTTCCAATTGTGCCACAAAACGGTTGTCTGCCAAACGAGTGTTCGGATTCAACTCTTCTTCGGAAGGCATATACTTATTTTTACGATTGTCTATGACACGCTTTTGCAGGTTGGTTACTTCAATTATTAGAAGGAGAAAGTAGTGGTATAGGTCGTAAGACTTTTGGAGACTGAAAAGTAACTCGTTTTCCGCGATTTTTAAGTCTCTGTTTTCACCTTGATAATACGCGTAGATTATCTGTAAAACTTTAATGCGGATTAAAACTCGATTAATCATAGTTTGAAAGAACCTCTTTTTTGTTTATAATGGTTGCAAAGTTAGCGAATCTTTTGGTAAAAGAACTTAGTCGCGTGGTTTTTGTCTTGGGTTTGATGTGAAAATATAGTGTTCCTTATGTTATAGCGTATTTTGGTTGTATTTAAAGCAATTAAATAGTGTGTATATTAAAAAAAATGTACATATTTGGCTACCTGTTAAGTTAATACTATTGGTTTATAATCTATTATGGGAAAGGAAGCTACGATGAAAAAAACACAATTGGATGGGGGTGATAAGGAGATTATTTATTCGAAGGCAATAAAGGCCGGAAAGAGGATTTACTATTTGGATGTGAAGAAAAATTTGAAGAATGACTTATTTCTGGCGATTACCGAAAGTAAAAAGATTCAAGCAAAAGACAGTACAGAAATCTCCTTCGAGAAACATAAAATATTTTTGTACAAAGAGGATTTCACAAAGTTCGTTGATGGACTGAATGATGTTGTCGCTTTCATAAGGGCAAACAATAGTGAAGCCGATATAACTCCTCTAAACAAAGAGGATGAGAATGAAGATGGAGATATAAAATTGAATATTGAATTCTAAAATATTATAGCGATGTGAAGAATATAAAAAAGCGGCTCCTAATAAGGAAGCCGCTTTTTTTGTCTCTTTGACTTTAACTTTGTCAAGACTCTTGACTGATTGCACTTGTCGGACATGCATCCTCGCAAGTTCCACATTCTGTACACAAGTCTGGATCAATTTTGTAAATATCACCCTCAGAGATTGCTGAAACTGGACACTCGTCTATGCAAGATCCACAAGCAATGCAATCATCGCTAATTAAATAAGCCATAGTTCTAAGATATTAAAATGAAATTAAGCACCGTTAGTTGGGGCAAATATACTGTTTTTGTTATCATCTGCAAAATAAAAATATTAAAACGTACTTAATGCTATTTGTATTACAATATCTTATTTTATTATTCGTTATATAAGTCTAAAAATGAGAATAAATTGAGACGGTTATTATTACTTATAAGTATAGGGTGCCTTATGTCTGTGTTTGCCATGGCACAAAAGGAACGTGTAAGGAATCAGCCTTATGCGGACTTTAAAATGTTTCATCTGGGTTTTCACTTAGGTGTTCACGTTCAGGATTTGTTATTGACAAATACAGGTGCTGTTACTGAAAATGGCGAAATTCTGTTTGCTGATATTCCATCTTATTCCCCGGGCTTTAGCGTTGGAATTATAGGGGATATGTTTGTGAACCCTTACATGAATCTGCGCTTTACGCCAACACTTCATTTTGGAGACAAAGAGGTCATTTTCATGGAGCAAAATACAGCGGAAACGTTTTCCTATGTCGTACGTTCTAATTATTTGTCATTTCCTTTGGCTATAAAGTATAGTGCTTTACGCCTTAATAATTACCGTCCTTATTTGATTGGGGGCGTATATGGAGCATTAGATTTAGGTAGAAAAAAAGATACTCCACTATTGCTAAAGGGCATTGACTATGGCTTGGAGTTTGGTGTGGGTTGCGACTTTTATCTTCCTTATTTCAAATTGTGTCCTGAACTTAGATTCTCTTTTGGACTGGCGGATTTATTACAAAAAGACCGTTCTGACCTATCCAATAAAGAGTTGATGAAGTATACTGACTCTATGTCTAAGGCTAGTTCCCGTATGGTTACCTTAGTCTTTAATTTCGAATAAACAACTCAATGTAAATATAGACAGCAGGTACTGCCATTAGCATACTGTCGAATCTGTCAAGCATCCCTCCATGTCCGGGTAAAATCTTGCCTGAGTCCTTTATGTCCAAAGTCCGTTTTAATAAAGACTCTGTAAGGTCTCCCCATGTCGCAAAAACGACTACGGTTGCTGCAATGCCAAGCCAATGATACCATTCTATATTTGTAAGGTGGTATGAGGCAAGATAGGCAACAGAAAGAACAGCGATAAGCCCTCCCCAAAATCCTTCCCAAGACTTCTTTGGGGATATACGTTCAAACAACCGATGTTTTCCGAAAGTTATGCCGGTTAGGTATGCGGCGGTATCGTTAATCCAGATAAAGGCAAAGATAGAAAGCACAAAGATGGCTGAATAAGAACCTTCGTCAAACGCAATAAGATTTAGCACTGCGAAAGATACTGCACAATACACCTGAACCAATAGCAAATTTGCCCAATTAGAGATTGGGTTGGCTGCCTTATAATAGAGTTCCATGATGAATAATATAAGCAAGAAGAGTATGTATGGGAGGAATATATCATTGCTTGCAATACCACATTTGTACAGAAAAGTAGCGGCAAATAAGTAGACTCCTCCTGTCACATTCATTACCCTTTTGGTTATGCCCTTTTCTTTAGGGAAGAATAATCCATATAATTCCCATATAGTGAGCCCTGTTATGATACAGAATAGCGCAAGAAAAGAGTATGCGCCACCAAGTATGGCTCCAATAATAGTTCCAACAAAAACTAACCCGGTTAGTGCGCGCACTATTAAATTATTCTTCAATGTGTGACTTTTTTATGTGGTTTTACAATTACGCCTCGTTTTGGGGCTCTTCCTTTTCTTCTTCTGTAGAAGTGGTTGCTTGTTCTTCTTTTACTCCGTTTTTCTTTTCTTGTTGTTCAAGAATTTCTTCTGAGCGTGAGATCCATTGACGTTTACCAAATATAAGTTCAACATCTTCTGCATATATTACTTCACGTTCCAATAAGACCTGAGCGAGATTATTGTGCTTTTCCGAATTCTCAGTAAGGATTTGTTTCGCTCTTTCGTATTGTTGAGTTATTATCTCTTGTACTTCCGCATCAATTAAGCGAGCAGTCTCTTCGCTGTATGGCTTTGTGAAACCCCATTCCTGACCTGTCGAATCGTAGTAATTGATGTTAGGCAATGCATCGCTCATACCAAAATATGTCACCATTGCCATTGCTTGCTTTGTCACACGTTCCAAATCGTTCGATGCTCCGGTAGAGATTCTTCCTAAGAACGCTTCTTCTGCTGCACGTCCTCCCAAGGTCGCACACATTTCGTCCAACAATTGTTCTTTTGTTGTTATCTGACGTTCTTCCGGCAGATACCATGCTGCCCCTAAGGCTTTACCACGTGGTACGATTGTAACTTTAACTAATGGATTGGCATGTTCAAGCAGCCAACTTAGTGTTGCATGACCAGCCTCGTGTATTGCAATACTCTTGCGTTCCTGTTCGGTTGTTATCTTAGTACGCTTTTCCAAACCACCGACAATACGGTCTACGGCGTTCATGAAATCGTCTTTCTGTACAAAGTTCTTTCCTCCGCGAGCAGCTATCAGAGCCGCCTCATTACATACATTTGCAATATCGGCACCTGAGAATCCGGGAGTTTGTCTTGCCATCAATTCAGCGTCTACGCTTTCATCGATCTTAATAGGCCGCAAGTGTACACCGAAAATCGCTTTTCTATCGTTCAAGTCCGGCAATTCTACGTGTATCTGGCGGTCAAAACGACCAGCACGGAGCAATGCTTTATCCAATACATCTGCACGGTTGGTTGCAGCGAGGATAATCACGCCACTGTTCGACCCGAAGCCGTCCATTTCTGTAAGTAATTGGTTCAATGTGTTCTCGCGTTCGTCATTGCTATTCATATTCGCATTCTTTCCACGAGCACGACCAACGGCGTCTATCTCATCTATAAATACTATACATGGTGATTTTTCCTTTGCCTGACGGAATAGGTCACGAACACGTGATGCTCCTACACCAACAAACATTTCAACGAAGTCTGAACCTGAAAGAGAAAAAAACGGAACATTCGCTTCGCCTGCAACAGCTTTAGCAAGCAATGTCTTTCCTGTTCCCGGAGGACCAACCAACAATGCTCCTTTAGGAATCTTACCTCCCAATTCTGTATATTTCCCCGGATTCTTGAGGAATGATACTATTTCTTCGACTTCTTGTTTTGCTTCCGACAGTCCTGCTACATCTTGGAATGTAACTTTGTGGTCGTTGTCTTTGTCGAAAAGTTGCGCTTTCGCCTTTCCTACATTAAAGACACCACCGGGACCTCCTCCTGCACCTCCGGACATACGTCTCATAAGAAACATCCAGATTAAAACAAAAAAGGCTAATGGAGCAAGAAAGGTTATGAACATATTCCAGAACACGTCCTCGCCTTCTTCATACCTTACCTGTGTGTTTATCTTATTGTCAGCTACCTGCCTATCGTAAAACTCCGAGAATTTATCGGCAGATGGAATCCTTACTTTTACTTTGGGAGCTTTGGCTTTATCTCCTTTGAAATCAGGAAAGACAACCTCAAGCTTATCCTCTTTAACAGTCGCTTCAAGAGTGTTTTTTCTGTTTATCACAGTGATTTTATCAAACACGTCCTCTTGTGCCAAGCGTTGGAAATCAGTCCATCCTCTTTCAACTGTTTGTTGAGAATCTCCTGTTACATACAGTCCAATTACCATAAGCAATATTAATCCGTAAAGCCAATACAGATTAAATTTGAACATCTTTTGCTTACTGTCTTTTGGCTGCTTATTTAAGAATTTATTATTGTCTTTCTCTTTTTCCATAAAAATACAATCAAAACATTTTTAATAACAAATCAATCCAGATTAGGAATACGAGTTATTTTAGAATCTTCCCAAAGAGTCTCAATATTATAAAAGGCTCTTTGCTCTGGTGTAAATATATGGACAATAACCGTGCCATAGTCCATGCCAATCCATACCGAACCGGATTTGTCATCAATGGACAAAGGCTTGTCTCCTGCATCCTTACGAGCATATTCCCATGCTGAGTCTGATAAAGCTGATACTTGTGTCGGGGTATTTCCTTCACATATAATGATATATTGACATATTGCCCCTGATATTTGAGTGATATCTACTGTTACAATGTTTTTACCTTTTTTCTCTTGCAGGCCTTCCACCAAGGCATTTACCAATTTATCTGTTTGATTCATTCGTTCTATTTAATAATATTCAAAACGCAAATATACTCTTAATATCTTTCATATAAAGATACAGAAAGAGAAATAAGGTTAACAACCTCTTTATTTATTGTGTCTGATTGTTGATAAACACATGAATCAATTCATTCTTAAAAGGACTATAATCATGATTGTTATATCCATAGAAAAGCCTCATCATACCCTATGTTGTACTCCTTTAGAAATCTTATATATTCCTCTTGGAAGGTTATCTTTTTATGATGTTCTTTTTGATTTCGGATATATTGAATTACTGTATTCAATCGTGATTGACTGACGGAAAAACCGGCATATCCTCCTTGCCAAGCGAACGTTTGTTTTTTTCGTTTCATCCAAATACTACTATTGCTCTTTATATCTTTGACAAAAGATGAAAGAGATATATTTTTAGACATAATCGCCAAGATGTGAATATGGTCTTCTGTTCCATTTATAATAATAGGAACAGAATTATCTTTTTTTATTATACCACCGATATATGCATATAAGTCGGAATGATATTCGGTTTGTATCTTGACAGAATAATCCTTTACGTGAAAAATTACATGCACGTATAATTGTGACAGTGATTGAGCCATAGTTTTGGTTTTTATTAAAATGTCGTGTAAGTATAATCAAAAACATGATAAATACTTCTTGCCAAGTCCTGCAGGGACCCAAAATAGTAAGGTTTGCCTGCTCTGCAGGCTCCGTCATTCCGTATACTATTATGAAAAAGTGAATGTCTTTTCGTCCTACAGGGACGATTGATATTAGCCCAACGGCTTTAGCCTTGGGTCTCATCATACAATAAACGAATGCGTGCTGTAGGTACGCCGGATACAGGTTTCCGGCGTACTTACAGCACGCAAAATATATGCGAGATACATTAAAACCCAAGGCTAAAGCCATTGGGCTAGGTTCACGGGTCCCTGCAGGACTTGGCAAGAATACTAAAAAAAAGAAAGCCGCGTGATGCATTTCTGCACCATGCGGCTTTGTTATCTTATTTGTTGCTTAGTTGTTATCTGACGACAACCTTCTTCGCTTCTGAATTACCAATACTTACAAAGTAGATACCCTTTGGCAAGGCTACTGTAGTTTCTGTCACTTTCGCTGTTTGAGCAACTACTTGTCCGATTATAGAATGAACACGTACAACAGCAGGGGCAGATAATTGGACATACAATTGTCCGTTACTTGCATATACGGTGTGTACTTCTACAACTTCATTTGCAGTCGAGCTACCAGAGTCAGGCTCGCAACCGCCACCTGAAGGAGGAGTTGCGCTTGGCTCTCCAATTGTATTGCCTACGGTTATAGCACCTACAGTCGCTTTTCCTCCAAGTGGAGTTCCTGTTATTCCTCCAGGCAAATCAAGCGCGAAGTCGTAATAATAACTATTGCTTGTTGAGATATTTCTCCACACCACGCTGCTTCCGACAATCTCTCCATTTTCAGAAGGAGTAATCTTAATTCCGTCTAAGGCAATGACTGGTAATGTCAGAGTTTCTCCGTTGTTAAGCTTTATTTCTTTGCCTGCTGCATCAGCAATGATTACAGTTTGGTTGCTCGCATTAAGCTTTGTTAGCTTTGTGTTTTTACTAAGGTCTAATGCGTGCAAATTGTTACCTGAACAATCTAACTCTTTTAAGTTAATGTTTTTGCTTAAATCAACATCCACTAAAGCACAATTAGAGATATTTAGAATTTCTAATTCTGGGATAGCAGTAATAATTCCATAATCCGTCAAAACCTTACAACCGCTTATGTTCAAAGATGTAAATGTTGAACGATAGTTACTGTCTTCAACTTGAAGCGTTCTCATTTTTGGACTGTTACTGAGGTCAAGTGACTTTAAGTTTGTATTTCCTTGAATTTGTGATTGCTCCAGATTTGGACTTGTACTAAAGTTTATTGTACTAATCTTACTTCTAGTAACGTTTGCTATACGTAAAGCTGTACATCCGGTGAGATTCAGTGTTTCCAAATAAGTTGAACCTGTTATATGTAGATAATCTAAACGAGTTCTGTTTGATAAATCCAAAGATCGATATCTGTTTGAACTGGAACGAAAATTTATAATGGCATAACAACCTTTTATGTTCACTTCCTCAATACGATTGGTGCATGTCCAAACTTCTGTCAGCTTTGTACAGTTTTCTACGTTCAATAATGTTATTTGATTCCTGAAAAGCCAAATTTCTCGCAACTCTGCACAGTCAGAAAAATCTGCAGGTCCTGCTGTTTCAGCATTGCCTCTATAGGTCGGTCTGTCTGTATATCTGGAGACATCTACCTTTGTTAGTCTACCATTGCTATCCCAGTCAAAATAACCAACCAAATTTCCCACCCAATTGCTCCCATCGCTGGCAAGAGCTATTGGAGCGTCCGACCAAATCCGATCTATATTGCGAACCCCATTTGACGGTTGCTCAAGAAATGTTTTGACCTTTGCTAAGTCATGTGCGTTATAGTTTTTAGCTACAGCATTTGTTCCTGACAATAGAAGCGTCAGGGTTAATAAAATGTAGAAATGTTTCATCATATTTTCTTAATTAAATGAGTAATTGCGGTTAAAATGTACTATATACCTTTTGTGGCAAAAGTACAAAAAGGATTGTAATTTAAAGAGCAAAGGTAAAAAAGAATTGCGTTCTAAAGAATTTTGCGTTATGCAGCAAAAGAAGGTCGTTAGTTTTAATCAATTCATTTGTTTACAGCAGTGAACCTATTTTTGGTCCTGTATGGACCCGTGAACCTAGTCCAACGGCTTTAGCCTTGGGCTTTAATGTATCCCGCATATATTTTGCGTGCTGTAAGTACGTCGGATACAGGTTTCCGGCGACTTACAGCACGCATTCTTTTATTGTATGATGAGCCCCAAGGCTAAAGCCATTGGGCTAGTATCAATAGTCCCTGTAGGGCGAAAAGACATTCAAAAAAAGCGGGGTGTCTCATTTGAGACACCCCGCCTATTATTTAGACTATTGGTTTATTCAACCAATAATCAATCTTATTTTACGATAGCTCTTACAGCAGCACCACCTTCAACAGTAACGAATACTATTCCTTGAGGAGCAGCAACTGTTACT
>JGI996J12353_1000269_pt1 | contig 14355 bp, 13 predicted proteins | sample IntmicLarv5ML5BL_FD_12353 | JGI IMG/M metagenome (IMG submission 12353) | reverse complement strand
CCCCTGCCGTAAACGGTAGGCAGCCACAGTCCTCATTCCGCTACACTACATTGCGGGCTATCTGCGTCTGCCACCCTCGCTCCACTCGCAGTCGGCTCGCGCCTCTCCACTACGCAAGCAAAAAATCACTACGCTAATTTTTTACCTGCTTCGTTTCGGCTCAAGGCTGTTTTACCTGCGTTGTTTTTGTGCTACGCCCACACCAGCCCCCGACCACCCACCCCTAAAAACAGTTGAAGAAATATTTAATTTGCGTTCCACGCAGGTTTTAGGACAGTGATTTTATCCCCCCAAAAAGGAATATGCAAAGTTAGCAATTACGCTTACCAGCAGTAAAGGTCAAGCCCTGCGGGTTTTTGAAAAAATCTTCCTTTTTTCTTAACGCTTCGCTAAAAAAAGAGTATTTATTTCAAAAAACCTTGACAACTGCCGCTACATTGCTGTTGAACTTGCATATCCTTTTCTTCTTCTTTCTTTTTTCTTCCTTTTTGGGGAAAAATAATTTTTGTTTTTTGTTTATGATAAAGCAAATTATGGCAACAGAAAGCATAAGCCGCCAATATTTCAAAGGGCTGTAAATGCAGTTGTATTTTTGTTTTCTGACGAGGTTAAGGCTATACCAAAGCCGTACCAAGTCCAAGTAAAAGTAATTTATTAACCCCTAAATTTTAAAGATATGGGAACAATTAAAAGAGGTATTTTAGGCGGCTTTTCAGGCAAGGTCGGAAACGTCGTAGGTGCAAGTTGGAAAGGCATTTCGTATATGCGTTCTCTTCCGCAAAGTGTGAAAAATCCACGCACAAAAGGTCAAGTAAGCCAAAGAAGTAAATTTGCGATTACACTTCACTATCTCAAATCAATGACTGCATTTCTTCGTACAGGTTGGAAATTGTATGCACACAGGCAATCGCCAATTAACGCGGCAATGTCTTACACTTTGGCAAATGCAATAATCGGCACTTATCCCGATTACGAAATTGACCCAAACAAAGTGTTGGTCTCTCGCGGCTCACTTGCACCTGCTGTTAATGCTAATGTTACCAATATGGGAGGAAGTGTTGATATTTCGTGGGACGATAACAGCACTGTAAGTAATGCCAAACAAACCGACAAAGCTTTGATTGCCATTGTCAATCCAACGAAAGGCGAAGCCGTTTGCAGTACCGCAGAAACCGAACGTATGACAGGATATCAAAACATTGCAATTCCTGCCGATTGGTCGGGAGATGAGGTACAGGTTTATTTGGGTTTCATTTCCGAAGACGGTAAAGAAGTTGCAAACAGTGCGTATTTGGGTGCTATTCCTGTTTAATTAGTATAGGCAAATGTTTTCTTGCAGCAAAAGCCGCTCAATTTGGGCGGCTTTTTTTTGAAACTATTAAAATATAAAAGTATGGAAATTCTAAATCAAATATTGCCTTTTTCGGTATCAATAATTACACTGATTGTCGGTTGGTTAGGCGGCAGGCGTAAATCTTCTGCCGAAGTTGAAAGCATAAAAGCCGACCACGCCGAAAAATTATTAAAACTCAATGACGAATACCTGATTGCTCCGCTCACAAAGAGAATTGACATTTTGAGCCAAAAGATACAACGATTAGAGCGGGCATTAAGCCGCATTTCGGATTGTAACGACGAAAAAAAATGTCCTGTCAAAAACGAATTAAAAAAGCAAAAAAATGAAACCAAGAGGATTACGCAACAATAACCCCTTAAACATTCGGCACAATGCCGATGTTTTTCAAGGCGAAATAAAAGGGAATGATAAATCATTCAAAACCTTTTCTTCGATGCCTTACGGCTATCGTGCCGCGTTTGTAACGCTCGGCACATATCTTTCACGAGGTTGGAACACAATCGAAAAGATTATTTCCAAATGGGCGCCGCCGATTGAAAACAATACAGAAAGCTATATCGCCAATGTAGTAAAATGGTCAGGAGTTCCGAAAGACAAGATATTGACCGCTTCCGATGCTGCGGACTACATTCTGATAGTTGCCGCAATGAGCTTTGTAGAAAACGGCGTAAACGCCGATATTAACCAAATAAAAGCGGGCTTTGCCCTGCAAAATAAAATTACAACGAAATGAAAAAAACAATTATATTTATAATCCTGTTGCTTTGTCTTTGCAGTTCCTGCAAAACGCCGCAATACATACCTGTTGAAACAACCAAAATTGAATATCGGGACAACTTTGTCCGTGACTCAATTTTTTGCTACGATTCTATTTTTGTCAAACAGACAGCTGACACAATATTTTTTGAACGGTACAAATATCTGTATCGGGATAAAATTGTAAAAGATTCCATTTTTATCAATGACACAATCCGCGTTCCGTATCCTGTTGAGGTTATCAAAGAAGTGAAAAAGCCGTTATCAAGTTGGCAGAATTTTCAAGTATGGTGCGGACGTATTGCCCTTATAATTTTGTTGCTTGTGGGTGTGTGGAAATTGAAAAGATAACGCCGAAGGAGCCGCCGCAAGCGGCTTCTTTCGTGTCTTATTGTTAGTTTTCAATCAAACTTATATTTGTTTATTAAAAACATTTTATATCTTTGCAACAGAACGATTTATATATTATAATTGTTTATTAATTATTTGCAACACATTTGCGACACAGCACCGTAAAACGCTAAATATCAGTATTGGATACTTTTGAGGAAGTGAAGTAAGAAGCTATTAGAAATAATCAATAAATATTATAAATGCGCTGTGAATCAATATTTACGGCGCATTTTTTTTGCGTCCAAAAATCAAATTCTATTTTTCACTATCCTCAAATTGATTGAAAAAGTCAAACAATGCCAAAATTTATCCTAACCAAATTGTCGAATTCTTCCGACCTTTGCATTCTGTTAAAAAAGAAAAATAATGAAAAAAGAAATAGTCATTGTATTTTTATCAATCATCTACTGTTGGAACATTCAAGCCGAAAATGAATTTCAAGGTGTATCAGACACCATTCAGTCAAAGTATTTAGAAGAAATAGTCATTTCTTCCTCAACCAAGGAAACCAACGACCTGAGAACTTTACCCGGTTCAGTTTCTTTTATTACCCCTCGCGCAATCGAAGGGCGAAAAATCATTACAATAAAAGATTTAAGTACAATTATTCCTAATTTTTTTATCCCTGATTATGGTTCCAAATTCTCAGTTCCCGTTTATATTCGAGGAATTGGAGAAAGAAGCACCGGACAATCCATTGGAATGTATGTAGATAATATGCCTTATTTGGACAAATCCACATTCGATTTCGAATTTATGAATATTGCCGGAATAGAAGTTTTAAGAGGACCGCAAGGAACACTTTATGGAAGAAATGCAATGAGCGGAATTGTAAATGTAATGACCTATTCTCCTCTCCAATCTCAATACAAAAAAATCTCTTTGACCGGAGGAAATTATGGATTGTTTCGAGCAAAAGCGTCTATTTCAGAACTTCTTTCGGAAAATGTAGGAATTTCAGTAAATGGTTATTACGATGGTCACGATGGTTATTTCACGAATCAATTGGATGGCAAAAAAGCAGACCAATTGCAATCCGGAGGAACGCGGCTTCGTTTGGATTGGAAAATAAATCCTAATTGGACGGCACAATGGATGGCGAATTATGATTATTCTGACCAAGGAGCATTTCCCTATGGCTTGTACGAAAACGGAAAAATAGCAGCTCCGAATACCGATTATCAAGGAAAATATATTCGTCAAGTGGCGGGAAGCAATTTAAATCTTCGCTACACAAATGAGAAAATAATTTTCAATTCATCTACCGGATTTCAATATTTTGATGATGATATGAAGATGGATTTGGATAATAGTCCATTGGATGCGTTTACCAACCGACAAATTCAAAATCAAAGAGTTTGGACAGGAGAATTGACGGTTAAGTCCAACACAAACAATAATTATCAGTGGTCGTTTGGAACTTTTGGTTTTTATACTGACTTAAAAACAGATGTGGTAACACGAATTGGTACGGATGGAATTTCTGAATTACAAAAAGTTTTCGCTGACCTGAAAACAGAATATCCTCGAATGCCGAGTTTAACGGTTATGGATACCGAATTGCCGATTCAAGCCTATTTCGACACTCCGTCTTATGGAGCAGCCTTTTTTCGTCAATCTACTTACAATAATTTATTCATAGATGGACTATCGTTAACTGCCGGAATTCGTTTGGATTACGAAAAACAAAAAATGCAATACAATTCGGAAGCAAAGATGCTATTGAATATGTATATGCCGCCCATGCCTCCGGGAAGACCGGAAATGAATATGGATATTTCCAATATGTATGATGCGACTGTAATGGATACTCTTTTCTCGCAAGAATTTGTAGAAATCCTTCCGAAAGTGAGTTTGAAATATGAGCTTAATAAAAAGCAATATGTTTATTTTTCTATTGCAAAAGGATATAAAACAGGAGGATATAATATTCAAAATTCAAAAGATGTGATGCAAGAAAATATGCAATATGATGTAATGTCCGCTTTTGGAAGTAGTTTTCCGGATGGCATTCCTTCACAATTTATTCCGACTGCGATGAATTCGATGTTGGTTTACAAACCTGAATATTCTTGGAATTACGAAATCGGATTCAAAGGAGAGATTGTCAAAGATTTACTTTACGCTGAAGTTGCGGCTTATTATATTGATATTAATGATATTCAAATCACGGATTTTGCGCAGAGCGGACAAGGTCGTTTGTTGAAAAATGCCGGAAAAGCGAAAAGTACGGGAGTTGATGTTTCCTTATCGGCATCTATTACAAATGACTTGAGTTTTACTGCCAATTACGGACTTACGAAGGCTACTTTCAAAGATTACAAAACGACAGAAAATGATTATACAGATAATTATATTCCATTTGCGCCTCAGAATACGTTTTCTTTGAGTGGTGCTTATACGAAAAGGCTTCAACAGAAATGGATTGACCGATTGAGCTTCCAAGCACAATACAACGGAGCTGGTCGGATTTATTGGACAGAAGAAAACAATGTTTATCAGGATTTTTACGGATTATTGAATGTCCGCGCAGGAGCAAATAAAGGTATTGTAGGAGTTAATTTGTGGGCAAATAATTTGCTAAATGAAAAATATACTGCTTTCTATTTTGAAAGTATGGGACGTAATTTAGCGCAACAAGGAAGACCTTTCACATTTGGAATTGATGTGAGTCTTTCATTAAAGTAAACACAAAGGGGAAATTGCTAAACGCGGTTTCCCTCTTTGTCCACTTGTCCGATTTGTTTTCCCGGATTTCCGACAATTAACGCATAAGGTTCTACATCTTTTGTAACCACAGCACCCGCGCCAATCATGGCATATTCTCCAATCGTAATTCCGCAAAGAATCGTTGCATTTGCTCCGATTGTCGCACCTTTTTTCACGACAGTCTGCTTAAACTCATTCTTTCGCTCAATAAAACTTCGGGGATTGATAACATTGGTAAAAACGCAACTCGGGCCAAGGAAGACATCATCTTCGCAAATGACACCTGTATAGACCGAAACATTATTCTGGATTTTCACATTATTTCCCAAAATTACTTGGGGAAAAATAACCACATTTTGTCCAATATTACAATTTTTTCCAATAATGGAATGAGACATAATATGAGAAAAATGCCAAATTTTGGTTTGATTTCCGATTTGAACATCTTTATCAATTATTGCAGTTTCATGCGCTTGGTATTTATTCATAATTAGCTATTTGTTCAACAATATACAAAATTTGATTCGCATCCAATTCCGTGTGCATAGGCAAAGACAGAACTGATTCGCAAAGTTTATTCGTAATACTTAAATCGCTTCCGATTTTTACAATTTCTTTAAACGCCGGTTGATTTTGTAAAGGAGTCGGATAATAAATCATTGTTGGAATCCCTTTTTCGTTCAAATATTTCTGAAAATCATTCCGCTTATTATTCTTTATTTGAATGGTATATTGATGATATACATGACTTGAATATACTGAATTGAAAGGTGTTTCCAATAAATCAGGAAACAAACATAAATTGAGATTATAACTGTGAGCTGCCTGTTTTCGGGCTGCAATATATTGATTCAAGTAAAATAATTTTACCTTTAATATTGCCGCTTGAATTGTATCTAAACGGGAATTACAGCCAATAATTTGATGAGTGTATTTTTTTGATTGACCATGCGAAGCAATCATTTTCATTTTTTGAGCAAGAGCTTCATTATTGGTTAATAACGCACCTCCGTCGCCATAACAGCCTAAATTTTTTGTTGGAAAAAACGACAAAGTACCGATGTCTCCAATTGTACCTGTTTGTTTTTTCTGTCCATGCGAAAACTCGAAAGTAGAGCCTATACTTTGAGCATTGTCTTCAATAACATATAATTTATGTTTTTTTGCAATTTTCATTAAAGACTCCATATCAGCCGGTTGCCCAAAAAGATGCACCGGAATAATCGCTTTTGTTTTAGGCGAAATCGCATTTTTTACCTTGTCAACATCAATATTAAATGTTTGCGGATTTACATCCACTAACACCGGTGTTAGTTTCAACAACGCAATAGCCTCAGCCGTAGCAGCATAAGTGAAAGCGGGAACAATGACTTCATCGCCGACTTGTAAGTCTAATGCCATAAGCGCAATTTGCAAAGCATCCGTTCCATTCGCACAAGGAATCACATATTTTGCGCGAGTGTAAATCGCTAATTCTTTGGCAAATTCCTCCACAGCATCTCCATTTATGTATTTTCCGGAGCGAAGAACATTTAGAACAGCAGTGTCTATTTCTTTTTGAATCACTTCATATTGAGTCGTCAAATCGACCATTTGTATTTTGTTCATTTTTCCCACTGATTAAGCCAATTCGATGATTTCCATATCTTTTATTTCTTTTCCGTCAATGACAAATCTCATAAGTGTTCGCACTTGATGAAATCCATATTTCCCGGCAGCACCCGGATTCACACAAAGCATTTGCCTTGTTTTGTCGTACATTACTTTCAAAATATGAGAATGACCGCAAACAAATAATTGTGGCGGATTCGAATATATTTCCGAACGAATTTCAGGAGCATATTTTCCCGGATATCCACCTATGTGAGTCATCAAAATTTCCACATCTTCTACATTAAAGCGAAGCGTTTTTGGATAAGAAGCTCTCAAAAGATGACTGTCAATATTTCCATATACTGCGCGTATAGGCTTAACTTTTTGCAAGTTATTCAAAATATCTTCATTGCCGATATCTCCGGCATGCCAGATTTCATCGCAATCGCTGAAATGTTGAAGAAACCGATTATCCCAATAACTGTGAGTATCAGAAAGTAGTCCTATTTTTCGCATGAAATTTTTCTATTTTGAAACAAATGTACTGTTTTTCAAGCTGAGATTTCCAATTAAGTTGAAATTTTTCTACTTCTTTAAGTAGAATGGCTTCATGCTAATTCTTTTTATTCGATTTTTTAGCTTGTCCTTTTTTAAGATTTTTGGGATTATCTCTTTTTTCTAAATTTTTTATACTATCTGCCACAGGTAAGTTTTCAGGCATGGTGCCACCAAGTTCTTCAATTGTTTTTCGAACCTTTTTCCCTACCTCATAATGAGTTTTATTTGCTTTATTTTTGCCTTTTACATTTTCTCTGCGTAGCTTTTCTTCTGTCTGTGTTGCTCGGAAAAGATTAGCCGCCAACTCTGTACTTCCCATGTGGTCAAGTATTTGCTGGCTCTTTTTTAATCCTTTTTGCTTATGAATAGCCTTCGCATCAAGTCCCCCGTATAATCCCATATATCCATGATTTTGAAAAATGGCATAATCAATCGGTTCGATAACTCCAGCCTCTCTTGCCGCTGCAGCAAGTTGTATGTTGTGTTTTGTCAATTCATTACGCAGGAATAATCGCTTTTCATCTTCTGAATTTAGACGATTGTATTCATTCATACGTTGAATTTCCTGCAAGCGAGTCTGTACTGCAAAATAAGTTTGTCCTAATGCAACTACTTCTTTACTTGGGTCTGCGTTTTGGACAATAAGATAGCAGGCATAGCGAGAGAGTTTGACACTTTCAATTTCGCGTTCTGCTCTAGAACCAATAGAGACCATTTCGAGGATATCCTCGAAATGGTTGTGAGCGTTCTGGCCGCTATTTTCGCATGCCTCTTTGGCTTTTTCTATTACTGGGAGGAAATGTCTGTACTCTGAATATTCAAGTGTCTTTGCAATATTTCTGGCGGACCAATATTCGTTTCCATTACTATCTGTTTGGCGGATTTGCTCAAAGGCACTTAAATTACTTTTTTCAACTTCTTTTTTCATTTTATTTCATTATTAAATGGTTAATATTTTCTAAGGTTTTGTGCAAATATAGTGAAATTTATTTAATTAGCTATTGTTCTTCTTTGTCAATTCATTCTGCAGGAACAATTAAATTCATTCATTTGTCAGATTTCAGGCAAACAGGTTTAATGCTTTCAGAATTATTTTACCATATCGACCATATCGAGGACATCCTCGATATGGTCGACAATGCCCTGAGAGCTGTTTTTTTATGTATTTTTCTCATTAGATGCGAAAATGCAGGATTTTGTTGTCAACCCAAACTTGACAAGAGCGATACAAATTATACCATCCAATGTTTGTTCAATCAATCATTTACACGAAAATTTTTCTTCCTGCTTTTAATCCTCAAAGGCTCTTTCCAAATCAGCAATTAAATTTTTGATAAGCGTTTTGTAAATATCTTCCTGCAATTTAAGTCTGCGACATACAAACTGTGCAAATTATTAAAAAAGGGTTGTATGAACTAAATCAAACAACCCTTTTTTCATCAATTTTAATTATTTACTCCAACACCTTGACTTTGATATTCTTGAACCAAACATCATCTCCATGATCTTGAAATCCAATGTAACCTTCTTTTTCTGGTCCACCAATATTAGTCAATAAACCATAAGCCAAAGGAAAATCTCCACCCGGTTTGAATTTACTATTTGCAATCATTTGATTCCATTTATCAGTCCACAAATGATATTCAAGCACAACCTTTCCGTTTTGTTTATGAATAACTGTTCCTTTATAAACGACAACAGCTCCTTGATTCCACTCGCCTATCGGATTGGCGTTTTGCGGATTAGCCGGAATCATATCATATAAAGAAGCCGATTGGCGATTTCCATTTTCTCCCATACCAGCATCAATATGATTGATATTATCCAATATTTGATATTCAGGAGAGGAAATCCAAATATTTTCTCCTTTAATTTCTTGAGCTAAATAAAAGACACCTGAATTAGAGCCAGTTGTAACCCTCCAGTCAAAAGTCAATTCGAAATTCTTGAATTTATGCGCAAAAATAATATCTCCACCATCATCCGTGTGAGCTTCTCCTTGACCTGAACCTTGTATTTTCAATGCTCCATCTTCAATAATCCATTTTGCAGGAATATCATCACGATTATAGCCTCTCCAGCCTTTAAATGATTCTCCATCAAATAAAGTTATGTAACTCTTTTCATCTTTCGAAAACTCATCCAAATTTACTTGAGGTTTATTAATTACCACATAAGCAGGCATATCTGCAGTAGCTTCTATATAAGTTTCATTAGGTCCTTCCGCTACTAATTTTGAATTAACAGTTGTTTCTTCGGCTTTTTCTTCTGTTGCCTTTTTAGGACCACATGCAACCAATACGCATGCTGCAATTGCAATACTGAAAAAATAACTAACTTTCTTCATATTTTATTTTTAATTGTAATTTTATTATATAATCGTCAAAACCAGGAGAGTTTATCCCCCCTGGCTTTTAGACTTTATAAACACTTGCTTTTAAGGCATCGCTGGCAATGTCCAGCCATCTCTATATGTATGTTTAATCAATTCTTGCGCAAATGCTCTAGCATTTACCGGTTCTGTCATTGTTTTATTAAATGTCGGATGACCATCTTTGATTTCAAAACCGTCTTTAATACAAGACCTTACTGTTGCATCGGCTGGAATATTTGTAAATTCCATTTTTTCGCCATTCCAATCCAAGATTTGATTTAATCCTTGTAAACGAACGCCTAGTACTCCCATTACAACCATCTCATTTAATAAGCCAGCTTTGGCAAAACAAGAAGCAGGTTGTATACGAGATGCTGGACTTTCTTTCGCAGCGCGTACCCAATCCATTTGATGAGATTCAGTTACTTTACGCATAACTTCCGGAGAGTTTGGAGTTCTTCCTGATAATAAATAAGGATTAACACCATAACAACCACAAATCAACGTATCTTTTGTTCCGTGGAAAATAACGCCACCACCGGCCATATTTAAATCTTTTCCTGCTGGTAATCCTGCTGGACGAGGAGGTTTCAAGCCGCCGTCATACCAAATAACTTCTACTTCCGGCATTGCTACTTTCGGCATATTTTCACGTGCTGGGAAAGTAAAGTTAACCATTTGTGCACTTGGTGCGCAATCAGAAAGAAGAAGAGTAGAAGAACCTTGTATCTTTGTTGGATATTTCAACTTTAAAGCTTCTGTTACCGGCTGTACAATATGACAAGCCATATCGCCTAAAGCACCTGTTCCAAAATCCCACCAGCCGCGCCAGTTCCAAGGAGTATAAATATGATTGAATGGGCGAGGTTGAGCCGGACCAATAAATAAATCCCAATTAAAAGTAGAAGGAATTTTATCTGCTTTTTCCGGACGAGGAAGTCCTTGAGGCCAAATAGGACGGTCGGTAAAACATTCTACTTTTGTAACTTCACCGATTTGACCATCCCATATCCAAGCACAAGTTTGACGAACGCCATCTCCTGATGCTCCTTGGTTACCCATTTGAGTAGCCAATTTATATTTATCTGCTAATTTTGTTAATAAACGAGATTCGTAAACTGTATGTGTAAGCGGCTTTTCTACATATACATGTTTTCCCATTGTCATTGCATTTGCAGCTACAATAGCATGCGTATGGTCTGCGGTTGCAACAACAACTGCATCAATATCTTTTCCGATTTCGTCATACATTTTTCGGAAATCATAATATTTTTTCGCATTTGGATAACGGTCGAAAACTGGTTTGCTATATTTCCAGTCCACATCGCATAAACTTACGATATTTTGACTTTCAACATCTTTTAATACTGCAAATCCTCTTCCTCCGATACCAACACCGGCAATATTCAATTTATCACTGGGTGCAGTTTTTCCACTGAAACTTTTACCCATAGCCACACTTGGAATAATTGTCATTCCTAATGCTGCAGCTCCACTTCTTTGAAGAAACTTTCTTCTTGAGATTGAGTTAGACATAGTAAAATAGATTATATTTAAATAAATACTTTAGATTTTTAACAACGGTTTCAAAGATATTCAATTTTTTTTTAACATTATGTAAAACTCAATACTTTTTAGATTTAAAATGTTATAAAATATTAAAATAAATCCATATCTTTACCGTTCTTTATATAAATGACAGTTTTAATATACTTAATGAAGGCTAAAAATTTATTTATCATATTTATTTGTTTTTTGTTTTTTGCTGCTTGTGATGGCAAAAAATCTTATGTTATTGAAGGAAATTTAGAGGGATTAAATAATCCAACTCTCTATTTTATTACATCTATTAATGGTAAAACAAAAGTAGATACAATTCTTTCCAAAGATGGAAACTTTCAATTCATTTCTTCTTACGATTCTGTTAGCCCTGTTATTATTTATATGGAAGAAGGAGATATTTGGGCTACCGTGTGGGCTAAGAATGAAGAACTTATACAAATTTTCGGAGATGTTAATTATCCCGAATTAATCGAAGCAAATGGAAATGAAATAAATGATTTATTAACCGAATTCAGACAAAACAATAAAGATATTATTAAAGAAAAAAGTGATTTAAGCGATAAATTAAAGGCTAAATCGGATGAAATAAAAAATAGTTCCAATGATGAAGATATTGCTCGAAAAGTTGAAATAAATCAACTGTTAGTAGAAAAAGCCGAAAACTTCATAAAAGAACATCCCTCTTCGGTAGCGAGTCTTGTGTTAACCCAAGATTATTTAATGGAAAATGAAGATTGGGAGGTTTTAAATGAATATTTGTCCTTGATTGAAAGTCCGGCAAAAGAGGATGTGTTATTCTCAAAATTAAGTCTTATTTCGAATAAATTGCAACAAACTTCCGTAGGAGCTAACGCGCCTGATTTTTCGTTGATTGATACTAAAGGAGATACTCTTACTCTTGATTCCTTTAAAGACAAGCATCTTTTACTTGCTTTTGCAAATTCCAGTTGTGAAGCTTGTCATGAAGATTATCCCCTTCTTGAAAAAATACGCAAAGAATATTCCAAAAAGAAATTAGATATTCTTTTTGTTATTTTTGACGAAGAACAATACGAGTGGAACAAAGTAAAAGAAGAATACAAAATCAATGGATTTCAAGTAATTGACAGGCAAGGATTAGCATCGTCTTTTCTGAGTTTATATAATGTAAATACGATACCCAATTATTTTTTAATTGATACGGATAAAAAAATCGTAATTGCTCATGCTCAAATAACTGATATTGAAAAAGCATTAAAAGAATATGTGAAATAAAAAAATATATAAACCATTAACGCTTAATTTTTTAACTCTTAACTATATTCATCATGTTAGTAAAAGTCTATGCCGCTGCTCTGCAAGGAGTAAATGCAACCATTATCACAATTGAAGTCAATTGTAGCAAAGGAATCAAGTTTTTTTTAGTTGGATTGCCGGATGTAAGCATTCGCGAATCGCATGAACGAATTGTTTCGGCTCTCGGTTTTTTCGGAATAAAATTTCCCCGGAAACAAATTGTTGTAAATATGGCTCCCGCTGACATTCGGAAAGAAGGAGCGTCTTATGATTTGCCTTTAGCGATTGGGATTCTTGCCGGAGCTGAGAAAATAAAAGTCGATAAAATCGGCGATTATTTGATGATGGGTGAATTATCTTTGGATGGAACGCTAAAAGCGGTTAAAGGAGTTTTGCCCATTGCTATTAAAGCGAAAGAAGACGGTTTTAAAGGAATTATTCTTCCTGAAGAAAATGCTCGGGAAGCTGCGGTTATCAAAGATTTGGAAGTTTATGGAATCAAAAACATCCATACGGTTATTCAATTTTTCAACAATGAAATTGAATTAGAGAGAACGATTGTTGATCCGCGAAAAGAATTTTATATTAATCAAGCCTCTACCGAGTGGGATTTTTCAGATGTGAAAGGGCAAGAAAACGTGAAACGTGCGATGGAGGTTGCATGTGCCGGCGGACACAATTTGATTCTCATCGGCAGTCCGGGAGCCGGCAAGAGCATGTTAGCCAAGCGAATACCCTCTATCCTACCCCCTTTGACGTTAACAGAAAGTCTCGAAACAACCAAAATTCATTCTGTTGCAGGAAAAATAAATCATAACGGTTCTTTAATTGCAATTCGACCTTTTAGAAGTCCTCATCACACTATTTCCAGTGCAGCAATGGTCGGAGGAGGTTCTTATCCTCAACCGGGAGAAATCAGTTTGGCGCACAATGGCGTCTTATTTTTAGATGAAATTGCCGAATTTAATAAGAATGTATTGGAAGTTCTCCGTCAACCTTTGGAAGATCGAAAAATAACTATCTCCAGATCCAAATTTACAGTAGAGTATCCTGCCGGAGTTATGCTTATCGCGTCTATGAATCCTTGCCCTTGTGGACATTTCAACAATCCGAATCGAGAATGTGTTTGTCATCCGCAACAAGTTCAAAAATATTTGAATCGCTTGTCCGGTCCTCTATTAGACCGAATTGACATTCAGATTGAAATTGTTCCGGTTCCTTTCGAAGCGATTTCGAATACGCAACCTTCCGAATCCAGCGAAAAGATTCGCCAGCGGGTAATTCAAACTCGGAAAATACAGGAAAAACGTTTTGAAGATGAAGCGGGTATTTATTGTAATGCACAAATGCATACTCGTCTATTACACAAACATGCGCAGCCCGACGAAAAAGGGTTATTGCAGCTCAAAAATGCAATGGAACGTTTGAGTTTATCGGCTCGGGCTTACAATCGAATTTTAAGAGTTGCGCGAACGATTGCAGATTTAGAAAATAGTCCAAATGTGCAAGCGCATCATATTGGAGAGGCCATTAGTTACCGCAATTTGGATCGTGAAAATTGGATTGGATAAAAACACATTCTGCTTTTTTGGCATATAATTTGTTTGTCGAAGTAAACAAGTTGATTCGTAGGGGCGAATAAACATTCGCCCACTGTCGACAAACAAAAAGAAGATAAATGAACTTTTTCTCAACAAATAATGACATTTCTAATAAATTTAACATTCAAAGTTTGGATGTTAGGTGTATTTTATTAGAGAGAGAGAGAGAGAGACTC
>JGI996J12353_1000268_pt1 | contig 14361 bp, 8 predicted proteins | sample IntmicLarv5ML5BL_FD_12353 | JGI IMG/M metagenome (IMG submission 12353) | reverse complement strand
AGCTTCGCTCGCTGTCACTGAATTGCCGTGAGGCAATTCCCCCCTGCAGAAACCCTCTACGAATAATTTTATTCGAGAGTTTGCATGTCGTAGAGATTCTGTGTTAAGGGTGCTGAAAAGCACCCTTTTTTGATGAATATGAAGAAAAAAGGTTGCATCAAAATTGACGCAACCTTCATATCTCTTCAATTGATTGATTATTTTATAATAACGCCTTTATTTTACCTTCTAAAAGGTCTTTAGACGCAGCACCAACATGCTTATCAACCAATTGACCACCTTTGAAAAATAAAAGAGTCGGAATACTTCGAATACCATATTCGACTGGTAATTCTTCATTTTCATCCACATTCACTTTTCCGACAATCACTTTTCCTTCGTACTCTGTAGCCAATTCATCCACTACAGGAGAAATCATTTTACAAGGACCACACCACTCAGCCCAAAAATCAACGACAAGCGGTTTGTCTCCATTTAATAAATCCTTAAAATCTGCATCTGTAATTTGCAATGCCATAAGAAATTAGTTTAATCGTTTATATATTTAATTAATTTTGAATTCAATCTCGTGATCTTCCAAATACTGTATCATATTTTTATCAATATGAAATTTTCCATTTTCTGCCGCCAAAGAAACAGATAATTGTTTTTCAAGATCTTCTATTTTAAAGAATAAAGAACTGTTTCCCGGATTATTCTTTATTATTGATGATAATTCCGCAATCATTTCTTCATCTAATTTATGCAAAGGTAATGAAATTGTTAATTTACCAACTACACTATCTTTAATATCATTTAGGTGTTCAATCGAAAGTATTTTCAATGCCACTCTAGTCGGGTCATATTGCGTTGGTCCGTATGTTCCCTTGAAATATAAATACATATTCGGACGACCAAATTTGCCGTAGTCGATGAAATCTTTGCCAAATAACGGAATTTCTCCACTTCCGGTAAAATCTTCCAGTTTAATAATGCCATAGGGACTACCTCTTTTTGTAAAACCTTCTCGAAAAGAAGTAACAATGCCTCCGAATGTTAATTCTTGATTAACGCGAGTTGTTTTTGCTTCTTCAAAATCCTTCATTTTCAAATTACAAACATGATTCAGAACAATGTAATGTTCATCGAGAGGATGAGAAGAAAGATAAATTCCGACCAATTCCTTTTCTTTATTCAAGCGTTCGATATTACTCCACGATTCGGCTTTAGGAATCTCCGGTTTAGCGATTTCCACAGAATCTGAACCTCCGAATAATGAATTCATGGCTGAACTTTTATCCACTTGAAATTTATTTCCATAGCGAATAAGCGTTTCTATAAATAACTCTCCCTTTGCATTTTCTGCAAAAAACTGTTCCCGGCTGACTTCCGGAAAATTATCAAAAGCTCCGGAAAGACTTAAAGCTTCGATGTTCTTTTTATTGCAAGCTGTTAGGTTAACTCTTTCAACCACATCAAAAATATCTTTAAACGGACCATTTTTTTCTCTCTCATTTACAATGGCCTCAACAGCTCCTCGACCAACACCTTTGATTCCTCCTAATCCAAATCGAATATCGCCTTTTTTATTTGCTGTAAAATTTAATTCCGATTCATTTACATCCGGCCCCATGACTTTAATGCCCATAACACGGCATTCGTCCATGAATTTGGTTATTTCACCAATATCATCTCTGTTGCGCGTTAAGTTGGCTGCCAAAAATTCCGCAGGATAATGGGCTTTTAGATACGCCGTTTGATAAGATACCCAAGAATAACAAGTTGCATGAGATTTGTTAAAAGCATATTTCGCAAATTCCGCCCAATCGCTCCATATTTTTTCTAATTTTTCTTCCGGTCCAAAACCATTTTCAGTTGCTCCTTTGATAAATTTTCCGTGAAGAGCTTCCATTTTATCAACCAACTTTTTACCCATTGCTTTACGCAACTCATCGGATTGTCCGCGAGTAAATCCGGCTAAATCACGACTCAAAAGCATGACCTGTTCTTGATAAACGGTAATGCCATACGTGTCTTTCAAACGAGATTCCATTTCCGGAAAATCATAACTGATGTCGTTTCGTCCGTGTTTTCTTTCTACGAAATCCGGAATGTAAGCCATTGGCCCCGGACGATATAAAGCATTCATTGCAATCAAATCCTCGAATTTGGTTGGTTGCAATTCGCGAAGATATTTTTGCATTCCAGGCGACTCAAACTGAAATGTACCTATCGTTTGTCCTTTACTGTATAACTCATACGTTTTTTCATCGTCTATCGGAATTTGAGCAATATCAATATCTTTCCCTGTGGATTTTTTTACGTTAGAAAGGGCTTCTTTGATAATCGAAAGTGTTTTTAATCCCAAAAAGTCCATCTTAATTAATCCAATCGATTCGATTACTGAACCTTCATATTGAGTAATTAAAATATCTCTATCCGTTGTCTTATCTTTGGCAGTTGCAAGAGGAACAAAATTGGTCAAATCATCCGCACCAATAATAACACCACAAGCATGAACTCCGGTTTGACGAACTGTTCCTTCCAGCATTTCTGCATATTTCAAGGTATCCGAAAGACTTTTATCTTCCGAATAACGCGCATCATGCAACTCTTGTACGTGCTTGATACAGTTGGTTATATTTATTTTTACCGAATCTCCGGTTCTTTTATCGGCTAATCTATCCGGAATCAATTTAGTCAGCCTATCGGTTTCAGAAATAGGCAAACCTTGCACTCTTCCAACATCTTTTATCGACGATTTGGTCGCCATTGTTCCATAAGTTACAATATGGGCTACTTTTTCTTTCCCATATTTTTCGGTAACCCAACGAAGTACATCGGCGCGCCCATCATCATCAAAGTCAATATCGATATCCGGCATGGAAATACGGTCGGGATTCAAGAAACGCTCAAACAGCAAATCGTATTTTAATGGGTCAATATCCGTGATTCCTAAACAATAGGCAACCGCAGAACCTGCAGCGGAACCACGCCCCGGTCCCACAGCAACATCCATATCTCGTGCTGCTTGAATAAAATCTTGAACAATCAAGAAATATCCCGGAAATCCCATTGTTTTCATTGTTTCCAACTCAAATTCCAATCGTTCTAAAACATCTTTTGGAATTGGGTCCCCATAACGGTCTATTGCTTTTTGTAATGTTAAATCTCTTAAATAATCTGCTTCTAACTTTATCCGAACAACTTTATCGTATCCGCCTAATTTGTCGAAACGAGCTGCATCTTCTTTATTGAATTCTGTTCTTAAATCTTCTTCGGAATAACTTTCTCGGTATTTTTCTTCTGTTGAAAACGATTCCGGAATCGGATAAACCGGCATAATTGCATCTGAATCAATATTGTAAAATTCAACTTTATCTGCAATTTCGACTGTATTACTTAATGCTTCCGGCAAGTCGGAAAAGGTGGCGTTCATTTCTTCGATTGACTTAAACCACTCCTGCTTCGTATAACGCATACGATTGGGGTCTCCCAAATCTTTTCCGGTACCTAAACATATCAGACGGTCGTGCGCTTCTGCGTGTTCTTCTTCCACAAAATGAACATCATTGGTACAAATGACTTTGGTGTTGGTTTTCTCAGCCAATTCTAAAAGTGCTTTATTGGCAATGGCTTGCTTTTCGTAAATTACTCTATCGCCGCCCTCTTTATCCGTTTTATGTCTTTGTAATTCCAAATAGTAATCATCTCCAAAAATTTCTTTGAACCACAAAATGGATTTTTCTGCTTCATCCAAATCGCCGGATTCGATTTTTTTGGACACTTCTCCTCCCAAGCAAGCTGAGGTTATGATAAGTCCTTTGCTGTATTTTTCCAGACATTCTTTATCAATCCGAGGTCTTCCGTAAAATCCATCAACAAAAGAGGTAGAAACTAATTTACACAGATTTTGATATCCTTCTTTGTTTTTTGCAAGTAAAACCAAGTGCCAACCTCCTAAATCTGTTTTTTGAGATTTTTCAAAACGATTTCGACGAGCACAATAAGCTTCAACGCCTAATATTGGTTTGATTTTTTGGTCATCCGGAAGTTTTGAGTTTTTCTTTTTTACATAATCATAAAACTCTTTTGCGCCATACATATTACCGTGGTCTGTAACCGCCAGCGCTTTCATTCCACAACGAACAGCTTTGTCTACCAAGCCTGTTATAGAAGACATTCCATCTAATTGCGAAAAGTAGGAATGAACATGTAAATGAACAAAGGGAACGAGAGATGAATTTGGATTTTCTGACATTTGCACTTTTATTTAGGGGAATAAAGGTACAACAAATAGAGTAATCCAAGAAGTAGAATCGTCAAAAGTTATCAACGATTTATTTAGAAACAGTTTTTAAATTCCGGCAGTTCCTCTATCTAAAACTCTAAGCCCTGTTACATAGCGAGGTTTGTAATATTTGGAAGTACTCAAATCATCGATTTTCACTCCGCGATTGCAAGCATGAATAAACGTAATGTTTCCGGAACCATCATTAGAAACAACAATTCCTACGTGCCCAACTCTGGCTGATTTTATATTTCGACCTTTGAAGAAAATAAGGTCTCCGGTTTGCAGTTTGTTTTTCTCGACTTTAACACCTTCTTTTATTTGATTTGTGCAACCGCCTGTTAGTTGATAGCCAAATTTTTTGAAAATGTAAGCCGTAAAACCGGAACAGTCAAAAGAATTAGGACCTTTAGAGCCTCTTCGATATGGCGTTCCTATATATTGTTGAGAATAATCAATAATGCTTTGAGCGAGCAAACTGGCTGGAGAATCGCTCGATTGAAACCAAGGTGGCAAAGATATGAGTGGAATATCCGAAGAATCGATTTCTTCCTGCAAAGAATCGCCCATTAACACAAATGCTTGAGCCTTCTGTTCATCTTTTCTTTCTATCAATCCATTTTCGGAAATAGCTAAATTTGTTCCCGGAAAATCAAGTTCGGTCAAACGTTTGATTTCTTTTGCTACTAAATTGTTTGGGTCCAATACCGGACCTGTTTTGTCTTTTTGAAGCGCAGAAATAATTTCTCCTTTTAAGAATTTACCGGTTTTATCCGTATATACTTTAACAATTGGAGCATATCCGCTAATTCCACTTATGTTAAAATCGCCTGCGGTACAGAAATTTCCCAAGCTGTAAATAATAAAACGGTCTTTATATAATTCCGCAGCCCGCGCAACATGCGGTCCATGTCCAAAAACAATATCAGCACCGGCATCAATTACTGCGTGCGCAAATTCATGAACATTTCCTCTGTTTTCTCCGTAAAAAGTCTCTGTTTTCTTTGTTACACGATTGTGCGCTTTTCCTTCTGCACCTCCGTGAAAAGAAACAATTACAATATCGCAATCTTTATCTAATTCCCGCACTAATTTTTTAGCATATTCTATATCCGTAATTCTTACGGTTCCAACGTTTGGGGCAAAAGCGCAAAAACCATATTTTACACCGTCTTTTTCAAAACGGGCAACTTCGCAAATATCTTTTAATCCGGCATAATTCAATCCGGCTTCTTCTAACACTTTGATTGTGTTTTCTCTTCCTTGAGGACCAAAATCGCCCATGTGATTATTTGCAACACTCATCACATCAAAACCTGCATCGACTAAATAATTGACATATCGATTCGGCATGCGAAAGAAATAACATCCACTTTTACAAGGCTTTGGACTTCCTCCTTTATCAAGAAAGCAGCCTTCCAAATTACCAAAAGTAACATCTGCACTCCGAAGTATATCTTTTACATTTCGGAATAAGTCTTTACCGTCATTCGGCGGTAATTTATTGGCAGAAGGATAATTGGAGCCTAGCATAATATCGCCGGTTCCAATAACTGATATTGTATCTTTTGCGATTGCCTTTTCTTGTGAAAAAATGGGCATCGAAAAGAAAAACAAAAATAAAATAGCAAGGGCTGTCTTTGACTGGGTGTGGAAACGCATTATTGTCCTATTTTAATATTTGGATTGCAAATATACTAAACAGAATTGAAAAATCCTAAATTTTAACATTCATAATTTTTCAATTCGGATTCGAGCATCAACGGCAACAATTCCTTGCTCGGTAGCTAATAAAGGATTGATATCCAGTTCTTTTATTTCTGTTGCGAAACGTAATAATGCTGATAAATGCACGATTATTTTAGCAAATTGATGTTCATCGATTCCCTTTTGGCCTCGGGCTCCTTGAAAAACTTTATATCCGCGCAATGAACGAATCATCGACAGTGCTTCTTCTGTTGCCAAGGGCGCTAATCCGGAAGCAACATCTTGAAATATTTCGACAAAAATTCCACCTAAACCGCAAAGGACAATATGACCGAATTTTTCTTCGTATTTTGCTCCGGCAAACAATTCCATTCCTTTTAGCATGGGCTGAATCAAGACCGATTCTGCATCCGGAATTTGAATTAAACGTTCAAATTCTATTTGCAAATGTTTTTCTGAACGAATATTCAACACAACACCTCCCACATCTGATTTGTGAACGGGTCCAACAACTTTTGCAACCATTGGAAAGCCGGTTTGAGCTGCAAATGCTTTGATTTCTGTCCAATCGGCTGATACTAATTCCTCTACCATTGGGATTCCGGCTGCCTTTAAAAGAGCTTGCACTTGCTTGGGCGCAAGATAACCGGAAGTCGGAATATTTTCAATTATTCTTCGGATAAGCGGAATGTCAACTCCTTTTAATTCCAAGTTATTGGCCAAAGGACGAGGCGTTTTAAGCTCTTTTATTAGGGCGTTGGCCAAACCCACTTCATCGCTGAAATTTACATGTCCTTTTTTTACAAAAAAATCCGTTTCTTCGCATGCCGTGCTGACAGAAGGTAGAATCGGGAAAATCGGTTTGGAGCAAGTTTTCATTTTTTGGTCCAATACTTCATAAGCTTCATATACTCTGGTTAATCCCGGACTTCCAAAAATCACAGCAATACCGTCAATTGCATCAAATTTCTTTTCGCAATAATCAATTGCAATCGCTAAATGCGAGGGTTCTCCCGTTCCTAAAATGTCAATCGGATTACTTACGGATGAGCCCGGAAGCAATTGTTTTTTTAGTTCTTCGGCAATTGGATTATCGGATAATTTAGGAATTTCTAATCCTCCTTTGGCTAATGCATCGGTTAAAATCACAGCGGGACCGCCGGCATGAGTTACAATGGCAATATTTTTTCCTTTTAATTCTTTCAATGTAAAAACCGCTCCAACAGTTGCTAATTCTTCTCGACTAAAACAACGCACAACGCCCGCTTTTCGGAAAAGTGCTTCAACAGCTAAATCGGGATTGGCCATTGCTCCGGTATGGGAAGAGGCCGCTCTGCTTCCGGATTCTGATGTGCCGGATTTTATTGCTGCAATTCGGCATCCTTTTCGTATTAAAGAGGAAGTATGTTCAAGTAATTTATCCGGTTCTTTGATGCTTTCGATATAGAGTAATTTAATTTTAGAATCGGTTTCCGGATTAAAATGAATATCCATATATTCCAAAATGTCTTCTACTGCAATCTGTGCTCCATTTCCAACCGACCAAACAGAATTGAAACGCAATCCCATGCGAATAGATGATTCCATGATAAAAATAGCGGTTCCTCCCGAACTGGAAACCATATCAATTCCCATTGGGTCTATTTCCGGAATCGGCAATGTAAATAAACTTTGATGAAATCTATTTAACAGTCCAATGCAATTAGGCCCCAAAAGGCTTGCTCCGGAATCGGTTATCACTTTTGCTATTTTTTGCTCCAGAATTTTCCCGTCTTCGCTTTCTTCGCCAAATCCGGCTGTGAACATAATGAATGCTTTGACATTCTTTTCTTGTGCTAAAATAGTTATTGTATCTAAACAAAGTGAAGCAGGGATCGCAATTATGGCCAAATCGGTAATCGGAATATCAGAAACATGATTGTAACACTTGAAACCTTGAACTTCTGTTTCTTTCGGATTAACGACATATAATTCTCCTGCAAAACCGCCATTTTTGAGATTCCGAATACAACTGCCTCCGGGCTTGGAGGTGTTATTGGAGCCGCCTATCACGACTATACTTTTGGGATGTATCAGTTCTTGATTAATCATACCTAATTTTATAAATTATTATCTATTTTGCCGGACGAAAACCTAATCGAAAATCCGTAGATTGAATCGTATTTTATATTAAGATTATTGTTTTCTAAGATTCAAAGATATGTCATTATTTATTAAATGCAAAATAAATATAACGAATCTGATTTGTTTCAAAAAAAAGAGATTGCTTCGGTAAATGAAGCAATCTCCTAATGCAGCAACTCTACGATAAGCAGCTCTCGATTGAATCCGTAGAGGACCTCTGCAGGGAATTGCCTCACGGCAATTTAGCGAGCGAAGCTCGCTGTGACAAGTGACACAAGTAACGAGTTGACAAGTGGCGCGAAGCAGCGATAAAGGCTTTCGCTGGCGCGGATTTGCAATCCGTGCCCTACAATCCGCAGAAATCCGCCTAATCCGTTCCCAATCCAGGGGTTGAAACCCCTCGCTATTAAGGCAATGTTTCTATGAAACATTGTGTCCATTTAATTTGCTGGCGCGGATTTGGATATTTACCTACGAATATAAATCCGCGAAAATCCGCCTAATCTGTGTCATCTGCGTTCTATTGGCAATTTTTCACTCATTCAAGAACTCTTTCAATTGGGCATACCGACCGCGCACAACGCCATCCTTGTCAATCAAGACAAATGTAGGTGTACCGACTATGCCATAATTGCGGAAATTAGCACCGTCAAAACCGTCAAAATCGCAAATCTTATCTTCCCAAGGAAAACCGGAGGAAGTATATTCAAAGACTTCTTGAGATGTATCTGCCGCTATTGAAATCACCCGAATCCGATTATCGGCAAGCAAGCTGTATCTGTTTTTCAGCATCTCCAATTCATTATGACAACTTCCGCAACCCGTTTCGTAAAATATCAACAGACTGTTTTGCGGCAAAAAAGATGCGTCTCCAATCTGTATTTCCGGAGCCGGTTGTCCGTTGAGGGGCATTGTTAAATATTCTGTACCCAATTCGGCCAACAAATAATCCTTTCCGTATTTACTGAACAACCGGATAAATGATTGTGTCAGTTCGCGGCGAATGTATATATCGCTGACTCTGTTGAGCATTTTACGACTGCCGGAAAGCAACTGCGTATCATCTTCCATGTTTAATTCGTACCAGAAATCCATCATCAATTGCCAAAAACCACTTGTGTACAAATCGTCGAAATCCAGCTTTTCGGCAATAAATTTCTGCTGGGCAAAACGAACCACTTCTTGCGGTTGGCTGAAAAAACCACCTGTTCCGGTAAGGCAACTTAATATTTCTATTAATCGGGCAGCATACAACGGACTTTGATTGATTTCCGTTAGATAAGCAGCATATTGTTTTTCCAAATCGTTCCGTTCTTGACTCAGAGAGATATAAAACAAATCTTTCATTTGCCACAGAGATAATCCGGATTCAACAAGGCGATATTTTCCAATCAATTGTTGTTGGCGGGCAATCATTTCGTCCATAAAAACATTTTCTTTCGATTGCCCGAATGTTATTTCAAAATCATCCAATCCTTGTTTTTCGTTAATCACGATTTTTGACTCGCCATTAAGCACTATATTCAGACTTTTACGATTCTGTATGGATAGCGAGCCGACACCTCTGTGCGAAGCATAACTTTCAGGCAAGACAATAATCGTTTTGCCAAGCTCAGCCATCTTGCCGGTCAAGATTGTATCTTGTTTCGCTCCTTGCGCTAAACAGAAAACGTATGATTGACCAAGGCAAGACGGCAAATTCACGTCCATGGTTTGAGCTGGCAATATCGCTGCGATTAACAATTGACAAGTGATGATTGATAGTCTTTTTAATTTGATACTTTTCAATTTGATAAATTTTTAATCGTTTAAGACCTCTCCCCCCGCCCTCTCCACAAGAGAGGGAGCTAAGAGAGGTCTGATGAAAATAAATCGAATTATTTTTTGATACACCTAAGGGAGAAACCGTAGCCGCGAAAGGTATTACCAGTCGGATAAGCACTAGTTGCACTAAAGCGCAAGTACTGGGCATTAACGCCCGAGACAGTAGAAGTCCAATAGTAGCCGGCAACAGCCGTGTTGGATAAACGCCCATTATTGAGCCGGAACCCAGCAGCAGGTAAGAAAAGTGTAGTAGTAACACCGTCAGGTTGAATCATCACTCCTTTTACACCTTCAGTAGAAGCAGTGGATTTCTGATACCACCTCCAAGTATTTGCCATAGCATCTTCGTAGATTCCACTTCCTTCAGCACGAAAAATGGCACTCCACTCCCCTATCTGAGGAAGGCGCCAACCAGCGGTAGTACCTTCTCCATTTTCAGGAATAGTACCAGTAGGATACCAAGGAGAATAATTTCCATCAGCCATCATTTTTATACAAGGGTCATTCGGAGCAAAAAGAGACTCACGCCAAAGCATATCAACAGCAATAGCTAAAGCTTTACTACCTCCATACCAATTGTAGTTAGAGCCAGCTGCTGTTTTAATAAATTTACCATAATGAGAAGTACCACGACTAACTTGCTGATAGGGATATTCATATACATTGTCTGCCTGTGGACCATCCTCGTAGGTAGGATCGGACCAAGACACAACATTATCGGTAGAGTTGCTGCTACCGTCATTACCATGCGGAATCTTATTCCGCTTTTCGTGGCCATCAGCTATACGCCCCCATTGGAATAAGTCGCCGTAAAGAGCATCTTCTCCAGAAGTCATTTTATGCGTCGATGAACTATTATTAGGCTCCATAAATGTAAGATCTATGTTTTGCTGGTCAGCAATAGCATGTCGAGTAGCACCCAAATTGAAGCACATAAAACTAATCCATCCGCCACTCAAATTCTTAGCACCACAACCGACAGCAACCTCAGCAATATCAGTTTCTTTAAACTCTCCGGTCTCGTTAGTTACAACACAATAGTAACGGGTAAAACCAGTATTGGTAGCGTTTAGAGTTGTTCCCTTTGTCACGTTTGGAGTAAAAGAATGAGTATCAAATCCCGAACCGTCAGTTGCCGTACATGCACGAGAAACACGAACATGAACATTGTTCCCTGTAATAATATGCCATTGATAGCTCAGGGCACTGCTTCCTCGGGCAGTAACAACAAGAGCGTCTTCGGTTTCTGTACCCAACTCGTAAAAAGTAAAAGACTTGGGGTGCCGAGTAATATCAACATACGCTCTGTCTTCAGGACAATCGCCGACCCAGTAGGTGCCATTAAAGTAGAAATAACCTTCACATCTAATCTGGTCAGAATAATTGGAAATTGCGGTACCATCGATTGCAGTAACATACACAAAAGCTCCTGTTTGGGCTGCGCCATATTGCGATTGTTTTGCATTCAATTGTGCGCGGGTCAAGCGGGGAGCGACAATCCCTTCGGCTGTTGTGCCGTCTGTTTTTGTGGCGACAACATCAAGTGTAAGAACCGGAGAACTATCATTTCCAATAGTTACCTGAGCATTCATTTTCATTACTGCCGAAACTATCAGCAGCAGAACTAAAATCATTTGTTTGTTCATCTTGTTTATTTGTTTAATTGTTTGTTTAATCGTTACCCCTCCCCCCGCCCTCCCCACAAGGGAGGGAGCCAAGAGAGCAGGTTGTTCTTTACCGCAAGCTGCGCTTTGCTTGCATGCGGTTATGCAAATTGGGCTTTTCAAGCCTTTACCTCTAGCCCCTAAAGAAAGCTTTGCTGACGCCTGTTTTCTGCGCTTCGCGAGCCCCCTCTCTTGGGGAGAGGGCGGGGGGAGAGGTCATGCTTGTTTCCTCTGCGCTTTGCGAGCGTCCTCTCCTGACGGGAGAAGTCATTACTATTACTAACCAGCAAAGTACCACCATTACCCAAGGAAGCAGACCATCGCCAAGCGGAATGAAGTCCTTATGGTCGTTACCATAATTCGGATTGTCTTTATCAGAAGTGCCTGTACCGAAATCCATACCTTCGTTACCGCCGACAGTGCGAAGCAAACCACTATTAAAAGTCAGAATATTTCCGTCCCAAAGATTGGGAAAGGACAAAGAGGAATTCATTTCCGGCACCTGATACATATCGGTTGAGTAAAAGGGTAATCCGGAAGACTCTGAAAATGAAGATGCAAAAGGTGCATCTGGAGCATTCATTAAGCCGCTATTCCACAGTTCATCTGCTAAGATGCTTATGGGATTAATCAGCAAAGACAACAGAGCGATTATAAGTGTATTTTTTCTTGTTTTCATTCGTTTATCGTTTTATAAATTTAATAATCGCCGGTTGCTCACCCATAATTTTAGCGACATACACGCCCGTAGAAACCGGAACGGATGTATTATAATCGGGGTAACTATCAATTTCTGTTTCCTGAAGCAATAAGCCGGAAGTGTTGTAAATTGACAGACGAGAACCTAGAGCTGCAGAGTTCAAACCGGTTAAATATAAATAACCATCTTTATACGATGCTGAAACCGAAACGGTTTCTACAAAATCCAAATCTGTTGGAGATTTGAAATAAAGCTTGAAACGCTCCGGATTATCTTGCGGTTCACTTTCAAAAACATAATCTTCCGACAACAATAAGTCAATCCAAGTATCTAATTTTGAATCATAAAGCAACAATGTTTCTGCCGACAAAGTTTCGAGACCCGAAACAGTCAAACGACAAGAAATCGCATATTTAGGAGGATTAATAAAAAGTGGCGTTTCGGATGTATTTTCAGGCAAGACATTTTTCGACAAAGCGTTGGTTTGACTTCCTCCATATAATTGAAAATAATCGCCAGTCGTGTTGAGCGGTTTTGCAATTGATAAGCTATTCAATGTCAACGGCGTTCCTTCCTGCAACACAATCCGTGTTTGGTCGTAAATATACGGATTGTCTTCCGGAGTCAAACGAAACACTAATTGGGGGTTAGATTGAGCCGGAGATAAAAAAGGACCGGTGCCGTTAGCATCAAAACCTTTTCCATGAATTTGCATCTCCCTATGAATTATAAATTCTTGACTCGTATTTGTATTTCCACTGGAAACAATCAACATAAACACACTCATTGCAGGAATATCAGGAATGTTTCCGGGATAATCGCTGCTTAAATCATATGCTTCATAAGAAGTAGCACCATGAGGATAAATATACAACAAGTTCGAAAACTGTGTTGATGAGTTCTTCATAGCAGATATTAACAAGTCAATCGAAATTGCCGAAGTGTAAGAGTTTCCGATTAACCATTGATATTTTGTTCCAGAGGCAGCCGGAGCTCTACAGAAAAGAGTTCCTGTAATTTTTTGCTCGTCAGCAAAAGGTAAATTATAAGGCTTACCATTTAAGATAAATTTTTCTAAATCATGCTCTTCACCACCAGTCATGATAAATGGCAAATCATAACTATGACCGTCCGGTTGCAAGCGAAGCAGGTAAGGATTACCGGAAAACAAAAGGTCATCTGCCCAACGAACGTATTGCGATTCTTCGATATAATCTTGCGTTGCATCTCTTTTGTCGGCAAAAGGATAAGCGTAATGACCACTCGCATCAGCGCGAGGAGCGCGAACCCAATTACCCGCAAAATAACCTGCGCGCTGATAGGTGTAAGGCGTTGCAAACGGATATAAATAAATATTTGCATCGGGTTTGTCTCGAAATGGCAACACATATTTTTCGACTACAACCGCGCCGGCTGTGACTGTATTGCCTGTTATACGAAGGGAAGCTTCATAAATCTGGTCACTACCCAAAGGATTCGATTCCAAATATAATGTTCCGGTCGAAGACGTTCGAACAACATTATCTGCATCCAATCCCATCATTGCGGGAATATAAATTGTGTCAGCTGTAGCAATTTCGATATGCGGAAAAGCAACATAAGCAGTGTTTCGAGGAAAGAAATTGCCAACTGTCGGATTAACTGTTGTGTAACGAACCGGAATACCCACACTTCCGCCCCAAACAGCTATTCTGCGTTGTTTTGGCGAATGATTGGTAATAAACCGAACAGTACCGCTACCGCTTGTAAAACTGTTAGCTTCCACCGAAAAAGCAGGAGTTTCTGCATTTTGATAAAAATTTCCACCGATAACGGTAACGCCTTTTTGCACAATGGACGAAGTTTTATCGGTCAATACTCCGTCTGGAATAAACAATGAAGCATTATTTGAATTGGCTGCTACGTGCATTTTTCCGGTGTTAACAAATCGCACTATTGTGGGGTCGTGCGTTTGTGATTCCACCGATAAAGAGAGCGGCAGAAAAAGCAACAGCAGCAAATAGGTTTTCATCTTATTCATTTTTTTCATTTTATTTATATTTTTTGCGGGTTGTAAAAATTAAAAATTGGGA
>JGI996J12353_1000267_pt1 | contig 14377 bp, 11 predicted proteins | sample IntmicLarv5ML5BL_FD_12353 | JGI IMG/M metagenome (IMG submission 12353) | reverse complement strand
TTTTATACCGACACCGACAATAGATGCGGTATAATCCGAGCCGCTGCGTCCCAAAGTTGTGATATTTCCGTCTTCATTTTCTCCGATAAATCCGGTCACAACTTGAATTGATTTTTCTAAATTCGGTGTCAATCGCTCATGAATGATTTCATAAGATTTTTGAAGCGGTTTGGCGCCGCCGAAAATGTCAGTTGTTATAATTCCGGCTTCGCCGCCGGTGAAATCTTTTGAATCAACGCCGATTGAGCGGAATGCGCCGGAAACAATCGGTGCCGCCAATCTTTCGCCGTAAGATGAAATATTATCTTTGGAGCGCGCTGTTAATTCGCCGAGATAGCAAATGCCGATGAGTGCTTTTTCAAGTTCATCAATGCGGTTTGTCAAAAATGCGATGACTTCCGCTTTGATTTTTTCATCATTGATTGCTTCTCCGACGGCTGTAAAATGCTGAGATTTAAGCGCTGTGATGAATTCCGTTACAACTGTTACTTTTCCCTGGTCACGGCTGCTGATTGCAGTTTCTAAAAGTTGGTCTGTAACGCCTGCCAATGCCGATGTTACTAAAACAACTTGATCTCCGTTGTCATAGTAGCTCTTTGCCAGTTCGGCAACATGGTGTATTTTTTTCCCGTCTCCGACAGAAGTTCCGCCGAATTTCATCACGATTTTCATAATTCATCGATTCCGTAGATGTTGATTTTTTTGTTAATATTGATTCTTTTTCAATGCAATAGACATTTAAATAGGTTATGACGCTTCGCTGAAATATTTCGCCGTAACACAGATTTAAAATAAGAATAAATCCTCATGTTTTTATGAAATATATTGTAATTATCGGAGACGGCATGGCTGATCTCCCCTTAAATGAACTCGGCGGAAAAACAATTCTTCAAGCCGTTTCCAAACCGAATATTGATTACCTCGCCAAAAACGGCAGAACCGGTCTTGCAATCACTGTTCCCGAAGGCTATCCTCCCGGCAGCGATGTTGCGAATATGTCTATTTTCGGATACGATCCCGCTGTTTGCTACACAGGCCGCTCGCCGCTTGAAGCGCTCAGCATGGGCGTAACGCTTCAAGGCGCAGATTTGGCTTTTCGTACCAATCTCATCACAATCGGCAACGCTGACGGAACTGTCGGCGCCGACGGACCGGCATTAAAAGACGCGTATATTATCGATTACAGCGGCGGACACATTTCTTCTGAAGAAGCCGAACAATTAATTCTCGCTGTTGAAGAAAAGCTCGGAACGGCTCAATTCAAATTCTATCCCGGCATCAGCTACCGCCATTTGCTGGTCGCTCAGGAGAATTACGGAAAGGAATGTCTTTTCACGCCGCCGCACGATGTTACAGGGCAAAAAGCATCGGATCATTTCCCCAAAGCCGATGACGGCGAGGCGAATGAGCTTTCAAAGAAAGCCGCCGAAACTTTTATTGAAATGATGGCGGCTTCTTACAATATTTTAAAAAATCATCCGATAAATCTCAAACGCGTTTCTGAAGGAAAGCTTCCGGCAAATTGTATTTGGCTTTGGGGGCAGGGAAACGCGCCGAAATTTGAACAGTTTGAAAAACTTCATCAAAAAACAGGCGCCGTTATTTCCGCCGTTGATCTTCTCAAAGGAATCGGCATCTGCGCCGGTCTTGATGTGATTAATGTTGAAGGCGCGACCGGATTTTTGGATACGAATTATAAAGGAAAAGCAGATGCGGCAATTCAAGCGCTTCAAAAACACGATTTCGTTTTTGTTCACATTGAAGCGCCGGATGAATGCGGTCACATCGGCGATTATTTAAAGAAAATGCAAGCTGTTGAAGATTTAGAATCCAAAATCGTTGCGCCGTTATTGGAATTTGCCAAATCTTTAGATGAGCCTTGCCGAATTTTAATTATGCCCGATCATCCGACGCCCGTCGCATTAAAAACGCACACGAGTGATCCGATTCCGTTTGCGCTTTATGACACAAGAGAAATAAACAAGGATTCTGCGGAATGTTTTGATGAAGAATCTGTCAAATCCGGCAGCTTGGGGACGGTTTACGCTCCCGATTTAATCGCTTTGATGATTAATGATGAAATTTAATCATAATTCAATGATGAAACCGATTATGAAATTCTGTGAAAAAACTCAATGAAAAATTCATGAAAAGTTTAATGAGATATTCAGTGGTAACAAATGAAATGTGTTAAACTTGAAATAGATTAATATATTTCAAATTCTTGTTACATAACTGAGTAAATCATATTATTTTTTATTCCATTACTTTTTATTATCAAAAACGGCAAATTCATTTATATGAATTCAGGGGTTAGGGGAAATGAATCCGTTCCAGAAAAAAAATCAAAAGGAAAAAGATGAAGCTGATTCGGAAAGTGAAAGCAAGTCTTCCATGAATCAAATTTTCAGCAAAATCACGTCTTTTGGAAAGAATACGAAAGAAAACACATTCGGTGAGTTCAGACAAACGCCTTTAATGGATTTGATTGAACGCAAAAACGATATTGTGTTAAAAGCCGATCTTCCCGGCGTTACAAAAAACGATGTCACTCTTGAAGTTCAGGACAGATTGCTGACGGTTCGCGCAGAATGTCTCAGCGACATCGAAGAAGGAATTTACATTCGCCGCGAAAGATTTTATCGAAAATACGAAGGCTCCGTTAATATTCCTGTTCAAATTGATGAAGAAAAAGCAACCGCCAAACTTTCAAACGGCGTTTTGACTGTTTTCCTTCCGAAAAAAATTGATACAATTGATGTTGAAGATTAATCTTTAAGACGGATTAATTTTTCAATTCTTTTTCTTTTCCCCTTCTTGTTTTTTGTTTTCGTTTCATTTTTTATTTTTTGTTATTTCTTTCATTTTAATTCAGGTTTAATTTTATTTTTATTTTTTTAATTCATTTCATTTTTATTCTTTGGAATAGTTTCACTTTGCAGACTTATTATTTATAAGAAAATGTGTCATTAGAATTCATCAATCAAAATTATTATGAATTTAATTTTTGGAGAGTTGCGCATGTCGGATGAAATCAAGCAATATATCAAGCACCCGCTGATTTTAGAAAATTCCGTTGAGCAGCGCTTGTACCAATTGAATATTGTTTCCGGCTGCACTAAGAAGAATTCGCTTGTTGTATTGCCGACATCTTTGGGAAAAACGGTTGTCGCTCTTTTGATTATGGTTATGCGTCTTGAAAAAGCGGGCGGCAAAGTTTTATTGCTTTCTCCGACAAAACCGCTGGTTGAACAGCATTATGATTTTTTTTCAAAAGTAATGAAAATTCCGGAAGGAAAAGTCAAAGCATTTACCGGCAGCGTTTCTCCTGAAAAACGCAAGGAAATGTGGGCGGACGCGACTGTCATAATTGCAACGCCTCAGGTGATTGAGAATGATTTGATTAATTCCGGAATTTCTCTTTCGGACGTTTCCTGCGTTGTTTTTGATGAAGCGCATCGCTCGGTCGGTAATTATGCTTACACTTACATTGCCGAAAAATACATGAAAACATCTTCTTGTCCTTTAATTCTCGGAATTACGGCAAGTCCGGGAAGCGAAAAAGAAAAAATCGATGAAGTCTGCACTGTGCTTTCCATTGAAAACGTCGTTGTTAAAACGGAAGCAGATCCCGATATCAAACCTTATGTTCACAAAAAAGAACTTGAATGGCTTTCATTGGAGTTGCCGAAAGGACTTATCGACATTCGTGAAGTTCTTAAAAAAATTCTCAACGAGCGGCTTGATAAATTAGCTGACTTCGGCTATCCTTTGGATACAAAATTTTTGGCGAAAAGGGATTTGCTGGCTCTTCAATCCCGATTAACGGCAGAAATGAGAAATGAAACGGCGGACTCAAATGTTTATCAAGCCGTTTCCCTCATGGCCGAAATTATGAAAATTGAGCATGCGGTCGAATTAACCGAAACGCAAGGCACAAAACCGCTTTTGGCTTATCTTCGGAAAATGGATGAAGAAGCAGGAACATCAGGCGCAAGCAAAGCAGTCAAACGACTTGCGGCGGATTTGTATTTCCGTCAAGCTCTCACTCTCACGGAAAAATGCGAAGTCGAACATCCGAAATTTTATGCTGTTCAAAACATTGTTCGTGAGCAGCTTTTACAGTTTCCGACTTCTAAAATTATTGTTTTTACAAATTTCAGAGAAACGGCAAATATTGTTAAGGAAGCGCTTTCTGAAATCCCGTCAGTTCGTCCGGTTCGGTTTGTCGGACAAGGATCCCGCAATAAAGATAAAGGGCTGACGCAAAAACAGCAAACCGAAATTATTAATCAATTCCGCGCCGGCGAATTTAATGTTCTCATCGCGACATCCGTTGCCGAAGAAGGTTTGGATATTCCTTCAACCGATATGGTTTTGTTTTACGAGCCAGTTCCGTCAGAAATTCGAAGTATTCAAAGAAAAGGGCGCACCGGTCGTTTTCAAACCGGACGCGTTATCATGTTGGTGACAAAAGGAACGCGGGACGAAGCTTATCGCTGGAGCAGCCAGAGCAAAGAGCGAAAAATGCTGTCGGAAATGAAAACGCTTCAAAAAGAATATTCACTCAATTCAAACGAATCGAGTTTGCTTTCCGATCAGGAATCTCAAAAAACGTTTTCGGATTTTGAAGCGGAATTTAAAAGCAAATACGATTCATTCAAATCCAATCCGGAATCGGCTGAAAATGAAATTTTAGAAAAAACCGCGACTGAACCTGTTCCGCCCGCCGTTTCTGAAATCGAAACCGTTTCTGATTTCTCTTTCGATTCCGATAGTTCTTCCGATACTTTGAATTCTCTCAAAAACGAAGTGCTGATACGCGAATCCATTTTCTCAAAAAGTTTTGAGACTTTTGATTCGGCGGAAAATCCAGAATCGGCTTCGGTTTTGAAAATTTTGGCGGATTCTCGCGAAATCAAAAGCGGCGTCTTGCGGCATTTGGATTCTGATGGCGTTTTGCTTAAAACAATGAAATTAGATGTTGCCGATTACGTTGTCAGCGACGATATGGCGGTTGAGCGCAAAACGATTGCTGATTTTTCAGCATCTCTCATCGGCGGCAAGCGCAACCTTTTTTCTCAATTGATTGATTTGTCGCGGTCTTACAAAAAACCGATTTTAATTATTGAAGGCGATGAAGATCTCGCTTCCGGAAATATGAATGAAAATTCCATTCGCGGCGCGCTTCTTTCAATCGAACTTGATTTGAATATTTCAGTCTTTTATACGAAAAATGATTCGGAAACCGCTCTTTTAATTAAAATGATGGCTAAAAAAGAACAGATTCTTGAGAAAAAAGCTGTCAATCCTCACGGCAAAAAACCGACAAAAACGACGAGTGAGCAGCAGGAATATGTTTTGTCTTCGATTTCAGGCGTCGGTCCGCAAGCCGCACAAACACTTTTAAAAGAGTTCGGTTCATTAAATAATGTTTTTAATGCAACCGAAGACGAATTATGTCAGGTCAAAGGAATCGGAAAAGTGACGGCTCAAAGAATTCGGGAAGCCGTGGATTCGGAATATAAAAAATTATGAAAATGAAAAAGGGATTTAAATGAGTAATAAAAAAGCAGTTGTTATTTTTTCCGGCGGTCAAGACAGCACAACCTGTCTTTTCTGGGCTGTTGAAAAATTCGGCAAAGAAAATGTTATGGGACTTTCTTTTTCTTACGGGCAGCGCCATTCATCCGAATTGGATGCAGCAACCCATATTTGCGAAAAAAATAAAATAAAACATTTGATTCTTCCGATTGATGTTTATTCACAGCTGGAAGCTGTGCCGTTTATGAGCGAAGTTCAATGTTCTTTGCTCAATGACGATTTAGAAATTAAAACGGAAGATGATTCCGAATTCCCGAATTCCTTTGTTCCTTACCGCAATCTTCTTTTCTTAATCAATGCGGCAATTGCCGCCAAGTTTTTCGGTGCGGAAAATCTTGTCATCGGCGTCTCTCAAATCGATTACAGCGGCTATCCCGATTGCCGAGCCGAATTCATTTACGGAACTCAGGAATTATTGAAAACCGCAATCAGTGAAAATGTTATTATTCATACGCCTTTGATTCATTTAACAAAAGCAAAAACGTGGGAAATGGCGTTGGATTTGGGCATTTTGGATCTTGTTTATAATGAAACCGTTACTTGTTACAACGGAATAAAAGGCGAAGGCTGCGGAAAATGTCCGGCGTGCGAACTTCGCAAACAAGGATATTTGTCTTTTTTTGAATCTCAAAACTGAAAGACAAATTGAAATACAGAAAATGAAAAACAAGCTGGAAAATAAAAAATAATAATCGGGCGGCAATTAATAAAGCCGCTCGATTAAATCCAATCCTTTTTCAATAATTTCCAAACTTTCAAAAACGCGGCGAGAATCGGTTTCGTCTTGCATTTCTTCTGCGACTGCTGTCAATTTTAAAAGAATCAATTCGCGAAGTTCTTCTTCTGCTCCCGAGCATGAAGTTGTTCTTGCCGTTAAATCCGTCATGTTTTCAATAGATGTTCCGGCAACGGTTTTTCGTTGTTTGTTTTCTTTTTGGGCTGAATTTTGAGTTTTCTGCTGCACAGCTCGTGTTTCTTCAATCGCTTTTCCTTGGGCTTTTTGCTTGTTTTCAGCATCAACATTGCTGCAAAGCGGGCAGATTATTTCTCCTTTAAATCTGAAAAGGGGCGCACCGCATTGTTCACAATGATTTGCAAGCATTGTTCCGCCGTTTTCAAGAAAACGGGTAATTTTTTTAACATTGTCATCGGAATCCATATTTTCACCTGAAAGATATTGTTTTAAAATTTCAAATTAATTTTTTGTTAATTATTTGTTGAATTGGAAAATATTGTTTCTCTCATTTAATCTTTCTTTTCATTTTCAATTCAAAGGTTAAATTTAAATGCGAGTTCTTATCTACTAACCTAAAGTCTCAAATGAGAAGTATCGAATATTTATTGAAATATATTTATGATCTTTAAAAATCTTAATTGATATATTTTTATTCACTTTAATCAAAATATTTAATTATTAATAGAAGAGCCCGATTCGGAATTTTCGAAAAATGAAGTTATTTTTGATTTAGAAAATACCGTCGGTGAGCTTATTTTGCTTTCCGGTTTTCTGCTTTATTTTTCAAAATTCATTCGATTACGTTCTCTTTTTCAGGTGATAACATGTCAGCCGAAGAACATCAAAAAACCATTGATCAATGTATTGCTGAATTGGATATGATCGGAAACGACACATCCGTTCCGAGAAATATCAGAAGATCAGTTACAGAAATTATCGCAACCCTCAGGGATGAAAATCAAGAACTTTTCTTGCGCGCAACATCCGCACTCAAAATCCTGTCAGACGTCAGCTATGACCAAAACCTTCCGATGCACACCGGAACTTTGGTTTGGAGCATTCTCGGGAAATTAGAAACAATTCCGCCGGAAGTCTGAATTCGTTTTAATTTTCTTTTTTTAATTTTTTCTTTTTATTTTTCTTATTTTTTTACGTTTTTTTTCATTTCTTTGTTTATTGGATTGATTTTGTCAGTTTTTGCCAATGTTTATATGAATTGAGCTTGTGATTTATTTGTTGAACTATTTCAACAGCCGAAAACCAGGTGAAAAAATGAAAAAATTACTTAAACTTCTGCTTATTTTCTTGATTCCTCTTGCTTTGATTGCGCTTTGGATGAAGCATTTTGAATGCGGATGCTGCGGCACTAAAAAAGGCAAAAAGGGAAAAAAAGGCAAAAAGAAAACGCATTGCTTCTTCTAAATTAATGCTTGACGTATGCGATTTTGCATACTGAATAATTTGAAAATTAAAATAAAATGAAAGTCAGAAAATAATCATTTTCCGATTTCATTTCAATTATTTGTTTTTTATTTACTTAATTTGTTTTTAATTTAATTTGTTTTTTCATTCGCTTAATTGCTTTTTTTAGATGCTTCTCGTGCGAAAATAAATTCGCGCATCAATTTTGTTGCTAAAATTGCGGATTGTCCGTTATCATATTCGGGCGCAATTTCAACAATATCAAAGCCGATTGTTTTTGGTGCGAATGCGCGCAGCACATCTCGAACTTGGCGGTCTGTCATTCCAAACGGCTCGGGAGTTCCAAGACCGGGGCAGTAAGCCGGATCAATGGCGTCCATGTCCAACGATAAATAAATGTGGTCGCTGTCTAAGTATTCCATTGTTTCCTTAATGATTTCCTTTGTTCCCGTCTCAAAAACGTCATCGTTGGAATAATATTTGACGCCGTTATCTTTGGCGTATTCCCATTCTTCGCGCGGACCGCTGCGGATTCCGATTGAAACATAATTTTTTGTAATGTTTTCAAGAATATGGCGGGAAACGCAGGCGTGATTGTTTTTCAAACCGCGGAAATCTGTTCTCAAATCAAAATGCGCATCCAAAACGAGAACGGCAAAATCATCTTTTTCATCGCAGGCATCGTAGCAGGCTTTGATCGGAGAATATGAAAGCGAATGCTCGCCCCCAATCATAATCGGGAATTTTCCGTCATCTACAATTTGTTTTGCGTCTTCGTAAACCCATTCAAGCGTTTCATCAATATTGACGGAAACAAATGAGTTGCCGGCGTCATGAACCAAAATATCGGTCATGTCCAAATTGTATTTCGGGTTGTAAACTTCGAAATTAATTGCTACTTCTCTCATTCTGTCCGGCGCCCAGCGGCTGCCGGTACGGAAAGATGAAGTATTGTCAAACGGAACACCGAATATAACATATTCAGCGTCATCATAATCATAGATTGCATCGAAAAAAGTTGTCGGTACGAACATTACCTTCCTTCCTTATTTTTCACAAAAAACCGCGCTCAAGAATTTGTGCAATCCGAATTCGGTTTTGTATTAAACAACAGTAATCAAAACTTCACTTATTTAAAAATTCGGTTTATAAATTTTTTACAATTCATTTTGAAATCAAAAATTCAATAAAAATTGAAAAAAAATAAAATGAAAATAAATTGAATCGGCAAAGCCGATTCAATTTATTTATTCACAACTTTCAATATTGAATGATTGACTGCATTTTTCGGGCAGTTTGTAATGCAGCGCTTGCAGCTGGAACCGAGACATTTTTGGCTGTCAATGACAATGAAATTACTCGGCGTGTTTTCACGAACGGAAATTGCATTTTCAGGACACGATTTTTCACATTTGTGGCAGAATATACAGCCTTTTGCCGGCGCCTCCAAAAAGACGCCGATTTGTTCTACCATTTTAACGCCGTCTTCTCCGACATCATCAATATCTCTGACAACGCGGCGCTCGACATTCGGATTCGGGTCATCGTGAGGGAACGGACGAAGCTTAAACATTTTCAGCATTTCGTCAAACGTTTCCATCGGCATGCCTTGTTCCCAATAAGACAGCTCGCAAACGTAAATGTCTTTGAATGTTTGAGATGTCGCCATCATCAAATGGTCGGCTTGAATCTTTTTTGCCATTTGGCGAACATCTTCCAACTGTTCCGGATGAATCGCTAATTTTCGAGCAAGCCCGATTGATGTGTTTCCAAACTGAATCACATTTTTGGCGTAACTCGGAACCGAGCCGAGGTAAGCCGCTTTTTTCCCATCAACATACGTTCCTGTCGCGCCTGAAATATAAGCGTATTCCAATTGATCGTATTCAAGACCGGCAGCTTCCATTAAAGTCAATTGCGCGGCGCGGATAGCGCCGATTGCTTTTCCGATTTCAATGACATCTTTTTCGGTAATTTCAATATCTTTTCCTAAGATGACTTTTCCGTTAGGAAGTTTTGGAATCGGCTGCATCAATTTGCTTTTCAGCATAACGGACATGCAGGAAATAACGCCGGTTCCGGTAATGCCGACAGCTTCAATATCGCCTTTTTCAATAATTTCTCCCGTAATAGGATTGATTAAATCGCCTTTGGCGGACTGCATCATTTCGTCCAAAACCGTAAGTCGCCAATAATCGCCTTCAATATTAACGTCGCTGATTGCGCCCGGTGCCGCTAACATTCCGCAGGGAATTCCCTGACCTTCAATAGACGGTCCGGCGGCGGCGCTTGCCGTAATAATTTTATCGCCGACTTTGATCGCCATTTCGGCGTTCGTTCCGTAATCCGTTACAAGACACGGTTTTGTTTGTGTGTAAAAATCAGTTTCCGTCATCATTGCCAAAGCGTCGGCGCCGATTTCGTGTTTAATTGCCGGCGGCACAATGATTTGACAATTCGGCAAATCGACAATGCCTTTGAAAAGTTCGTCTGCCGGAAATATTCGCGCATCGCGCTCTACATTTTCAACGCCGAGCTTTTTCTGTTTTGTCTCCCCGGCGTATGCCAAGTCTCGAATTTCGATATTTTGGAAAAGAGATAATTGAATCGGATTTCCGCAGATTGAAATGTATTTAATGTCTTTGCTATCGATTTCAAATGTATCGATCATTTTCTTAACCGTTTGAAGCATCACTTCATTGGCAACATCTTCGCCGGTGACGATTGCAAATTCCAAATGGTCAATGACATTGCCGCCCGGAAGCGGATGTCCCATTGTAATGACAGTCTTAATCGTTTTATTCGTATTTTGATCAATCAATTGCGCTCGAAAACCGCTTGTTCCCAAGTCCAGTGCGATAACATACATTTTTTTCAACCCTCTCATTTTAATTTGAAATAAAAAATCTTTTAAGTTTAAGTCGATTGACTCAATACGATTTTTCCCCATGTTTCAAAATAAACACTTCATTATATGTTTTCTCTGTTTTATAAGGTTGATGTTTTGGTTCGCCGCGCGCCGTTTTCTTGTCTGACGTCCGTTTTCGATTTTGATTTTTCAATTTTTTGTTTTTTTAATCTGCATTGATTTGTTTGAGCCCGACTCATCGCAATTCATCAATTACAATGAAGTATTATGAATCGGCACGTTTGAATTTTTACAACGGCTTATCTTTTTACAAAGGGGTTGCAATTTAACTTCATCTCTATTATTTTCACGTCGCCCGCTACCTAAATTTAGGATAAAATATATGAATCTCTACGAATATTTAGATATTAGTTTATCCGTTCGATTGGGGTTTTAGTTAAGTTGACTATTTCCGATCGATTTCTCGATTTAATTCACGTTATCGATACAGCTCGAAATTTATTGTTGGATTTCGGATAAACCAAGTATTTTTGACGGTGAATCGTCGAACGTTGATTTAGTAAATGAACTAGTAAATGAACTCAATGGGGAGATCAAAAATGACATACACACCAAAAGAAAGATTATACCGCGCATTAAAGAAAATGGATGTTGACAGAATGCCTGCTGTTTGTTTCACACAAACCGCAACAGTCGAACAGATGGAAGCATGCGGCGCATTTTGGCCGGAAGCAAATGAAGATCCTGAATTAATTGCAAAATTAGGAGAAGCCGGTCACACCGTTGTCGGTTACGAAGCAATCCGTGTTCCTTTTGATATTACCGCAGAAGCAGAATTCTTCGGCTGCAAATTAAAAGCCGGAACCCGCGAGCAGCAGCCGTCCGTTATCGGTCACGTCGCAGCAACACCCGAAGATGTTGACAAATTGAAAGACTTCAAATTCGGCGGCGATGCACGTGTTGACAGAGTTGTCAAATCTATCGCCATTTTGAAAGAAAAATACGGCGATGAAATTCCGATTATCGGTTCCATGCTCGGTCCGTTTTCTCTTGCACAGCACCTCAACGGCGATAACTGGTTTATGGGTCTTATGACAGACGATCCGGTTGTTCAGCCTTTGATTGACATGTCAACCGATTTCTGTGTCAGATACGCACAAGAAATGGTTAAAGCAGGCGCCTGCTGTATCGTTGTTATTGACCCGACAGCCAGTTACGAACTTCTCGGCGACCAATTCTATGAAAAATTCGCAATCCCTTACCACAAAAAGATTGCTGACGCAATGAAAGCAATGGATGTTCCGACTGTTCTTCACATTTGCGGCGACACCACAAAAGGCATCTACTTAATGGATCGCTCCGGTGTTGAAGGTATCAGCGTTGACCAGAAAGTCAATGTTAAAGCCGCAGCAGAAACTGCCAAAGACGCTGTTATTGTCGGCAACCTCGACCCTGTTCAGCTTCTCTGGAAAGGCACACCCGCCGATGTTAAAGCAGAATGCGATAAAATCTATGCAGACGGTGCAAAAATCGTCACAGTTGGCTGCGGAACAGTTTCCGCGACACCGACCGAGAACTTAAAAGCACTCGTTGAATTTGCAGAAAATTCAAAATATTAAATATATTAATTCGATTACGAATTTTTATAAAAAAAACAAAGTCAAAATGAATTCTTCATTTTGATTTTCGTTTTTGCTTAACGTTTTTCACATTTTCATTTTGTTTTTTCGTTTTTGATTGCGTTTTTCATATTTTTTGCTTTTCTTTTTGTTTTTTATTTCGGCTGATTTCATTTTTCTGTTTTGCTTTCCTTTCATTTCAGCTTAAATCAATCATTTTCAGTGCGCATTTTCTCAATTTCTCTGAGTTATTATCCGCGCATTGCTTTCTCGAAGCTCGGTAATTTTTCACAAGTTTGTATATTTTCTAACGCTTTATCATTTCACAAACGCCTTGTTAATTGTATGATGGGGTTGAAATTTTCAATCTGATTTATGTTATATATCAAATTCACCCATCTTAAATTGTGAATTACTTGCCGTAATTCATTGTACAGATTGAAGTGGGGATTTCGATCTGTCCAAAGTTTTGTGTAAAGAAATCGCATTGCGCTGCATTGTATCTTTCTGTTTATAATGCGGGCGTACGATTTTTTCGTATATTTTGTACGGAGGTAAAAATATGTCAGATGTATTTAAAGAATTAGCAAACGCCGTTATGACTCAAAACATCAACGGTACTGTTGAGAAAACAAAAGAAGCTCTTTCAAGCGGCGTTTCCGCTCTTGACATTATTCAGAAAGGTCTTTCTGAAGGTATGAAAGTCGTCGGTGAAAGATTTGAATCCGGAGAACTTTTCTTACCGCAAATCATGATGTCCGCAAAAGCAATGAGCAGCGCAATGGAAGTCCTTCAACCTGAACTCGAAAAAGGAGAAAATTCCGCAAGCGCAGGACTCGCACTTTCATTTGTTCAGGCCGGCGACATCCACGACATCGGCAACAGACTCGTTTCCACAATGCTTGGTGCAAACGGTTTCACCGTCAAAGTCCTCGGTGTCGATGTTGACAATGAAGATGTTGTCGAAGAAGTCAAAAAAGCAGGCGCAGACAAAGTTCTTCTTGTCGGTTCCGCTCTTATGACCACTTCAATGCTCGGTCAAAAAGACTTGATGATCATGATTGAAGAAGAAGGCATTCGCGGTAAAGTTAAATGCATGTTTGGCGGCGCTCCTGTTTCCCAATCCTGGATTGACGAAATCGGTGCTGACGGCACAGCCGAAAACGCAGCAGAAGCAGTTATTGTTGCAAAGAAAATTATGGCTTAAGGTGGTTTAAAATGGCATACAAAAGATCAATTGATGCATACGAGTTTTACAACCGTGCAAAAACCGGCGAAAAATGCTCTCAAGATGACTGGGATTTAATGCATATCCCGATGAAAGCAATGGAATTGAAGCAAAAATACGGTCTCGACTTCAAAGGCGAATTCGTTCCGACAGACCTTGAAATGACAGAAAATCTTTTCAAAGCAGGTTTTGAAATGCTTCTCGAAGCCGGTATCTTCGTTACCGACACACAAAGAATCGTCAAATACACCGAAGACGAAATCTGGGATGCAATCCGCAACCCGATGCCCGAATTCCAACTCGGTACCGGCAGAGACGCCGTTACAATGAGAAGAAGAACTGTCGGCGACAAACGCGGTCCCTTGATTCAGGGCGGTCCGACCGGCTCTCCCGTTTCCGAAGATATTTTCTACGAACTTCACATGTCCTACGCGCTTGAGAAGGAAGTCGACACCATCGTAAACGGTGTTATGATGACTGTCCGCGGCTACCCGCCGGTTCCGAAAACACCCTTCGAAATCCTCGCAGCAAAGACAGAAACCAGACTTATCAAACAAGCCGCAGCAACCGCAGGCCGCCCGGGAATGGCCGTTTAGGGACCCGAAACCTCACTCTCTGCACAAGGTAACATCAGTGCAGACTGTGTCGGCGGAATGCTTCCCTCTGACAGCCACGAAGTCTCTCAGCTCAATGAATTGAAGATTGACCTCGACGCAATTGCAGTTATTGCACACTACCACGGCAACAGCAACATCATCATGGATGAACAAATGCCGATTTACGGCGGTTACGCCGGCGGTCTTGAAGAAACAGCAATCCTCGACGTTGCATCTTCAATTAACGCATTCGTCATGTCCGGTGCAAGCTGGCACCTTGACGGTCCTGTCCACATCAGATGG
>JGI996J12353_1000266_pt1 | contig 14380 bp, 11 predicted proteins | sample IntmicLarv5ML5BL_FD_12353 | JGI IMG/M metagenome (IMG submission 12353) | reverse complement strand
CAGACGGTCATTTCAACGTTGCAGACTTCTCTTCGCGCGGCCCAGCACGAAACCGTGTAAAGCCCGACCTTCTAGCCCCTGGCGTAGATATTACTGGCACTAAGAACAGCACCGACTTCTATACTACAATGAGTGGCACAAGTGTCTCGACGCCGTTTGTTGCGGGCGTTGCGGCTCTACTCTATCAAAAATACCCGCACTATAGCCCAAACCAAATAAAAAGTTTACTCCTACATACTGCGATTAGACTCCCCTGTGACCCAAACTCTTGTGGACGCGGACTGTTAAACCCTATAGACGCAATATGGTAGATGTGAGCACAAACAGTTGACTACTGCATAATAATAAAGGACTATATTTTGCTATCATCCTTTATTATTCGTACACTTGATTTTTTAGATTGCCTTTTTCATATTCTACAATATTATCCGCCCATATTCTTTTTAAATTTCTCATAGACTCATCAGAGTACCAGGCATTTGCAGGCAACAAAATTGCATTGCTATATTTTTTTAAACGCTTAGCTGCTCCCCTAAATGTAGCCCCATAGCCAGCTATTACCCCATTTTTTAATGCCTCTTCAATATCATCAGTATTAACAAGACCATCTCCCCCTTGATTTTCAAGAAAGCAATGGCTCTGACATAAGTCTAGCAATTTTTTATTAACAATTCCATCGGTTTGCCCCATCACCGTTCGCAAATGCAAAGAAATGAAATCTGATTTTTTAAACACATCCTCCAGAGAAACCATTTTAACATCTTTGACTGCTTTTGGAGTTTGGCTATATGCGATGACTTTCATGCCAAAGCCTTTTGCTAATTCCGCGACTCTGGTCCCAATACTTCCAAGCCCTACAATCCCCAAAATCTTACCATTTAAGTTTATGCATTTCCTCTCTTGCACTTCCTGATCACTTAGCAAATCCACATAAGAAAGGTTTATCCGTTTTGCAAAAGCCAAAATTTGCGCAATAGAACACTCTGCAACACTATCGGTACAATAGTTTGGGGTGTTCATTAATATTATATTAGCTTTTTTTGCTAAGTTCGGCTTAGCCCACGCCATACCTGTTATATCGGTTGAAATTGCTTTCAACCTTGTATCCTTAACCATGTCATAAAATCTTTCGGTAAGCTCTTTAATGATATCAAAATTTAACAATAAATAGTCGTGTTCTTTCACCGCTTTCGCTAATTCTTCCTCAGAAATAGCGTCCTTAATAAGCCAATCAATTTCACAAAACGAGTCTAGTTTTTTAACATCTTTATCTTCAAGCATATTGGGCACTGACGCTATCAATAGTTTTTTCATAGATTCTCCTTGCAGTAACTGTAGCATTGTGTGGATATAAGCAAAATTCTCGCCCCAGATACCAACACCACATGTGAACATAATATTCAATGGCACACGTTCATAAACACAGAAAAACTCCCTTAATAAAAAGGATTTGACAACTTAACCTTAAGTATAAGCCTCTAATAAATAGGCTCTATTACGCCATAGTCGCCATCAGCTCTCTTGTAAATAACGTTTATTGTGTTGGTTTTTTCATTCAAGAAAATAAAGAACTGCAGATCCAGATTCTCAAGACGTTCTTGTGCTTCTTCGATAGTGTAAGGGTAAACCTGGAACGATTTAGTACGAGCAATGCTCGGCTTAGAAATGCTTTCAAGCCTCTCTTGCAAAAATAACAGCTCTTGCGGAACAAAGGCGTCTGTTCTTAGTCTGCCCTTCACCTTTTCGCGTTGTTTGTAAAGCTGGCGCTCTATCTTCGGCAAAGCCAAATCAATGTTGTCATACATGTTGCCGCTTGTCACCTCGCTACGATACAACATCCCATTGTCTGCAATGGTTATTTCCATTTTAGCACGGTCTTTCTCCTTTCTGCACACAACGCGAATTTCAGCCGCATCAGTAAAATAACGTTCTAGCTTTTCAACCTTGCGTTTAATAACTTCTTCTAGCTTTTCGCTAGCGTTGTAGTTTTTACTTATAATTTCTACCTTCATAAATATATCCCCCTAATGCTTATTTTACTATTTAAGTTTACTGGTTTTATTGTGTAAGTGCAAGCAAAACCGCACCTATTTCTTGTTGCTTTCAAGTTTTAAAGCGCTGATTATCACAATTGCTAAAAGCTTCCGTTTTTTTGCAGAAGAATCCACCTGCTGCCTCTTTGAATATAGTTACCCTTATGTGCGACATCAACTTTAAAATCTCCAAGGTCACCCTTAATCATCATTTCAAAATTTTTGTCAAAAACCATTGCGTTTGACAAATGTTTGTATTTATTGCTACTGCCATCCCCAGAATCACTTCCTTTTAACATTTCTATCAAAAGAGCCTTTCTGTCGCAGCTCGCAAAAAATACTTCTTTCTTTAATAGCATAGTTTTTTGCAATAAATCTGTTGCTTCTATTACAACCTTTCCCTCAATCAGCAAATCGTGAATCGACTTATCTCTCGGCAGGCATTTTGTAGAGAAGCCCATTTTTAGACCCCTATCAAAATCAATGTCGCCAAAGAAACAAATTCTCACAGGCATATCACTTTTCAAAAAAAGAACTGTGTGTTCATAGGTGTTTATTAAAATGTTTTTCTCATAGTATTCGATATTCGAGTTCTTATAGACCTTTATCCTATCATAAACTTGTCCATCTTCAGCTCCATCCATAATAGCAGAAACAAGCATTCCTAAACCAAATGCATCATTATAATCCATGCTCCACAAATCAATGGTTTTAATAACTTTTCTCATGCTACCACTATACCTCGTTGGTTAATTTTATCATATTGTACTGTCTAACTACATATTGCACCAACTCGCCCCTTCGCTTTAATTAATATCATAGCTGTATTGCTTAACATAGCTACACTCATTCTTTCTTGCCCCTCTTTACAGTTCGAAAGATAATTTGGCTTAAAAGCACGCCAATTGGCAAATAGCCTCTATGGGAGTTTAGCAATTACACTTCTTAAATGCTTTATGGAATCTTCTAATTTTTTAAGACAATCCATACCACGGTTACACTCATCAGGATGGTCTATATAATTTCGTATATATGTCGGCAATGTTTCGTCCGCATATCCTCCGAAGGTTGTCACGGGAAGCGTCCCAATGGATAACGGATACTTGTCTCTAAGCCAATTTTTAAAATCCACTAAACTGCTAGCACCACTTAATTTGTGTAGCCAAGCATACAGTTCAATGTGATAATCCACTGTAGGCATATCGAAAACACGCCACTTTACTTCACCTAACGTAACTGTTCGTAAAGCGTTTCCACTCTGCCCTTTGAAAATATATTCTGGTGACTCGTTCTCTCTCAGTTTGATTATTAATGCATTGTCATCTTCTAAGGCACTTTTAAGTACATGTTCTGAATGTGTCGCAATTACTAATTGGTTCGTTTGAATACCTGTAGCGCCCGTAAACAAGGTTTGTAAAAAACTTAGCAATTTTTCTTCCCATTTAGGATGCATGCTTAATTCTGGCTCGTCAATCAAAACTGTACAATCAGACAAAGCATTTTTATCTTTCAACAAAAAAGCAGAACGAAAAACTACCTGCTTTTCGCCCGAACTAAGCCTGTTTAGCAAAACTTCTTTTATAACGCCATCAATCTTTTTATTAAAAACTATTTCTTTCTTATTGTTTTGATTGTCGGTTTTGTTAAAGTTTAACTTGTCGCCAAACATAATGGCAAACGCATTCTGAAAACGTTTGATTCGTTTACGCCTTTCTCTTTCTGGCACTGGCTTCCCTTGATTCTCAGGCATCTCCACCCATTGAGCTGTGTCACGATTATCAAGTTCATCAATATCAATCATTAAGTGAGCTATTTCACTAGCAAGATTCTTTGGTGTAGAAATTAAGCCGATATCCTCATTAATTTTATCAAGCGTCTTTGTGGTTGTTGCCTTGATTTCTTCGTGTGCAAAATTAATCTCGACGTCCGAACGCAAAACGTTGACGTACTTATTCTTAGGCTCTTGCAGATTAACAATTGCCCCAATCTCATTTATCCAACTATAGTATTGCCCCAATTTTTTAAGAATATAATTTTTACCATCGTTATATATTATTTCTATCTCTAAATCAAAATCTAAAGTAATCATTCCAGCATTGTTGAAATTTGGCTTAGTTATATTTTCCAACATATCAAATATTGTTGTTTTACCAGATCCGTTTTCGCCTGCTAAGATTATGGTATTATAGCATTTCCCATTCTGACAAAAGTCTAGTTCCATATCTTTTAGTATTGGATGATTTGCCAGCTTTAGCTTTCGTATTTGATACATTTCTTTCTCCTTTCATGTTGCAACAATCTGTGAGCAACCTTACTTCTTTCCTATTTTAAACTTTAGCGCCCCCATCTCCGCATCTATCGTAACTTTTGCCCTTTCTAAAATGTTCCCCTGCAAAATTTCGTCAGCTAGCCTATCCTCTATTTCGTGTTCGATAACTCTTCTCAAGGGTCTCGCCCCATACTCGGTGTTATAGCCCTTCTCAACCAGATACCTAAGCGCCTCTTCAGTAAACTTAAACTCAATTTTTTGCTTATCCAACTTCTTAATCAGCTTGGTTATAAGGTTTTTCGCTACATGCGCTAGTTGTTCCTTAGTCAGCGAGCGGAACACAGTAACCACATCAACACGATTTAAAAATTCAGGCTTAAATGCTGCACGTAAGCTGTTTTGCAATATCTCTTCAGCATATACGTCTAGTTGCGCTTTTTCATTAGGCTCTGTTGCTTCGTTGTACTCACGCCTGTTCTTTTTGTAGTCAGGGTCACCTATTCCTACGTTAGAGGTCATAATGACAATAGTGTTTTTAAAGCTTATTGTCCTGCCTTGGCTATCAGTCAAGCGCCCGTCTTCAAGCATCTGCAACAACACATTCAGCACATCAAAATGCGCCTTTTCAAGCTCGTCAAACAACACCACTGAATAAGGCTTACGCCTGACTTGCTCGGTCAATTGTCCGCCCACGTCGTGCCCAATGTAGCCAGGAGGCGAACCAATAAGCTTAGAAACCGAATGGCTTTCCATGTACTCGCTCATATCTATTCGTATTATCAGATTCTCGTCGTCAAACATAGCCTCACCCAAGGCTTTGCTAAGTTCCGTCTTGCCGACGCCGGTAGGGCCCAAAAACAAGAACGACCCAATCGGCCTATTCGGGTCTTTTAACCCCGCACGTGCTCTGCGTATGGCTCTACTTACTGCACTAACTGCCTCGTCTTGTCCAATCACGCGTTTGTGTAATAGTTCTTCAAGCTTAAGCAAGCGCTCTTTTTCGGTAGTGGTAAGTTTAGTGATTGGCACATGCGTCCATGCGCTAACAACGCGCGCTATGTCCTCAAAACCAATTGTGGGACTAGCGTTTTGTTTACTGCTGGTAAAACTTGCTTGAGCATCCGCTAAGGCCTTCCCAGCCTTTAAAATTGCATCACGAAGAGTGGCAGCTTTTTCAAAGTTCTGTTGCATAATTGCTTCTTTTTTATCGTTTTCAAGGCGAGCCAGCTCGGCGCTCTTTTCGTTTATCTCGCTTGGCTGAGTATTCCCCGCTACCTTGGCACGCGAGCTTGCTTCGTCAACAAGGTCTATCGCCTTGTCTGGCAGGCTTCTATCCATAATATAGCGATCACTCAAAGTTGCAGCTGCCTCAATTGCCTCATCTGAAATTTTCACCTTATGAAACGCCTCGTAACTATCACGTAGCCCTTTAAGAATGATGACTGTCTCTTCTATGGTTGGCGGATTAACCATAATAGGCTGAAAACGCCTCTCAAGCGCTTTATCTTTTTCAATAAATCTGCGGTATTCATCTGTGGTGGTAGCACCAATCGTCTGCAACTCGCCACGCGCTAAATATGGCTTTAACATGTCAGATGGGCTAATCTCGCCCTTTTCACTGCCTGCCTGCGCAAGCGTGTGCAGTTCATCGATAAACACAATTATGTTTTTATCGTCAATTATTGTCTCTATTGTGTCTTTTAGCCTCTCCTCCATTGCACCACGATACTTAGTTCCCGCCATAAGCGACCCTACTTCCAGCGAATATACAACCTTGTTACGCAACAGCTCCGGTACTTTGCCCTGTACTATGCGCCACGCTAGACCCTCAACAACTGCACTCTTTCCTACGCCTGCCTCTCCTATCAAAACTGGATTGTTTTTGGTTTTGCGGCACAGTATTTCTATAATACGCGAAATCTCGTCATCGCGCCCGACAATAGGGTCTAGTCTGCGTTCTTGCGCTTTTAGCGTTAGGTCTGTACCCATTTCTAGTAGCTTTTTAGGTAGCGTACTCTTTTCTTGACCCTTTACCTTGTCTTCCTTGAATTGCTCCTGTGGATCGCCTCCTTGCATCTGATCACGCAAGACTGCTAGCACCTGCGCTCTTATTGAATCAAGGTCTATCTTGAACCCACGCGTAAGCATAGTTATCGCTACAGAATCGGTGCTGGACAGCAACGCCAAAAAGACATGTTCAGTACTGACAAATGATTGATTTAGTTTTAGTGCAATCCCTTGCGCAGTACGCAAAATCTCTTTTACGCGCGGGGTCAGTTCAATCTCGCTTATGTAGTTGCTAGCACCTTTTTCTATAGACTCGTCATAGATTTGCAGATACGCACTCTGGCTTACTCCATATTTTTTAAGTAGCTTGCTGGAAATGCTGGTCTCAACACTAATAATACCAAAAAGAAGATGCTCTGTACCCAACGCATCATGTCCACTGGTCCGTACAAGCTCGTTAGCGTTTTTTATGGCATGTTGTACGCCTTCAGTAAAGCCATAGTTATTATACATCGCCCCCTCCCTAAATAAACTTTTGTTTTAAGCTTGAGCATTTCTAAAAGCACTTTAACCTAGCATATTTTACGCTATTCTGTTGCCTGTTAGCAAGCGCATTAAATAGTCTGCACGGAAAATATCCACCTCATCGCCCTTCAGCTCGCGCCCACTTTCTTTCAGCAAGTTCGCCTGCCTGCACTTTACGTCCAGCCCCTCAAGCAGCGCCTTGTTCTTTAGGTTGATTATACCCAAACTTACCCCCAACTTAACCTTAGCCAGACACTGTAAAAACTCTGGCATAGCTATAGTGAAACTGTTTGTTATTGTGCCCCACGCACGTAAAGCCTGATCTGTAAGCTCAGTAGCACGCTCGCGGTATAGCGATACCCGCGCATTTGTCTCCATTTCGGCAAGGTTTTTAGCAGCAGTTGTTACATTACGGATAATATCAAACTCGCTGACTCCAAGCGTACTTAGGTTGCTCGCCTGATACATGTACCCTTCAGCATTGCTGCCTTCTCCGTACCCGCCACGCACTGTAATGTTTTGCTTGCTTATGTTTAGTATAATATCGTTTATTTTATTCGTAATAGTTAAGGCAGGCAAAAATAGCATCACAGATGCCCTCATGCCTGTGCCTAAATTGGTTGGGCTAGATGTCAAAAAGCCAAGTCGGGCGTCATAAGCAATATCCAGTTTTTTTATTAACCCATCGTCAATTTTATTCAGTTCCTCAAAGCACTCCAACAGGAACAGTCCTGGCAGTATACACTGCTCGCGTATGTGATCTTCTTCGTTCACCATAACGGCAATACTTTCGTCATTATCTATTGCCACCGAACCATTCAACGCATTCTCCATTAAATCGCGCGATATCAGCCTGCGCTCATGCAAGATTCGCTGTTCAAGACTCGGCATATCTTTTATGTTGTAGATGGTGAGATTGCAGTCTGTTAAGATTTCATTCACAGGCTTTGCCACATACGCACTAGCACTCTGCATTGTAAGTTTGTTTGGGAACGGAACGCCCGCAAGGTTTCGTGCAAGTCGGATACGACTAGACACAATTATATCTGCATCTATCATAATCCGCCCTCCTCGTTTAGCTTATCTATCTGAATCTTGATATTCGCGGCTTCCTGATAACGTTCCTCGCGTACCGCAACCCTAAGTTCAGCTTCAAGCATAGCCACGCGCTCCTGCCTAGTGTATTCACCCTCTGCTTCTATCAAAGACTTGCCCACATGCACGCTTGTGCCGAACATACTGCTTAAAACTGGCGTAACAGCGTCCGCCAAATTAACAAAGCAATCGGCGCAGCCTAAAAAGCCCGTCTCCAAAAATTCTTGGCTAGTACAGCCACAGGTTAAACAAGTTTTATTTGTTTTATTCATTTGGCTCAAAAGCGATGCTCCTTTCTAAAAAGTTTATGTTAATAAACCACAAACCCGATGACTAGCGCTATAAATCGTACCCAAAACATAGTGACGCATAGAGCTTATCACCAACCATCCTATCACATCTGTAAATTAGTTTTCCGCCCATCTTCTCATAAAAACGTATTGCAGCTAAGTTCTTCTCAAATACCCAAAGATACATCTTCTTATGCCCTCTGTTTTTAAGGTCGCTAGCGACAAACTTAAATATCTCTTTACCGATACCTTGCCCCTTATATTCGGGGTCAATATGAATTGCCCTGAGTTCGCCTGTGTATTCACTTAGCTCCTGCACCTCTGCGTCGCGACTATCTCCATATATTGAGGACCCAAGCACATGCCCGTTCTCATCCTCATAAACACATAAGGGTCTTTTGCCAAAGCCCCTCTCAAGCCCTTCTTTAGTCTTTTCAGCATTCATTCCATCCAAATAACTGTCGTCCACTATGCCTCTAAAGGCAGTTTGCCAACTATCCACATTGATTTTTGCAACCGTATCCATATCTTCAGACCTTGCATGCCTTACGCCCATTTTCACATATCCTCTCTCAAAAGTTTCGCCTCATGCCCAGACTCCAACATAAATTAAATCTACTCTATTATTGCCTTTCCGCCGTTAATGCGCTTAACAATATGTGAGCACTTTTCTTTAATTCTCTCAATACTTTCGCCCAAGAAAAATTTGCCGTTATTGTAGAGAATTTTACCATTCACCATTGTCATAGTTACATCACGCTTTGTAGCCGCGTACACAAGATTGCTTATCTTGTTGTTGTTAGGCTGCCAGTTTAGTCCGTCTACGCTGACTCTTACTATATCCGCCTTGTATCCTTGCTTTAGCTGCCCTACTCTGTCGGCAATAAACAGTGCCTGAGCCCCGCCACGCGTGGCCATTCGAAGCACTTCGCGCGCCTGCACAACAGAAGCATCGTTTAACACAGCTTTAGTAACAACGCTAGCTAAGTACATCTCTTTAAACATATCCAGCGAGTTGTTGCTTGAAGCACTGTCGGTAGCAAGGCTAAGCTTAACCTTGCTGTTCTGATAAGCCTTTATAGGAGCAATACCGCTACCCAACTTTAGATTGCTGCTCATGTTGATAGCAACCTGAACATTGTTATTGCGTAAAATTTCCATGTCGTCTTTATCTACATAAACGCCGTGTGCAATTACTGTGGGATAGTCAAAAAACCCAATGTTCTCTAAATATGCTACCGGGCTCATGCCGTTTTCCTTATCGCACTCGCCCACTTCGCCCAAAGTCTCCGCCAGGTGTATTGTTTGCGGGAGCTTATGCTTTTTTGCCATCTTAGTACATAGATTAAGCCATGGCTCATCGGTAGAAAAAATTGAATGCGATTGAACAAAATAAGTTATCAAATCGCAGCCTTTCTCCACTTCGTTAAACCGTTCTTCAAAATCTTTTTCGCTTTCCTCTAGCGGCAACATGTTGTGTATCTTTATTGCAACCACACCGCGCATTTTGGATGCTTTAAATGCATCAATAGTACCTGCTTCTTTAAAGTACATGCTTAGCGCAGAAGTCGTTCCGCCCTCTAGCATCTCGGCTATTCCAAGCAAGCTGGACCAATAGCAATCCTCTTCTGTAAACTGAACCTCTATAGGGCGAACGTTTTCAGTCCACCAGCCGTTGAAATCGCGCTCATCACCCACGCCCCGCAACACTGTCATGGGTAAATGCGCATGAGAATTAACAAAACCAGGGATAAGCATATCTCCCCCACAATCTATTTGTTCAAAACCTAAAAACTCGGCATCTTTCTTTGCCCTTCCAACATAAGTTATTTGCTCGTTTTCAACCCATACTTCGCCCGATTCAAATATCTCATCAAAATCGTTTACTGTCACCACATATGCATTATAAAACCTATACTTCACTTGCTTTCACCCTTTTAAGTCAATTACATCTCTTCATTATAACCTTTTTTGCCCGATTTTACCAAACCTTTTGACGCAACTAGCACAAAAGGAGCGAAGCTTGTCTAAAAAGTATGCTAACAAAAAACTGTTTGATTTTTTGCAAAATATCCCAACCATTTTCTAGTGTAACAATAAGTTTTTATTTATAAAGCTTCTAATTTTTTACCATCAGCCTTACTCAGCTGTTTCTAATAAAACAACCACGATACCAAAGCATCGTGGTTGTTTTTAGTCATCTCCCTTCACTTTCATACGGAACCCAACGCCTACCGCCTTACTTCCTAGCTTATGCTCCAGTGCCGTACCTGCACAAGTAATAAACACGTTGTCCCCCACAATTTCTTTAAAACTCTCTTTAAGCTCCTGTGCTTCAACATCGGCTTTTATATGCGTAATAACCACATCGTAGTCGGCAACATTCTGTCCATTAGCCTTAACCAGTTTGACCAGCGCATTTGTAGCTGCTTTAAACCCTCGCTTTTTATCAATTAATACTAGTCTGCCTTCATTGTTGATACAAAAAATCGGCTTGTTGTTCACTTTTTCTCCAGTAAAGTCTTTGAGTAAACCACCAAATAACGAGTCTTTTTTAAGTTTTTCAATGTCGTCTACTGTAAAGACCACCGCAAAGCGTCCTATAAGCGTAAGAGCAAACTCCATTACGTCTTGTAGCTCAGAGCCAGAGTTAGCAACTGTAACACAAAGTGAAGCAATTATGCCTGTAGCACACGTAGCAGACAATGTGTCTAAATACTCTATCCGCCCATTAGGAAAGGTCTTTTTAAGTTCGCCGATTGCTTCTTTTATTGCTAATCCATTGTCTTTTAATAGTGCAAAAGACGCTGGCAAAAAAAGAACCTCGTCCCCTGCTTTCAAAAGGTTGGTAAAAAAACTTATATATTCGCTCTTTTTAAGCGGCACACCACTTCCTGGCAAGAACTCCACCCTTGCCTTCGAGCCCTTACCCAGGTCCTTCGCGCCCGAAAATGGATCAATTATAATTTTCAGCACTGTTTTCCCCCTCCCCAAGTACTATACCATAATGTTACCAAATTGGGGAGCGAAAAGTCAATTAGACTCCTTAGTAACAAGCTAAAATTTTTTCTCGTAAACTTTCGCACATTTAATCACTTTTTCAACATAAAAATTAGTAGCAGTAAACGGTGTGGTGGTTAGGGTTCGTCCGTCAGGCGAGTATCTAGCATCTGACAGCCACTTAATAACATTCCCCTCGCCCGCGTTGTAACTAGCAAGTGTTGTGTTTTCGTCTTTAAATTTATCAAGTAAGTATCGTAAATATAAACAGCCGTATTTGACATTGACCTCAGGCTTAAGCAAATCTTCCACAGCAAACGCACTATCATCCGCGCGATTAGCAAGCCATATTGCAGTAGATGGCATAAGCTGCATCAGCCCCAGTGCACCGCTATTAGAAACTACATCAGCTCTAAACCTGCTCTCAGCGCATATCACGCCGGCAACAAAAGCACAAGACAAGTTGTTGATGGTTGCATGCACAACTATCTCTGACCTAAACTTAAGCGGGAACATAATTTGATTATATGCAAAGTGCCCGAGAACGCAAAACATGCTAGCAACCCCCAAAAAAGCACATAATATTAAGCTTGTTATCTTTATTCGGTTCATATTTTTTGCTCTGCCCATACATCTATAGTATTAACTAAATATCAAAAAACTTAACCAAAAAAACAAAAAACGGGATTTAACTTCCCCGTTATTATGTCTTTTACTTACAACTAATTTATTTCGCCGCCATAACGACTGAATAAACTTATTCCACCAGCGCCATCTCAAGCCAGTTGCTACCGGCACTTATATCCACCACAAGCGGAACGTTAAGTTTAATTACGCTCTCCATTTCTTTCTTAATAATTTTGGCAACAGCTTTCACATCACTTGATGCAACATCAAGTATCAACTCGTCGTGTATCTGCAATATCAACTTAGCGTCTAGCTTATGTTTAGCTAACTCTCTCGTTACATTAATCATTGCAAGTTTAATAATATCGCTAGCTGAACCTTGCAGAGGCATGTTCATAGCCGCACGCTCGCCAAAACTTGAAACGTTGCGATTGGAACTAAACACCTCATCTATATTTCTGATTCTGCCTAGCAGCGTAGTTACATACCCCTTGCTTTTTACTTCTGCAACACTTGAGTCTAAAAAGCTTCTAATAGTCGGATAGGTTTCAAAATACTTGTCAATATACATCTTAGCATCTTTAGCATCTATGCCTGTGTTGTTTGCAAGCCCATACGCTGAAATACCATAGATAATACCGAAGTTGACAGCCTTAGCATTGCGCCTATCGTTTTCAGTAACTTTATCCAAAGGCTTATCAAATATTTCAGATGCCGTAATTGCATGAATGTCCTGACCGTCTTTATAGGCTTTTACAAGGTTCTTATCCTGTGAATAGTGTGCTAGCAGCCTTAGCTCAATCTGCGAATAGTCGGCCGATAGCAACTTCCTATCTTCATCCGACGCAATAAACATCTTGCGTAAAATACGCCCCTCATCGCTTCTTATAGGAATGTTTTGTAGGTTTGGCTCGTTGCTGCTAAGCCTGCCTGTAAGCGTAAGAGTTTGATTAAATGTTGTGTGTATCTTGTGTGTTTGAGCGTTTATAAAAGGCTTAAAGCCCTCAACGTAGGTACTGCTAAGTTTGCTGATTTTACGATACCTTAGCATTAGCGGAATAATAGGGTGCGCCCCTGATAAACTCTCTAGGATGTCCACTGCTGTACTCTGCTTTTTATTGCCTGCAGTAGACAATCCCAGTCTATCAAACAAAACTTCTCCCAGTTGTTTTGGTGAATTGATGTTGAACTCTACGCCTGCCTCAATATAGATAGATTTAATTAGCTCTGTTAGCTCAATATCCAGCTTTTTTCCCAATTCGTTTAGGAAGGCTACATCTATTTTAATACCCTCATGCTCCATGCTTATGAGTATGTCCTCAAGCGGCAACTCAAGGTCAAAATAGAGCTTGTTTAGATTCTTGTCACTTAATTTCTTGTTCAAAATCTCTCTTGCTAAGAATAGTGCACTTGCAGGAGTCTCAATAGGCAAATCTAAGAACTCGAACACGCGTTCAGGCTTGTCTGTCCTGACGTTGCTGTTTACCAGATAAACCGCAAGACTTATGTCGAACGTAATGTTAGAAACAGAAACATTGTAAAACTCTAGTTTTTTAAGAATGTCCTTCTTGCAGTAGACTATCTTGCTAATTTGATTATTGTTAAAAACAGAAGACAGCATCTCAAATGCACGTTCAAGCTTTATGCCTTCTGGAATTAAATCGCGTTGCAACTTAACAACATACTCCGTCTTGCCGTCCAGACTAATGTTTAGAGAGTCACCAAAGTTAAGGCTTAACTTTTTTGCTCCTAAACATTCGGCTATAAGCTTTTCCAAAGCTGGCTCAGTTTCAATAATCACTTCTTTGATTTTTGCCTGCTTGGGTTTTTCGCTAACAAACTCGCCTGCAAACAAATCAGCACGCTTCAGTAAACTCTTAAACTCATATGCTTCAAATTTTTTATATACTGCTAGTGACAAAGGGAATTGATAGGTGCATTCGCAAAGCTCGCATGGAATAGTAACGTCCGTCTTTATAGTGGCCAGCACATGGCTTAAATACGCCATTTGCTTGTCGTTTTGCAGTTTTTCTTTTGTCTTACCTGTAATGGCATTAATATTGTCATATATATTGTCTAGTGTGCCATACTCGGCCAGTAGTCCAAGGGCCGTCTTCTCGCCAACACCTTTAACGCCAGGGATGTTGTCGGAAGCGTCACCCATAAGCGCTTTAAGATCAATTATCTGGCTAGGAACTAGTCCCATTTCCTCCTTTAAGTGTCGTTCGTTCATCTCCACGATTTCGCTTATTCCATGCTTAGTCAACCATACAGTATTTGTCTCATTAATTAATTGCAAACAATCACGGTCGCCGGTAACAATAACACGAGGCACATCAAACCGCTTGCTAATCGTTCCAATTATGTCGTCGGCTTCTACCCCCTCTTGCTCCAGGCACATTACATTCATGTCTTTCAATAATCCCTTAAGCAATGGCATTTGCGCGGCTAGTTCGGGCGGCATGCCCTTGCGCGTGCCTTTATAGTCAGCATAGATAGCATGCCTGAAAGTCTTGCGACCAACATCAAACGCA
>JGI996J12353_1000265_pt1 | contig 14382 bp, 8 predicted proteins | sample IntmicLarv5ML5BL_FD_12353 | JGI IMG/M metagenome (IMG submission 12353) | reverse complement strand
CATTGCGTCTCTACAGGAAAAAACTGCAGAAAATAAACAACAAAAGCCACCAAAAAATAAGGTAGCTTCTCTTTGAATATTAAATGTAAATGATTATTTTTCGCGCATATACGCGCGCATGATTTAAATGAATTTAAAAGGTGAGTCTCTCTCTCTCTCTCTCTAATAAATTAAACTTAACATCCAAACTTTGAATGTTAAAATTGAAAGAAATTGCATTATTTGTTGAGAAAAAACTCATTTGTTCACTTTTTGTTTATTTATATCCTATCTTCGGCAAACAAATAATATGCCAACTTAAAACAAACTATACAATATTCTGCTTAAATTTTTAATAAAAATGACCTATATTTGTGGATAAATTATATCATATAATTCTAGAATCATGGAAAAAAAAATAACATTAGGAGGTCTTAAAAGTGAAGATTTTTATAAAATAGTCGACGGAAAACAAGTTGAGCTATTTATACTTACAAATAAATCGGGCGTTGAAATGTCTGTTATTAATTATGGAGCAAAAATTGTTTCCATTCATGTGCCGGATAAATCTCAAAAATTAGTAGATGTTGTTTTAGGCAAAAGCAATATCGATGATTATTTAAATGATCAGGAACCTTATTTTGGGGCTGTTTGTGGTCGAACGGCAAATCGAATTGCAAATGGGAAATTTGTTTTGGATGAAGTGGAATATACATTAGCAATAAATAATGGGCCAAATAATTTGCATGGTGGATTAAAAGGGTTCAATTCAGTTGTTTGGGATGCTGAATTGTTGGATGCACAAACATTAAAGTTGACTTATTTAGCGAAAGACGGGGAAGAGGGTTTTCCCGGTAATTTAATGGTGACGCTTATCTATAAATTAACAGATAACAATGCCGTTGAGATTAGTTATCATGCAACAACGGATAAGGCAACGATTGTTAATTTAACCAATCATTCTTATTTCAATCTTTCAGGAGCCGGAGACTCTTATATTGGCGACCATGAGTTGCAAATTAATGCAGATTATTTTTTACCAACGAATGATGTATCTATTCCTTTGGGAAAACCCGAAAGTGTAGCGGGTACTTCTTTTGATTTTCGTTCTTTACATACAATAGGAGAGCGAATTAATGATGAGAATACTCAGTTAGGATATGGAAATGGATATGATCATAATTTTAATATCAATCGAGTTGATAGTGGTTTGGTTTATGCGGCAAAAGCAATTTCTCCTAAAACCGGAATTGTAATGGAAACTTATACAACTGAACCCGGAATTCAACTGTATACCGGAAATTTCTTAGATGGAAGTTTTGTTGGTAAGAATGGTCAAACCTATCCCAAACGATCGGCTTTTTGCTTAGAAACGCAACATTATCCGGATAGCATTAATTTTCCAAGTTATCCTTCTATTATTCTTCGTCCGGGAGAAGTTTTTGAGTCAAAAACAGTATATCAATTTTTTGCAGAATAGAAATATTTCTGTTAGGAAGTTTTGTTCTGTAACCTGCATGTAGAGACGCAATGCTTGCGTCTCATTTCTGAATTGCGTTTCTACACAGGAATATCCCCATTTAAAAGAATCAAAGAGGCTGTCTCAAAAGTCGTTTTTACCTCTAAATCGGGATATTCAGTAAATAGGCAAGAAGTAGCATTCCCCTTTGAGTCAATTGTTTCCGTTAGGAAACTACGCTTAGTAACCAGTGAGCTTGCTCACTGGGAAATGAGTCATCTCTTACTGTGCTTCCATAGGAAGCGAACTTAGAACAACTTGCATATCATGATAGCTTCCTACGGAAGCTTAGTAGAGAGGAGGGACTATTCTTTCCAGTGAGCAAGCTCACTCTTATGTGATAAGTGTTAAAGCGATTGAAAATCAACAATTTAACATGAGTTATGAGAATGTGGTGTTGTCTACAAAAGTCCGGACTTCAATCTGAATAACCCCGTGCAAGCGAGGTACGAGTGTAGCTCGGGGTAAAAGAACGCTCTCGTCTCTCTCCACAACTCTGTAGGAGTTGAACACACTAATTGAACTCCTATATCGGAGTTCTTATTATATGTGATGCCATTCTTACCCCGAGTTGCGCTCGTACCTCGCTTGCACGGGGTGATTTTAGAGAAATGTATATTGCAACTGTTTGATTTTCAATATAGTTGCAGTTTGCTGAATTTCTCTAGATTATCATTTAAAATTTTATTTGTCGAAGTTACCTTCACTTATAATTTTCCAACTATCACCTATTTTTTTGAAAACTAAAAAAGATGAATAATCTTTTGTTTCGAGATTCATAGTTACTCGTCTAACAAAACTACATCTTATTTCCGTACTGCTCATTTCCGTAAATGTAATTTTTTCACTTATGATTTTTTGGGAATAATCATAGTAATTTTTGAATAACTTTTCTTTGTTTTCGACACAAAAATCTCTAGTTACTCGGTTTTCATAATAGAGAACCGATTGATTGTAAAGATTTGAAAAATTCAAGGAATTTTTTGAACGATGTGTATTATCCCAGTGTTGAATAAGTTTTTCTAATTCTTGGAATTTCCCATTGCTTTTTTCTGCTATTTTAACTTGCTTGTTTTCTTGCTTTTGAGGAGTTGGAGCAACAATCTCCTTCGCTGGAGCAGCCGATGATGTTACTTTTTCCTCTTTAGGCAAAGTTGGAGCGTCCAAAACCGGATTTTCTACTGTCGCTGTTTTTTGAGCTGTTGCAGAAATAGGATCTTTCTTTTCTTCTTCTATCTTAGCTTGTACGCTTTCTTGAGTTTTTTGGGCAGGAATAACAGCCTCCTTAGCTGGAGCCACCGAAGATGTTAATTTTTCTTCGCTTGGCAAAGCCGGAGTGCTCAAAATGGTTTCTACTGTTGTTGGTTTTTGAGCTGTTACAACTGTATCTTTCTTTTTTTCTTCTGGCTTAATTTGTACGCTTTCTTGACTTTTGGGGGTAGGAGCAACCACTTCCTTAGCTGGAGCCACCGATGATATCAATTTCTCATCTTTAGGTAAAACCGGAGTACTTACAATCGGACTTTCTTTAGTCTCTGTTTTTTGAGTTGCTGAAGAAATCGCATCTTTCTTTTTTTCTTCTGGTTTTATTTGTTTGTTGTCTTGACTTTTTGGAGCAGAAGCAATAACCTCTTTGGCTGTTACAGAAGCAATTACTTTTTCCTCTTTAGGCAAGGCCGGCGTTTGAGTGGTAGGAGTAACCACTTTATTTGAAGCAGCCGAAGCTGTTAGTTTTTCTTCTTTAGGCAAAGCTGAAGGACTTGAAACCGGTTTTTCATTTTCCGGCGTTTTCTGAATTAAAGCAGAAACAAGATCTTTTTTCTTCTCAACAGGAGCTATCAATTTAGGCTCTTTAAGTGAAGGGGTATTCTTCTTTTCAGAAACATCGGCAAGATTATTTGTGTTATGTTGTATTTTTTTGAAAAGGTGTTTTTTCTCCCACATAATCGTTTTTTTAACGTTATCTAGAGACAAATAGATTTTTTTATTTGCATTCGCATGAAATACAAATCCATGTTCGTCAATTGTATATGTTCCTTTTTCTTCGTTGAGAATTGCATTTTTGTCATCTAAGATAAAAAGAGTAATTGTGTTTGCCTCGTTTTTCTTGACTTGAACTTCCCATTCACCAATAAGCCATTGATAACTATTCGGTTTTTCAATAGAAGAAGGATCTAATTTGTATTGTTTCCCTTTTTCATCCATTAAAAAATGAGGTGCAATAAATATATATTTCACCGGATCGGAAAGGTCCGCATTATTTGCTGAAAATTCGATTAAGGAGTGTCCCCAATCATTTTTTTCTATATTGTGTACAACCAATGCTCCCATTGGAGAGTCATTAATATTAATCGTGTTTTTTGAATGAATATACTCTAAAGCAGTTCCATCCTTGGCCGTGTATTTTTTTCGATTAAAATAAGCTCTGAAATCAATTTCGGTATCAATGACCATTTTTGTGTCGCTTGAGGAGTAGGCACTATTCTCTCCTAAACCGGATTCACTCCAATCGTCCCAATTTCCGATTATCCATTCATCGCTTTCTGCGTCTTCGCTATTGTCAGAAGCCGAATTATTTGTTTGACATCGATTCAGAGTGAATAGAAGAAAGAGAGCACTAAAAATTAAAAAAACAAAAAACTGTTTCATAAAAATAATTCAACTATAAAATGGGATATTCAAAACATCAAAAAGGGGTTCTTTCTTTCTGCATTTTGATTCCTTCATCCAAATTTTAGATTGGGTAATATATAGAATATGTCGTTCTATTGTGTAATTTTAATGTAAATATATACAAAAAATAATTACTAAATAGACCTTTGTTTGTAAGTCTTTAATTATCAATTGTATAAAATATTATTTTTATCTTAGTTTAATACGCCAACTTGCAATGTAAACTTGATTTTGAAATAAATACAAATTGTAAGCCAATTAGTAAAGAAAAAGGCAAAAAGATGCCTTTTTCTGAACAAATTTATATTAAATATTTCCGGGAAAAGATATAATTATGGGTCAGCGGATTTTCCAGATGGATATCCCTTTCTTTCAGGTCAAGAGGAACCCCCAGTTGATATAAATTATTAAGCAAACTCAATATAAGAAAAAACAAGAAGTCGTATAACCACAGCTTTCGATAGAAAGCCAACCTAACTAAGCAGCAGCCTGAGACTGCTGTATGTCAGATATATATCACTCCGCTAGCCTGCATAGCAGGCTAACCTGTTCGGGTTGTTTGCCTGCGATGCAGGCAGGGCATACGTTTCTGTACTTGTTGTTCAGTACTCTGAGAGTACTGCTTAGGCAGGTTGGCTTTCTATCGAAAGCATTTTTTATGTACTGATGCTATGATATATTCTTGACCCGAAAGAAAGGGATATCCTCCTGGAAAATCCGCTGACCCATAATTATGCATCCCTTTCGGAATGTTTTACTGCAATTTTCTCCTTCTGAATAATTGAATGGGAATGAAATTTAACCACCATTATTCAAATATTTTTCCAATCGATCCATTCCTTCCTTGATGTTTTCGATGGAATTAGCGTAGGAAAATCGCACAAATCCTTCCCCTTGACTGCCAAAATCAATGCCGGGAGTTATGCCGACATGAGCTTTTTCGAGCACATCGAATGCGAAATGATAGGAATCTTCAGTGAATTTGCGAGCGTCACAAAAGATATAAAATGCGCCTTGCGGTTCAGTGTGAATCGTGAATCCCATTCGTTTTAGACGGTCAAGCATATAAATACGTCGTTCGTTGTAAATCTTTTTCATGCGAACAACATCGGATTCTGCATCGGAAAGAGCAGCAATACCTCCTTGTTGTGCTGTGCTAGGCGCGCAAATAAATAAATTTTGTTGCAATATTTGCAGCGAACGCATATATTGTTTTGGCGCAATCAGATAGCCCAATCGTAAGCCGGTCATGGCAAATCGCTTTGAAAAACCGTTAATCACAAATGCCGATGGGGTAAATTCGAGAATTGATTTTGCTCGATCGTTATATGCCAATCCGTGATATATTTCATCCGATAGAATAGGGATGTTGAGTCTTGCCAATTCGGCTAAAACTGAATCTTGCAAGAGTGTTCCTGTCGGATTCATCGGAGAATTGATGATAATAGCAGCTGTTCGATCTGTAATTTTTCGACGTATTTCTTCCACATCAAATTGAAAACCATTTTCGGCACGTAGAGGCACATAAACCGGTTCTGCTTGACATGCTAATGTGAAGTTGCGATAACATGGATAAGAGGGATTGGACATAATTACTTCACTGCCGACATTGCAAAGCGACATTAGCGCCATGAGTATTGCTGGTGATGAACCGCTGGTAACGAGAATGCAATCCGGATCAACTTTCACTTGATATTCTTTTTGGTATGAATCGGCAATAGACTGACGCAAACGCAGGTCTCCAAGTGAATGTGTGTAATGAGTTTGTCCTGTTTGGTGCGCTGAAATCGTTTTTTCAATCACACATTGGGGCATATCGAAATCCGGCTCTCCAACTTCCAAATGGATAATGTTTGTTCCTTGAGCTTCCATTTCACGCGCTCGCTCCAAAACATCCATGACGATAAACGACGTCATTCGTTCTATCTGTTTGTTCATTTTCTTAGAAATCGAAATCTTATATTTTATTTAAGTGTACAAACTTAAATTCTTTTTCACTCTGTTGTGCAATGAAATTTTTTGTTTCAGCTAATTCTTCAATGGAATGAAAAGTGCGTTTTGGGATAATAAACGCTATGTTTTTGCTGATAAACACATACAAGGCATTTTCATTTTCGGTTAATTTTACAATCTGTTTCCAAACACAGAAAAAGGTAGTTAATTCACCTTTTGATTCAATTCCGCTTTCATTGATTCTCAAATGGGAATCTTTTTGTGCATTTTTGTATTTGCTTTTCGATAAGGCTTTTATTTGGATCGGATAGATTTTGCGATGAATAAATACAAATAGTTTTGATAAGAGAAAGGATAATCCGCAAAAAACAAGTGCGACAATGACACCTCCTTTGCTTTCTACTTTTGGGTCAAAAAACATTCCAATGGCAATGCAAATAAAAGTGACCGGAAATAGCCAAAACAAAATCCTTTCAGCAATTTGTGATAGGTTATTAAAAAAAGTGAGATTATAATCCGTATAATCTTCAATAGCTAGACTAATGTCGTATTCAAATTCGTGCATAATTAAAAAGTTATGGACTGCATTTGCAGTCTTAAGGTGCATAAAGATAGTGTCTTTCTGCGTATTTTTGATAAAAAAAAGGGAAAAATGCAGGGCAAGCGCATTTAATATTTTACGGCACTTCGCTGGCGCGGATTTGTAATCCGTGCCAAATATCACAAAAGAGCACGGATTGCAAATCCGCGCTAGCGAAGAGGTGTCGTAAAATATTTAAATGCGTTTAAGAAAATTCTTTCAGGCTTTTTAAAAGAAGAAATTTATTTTATACAATTTTGCAAAAACAGATAGTAATTTTTGCAGTTTTTGACCCTTTTTATTACCTGATTTTTTTTAATTCCTAAATGTGTTTTACTTCTAAATAACATCATTCAAATCGCCTACTTTTTTGTATCTTTATCATAAAATTTACACCCATTTTATTGATGATGAAAACGCTAAATTTGCATGAAGAGTTTGTGAGAGAATTGTGTAGGAGAATGCCTCAAAGATCAGAACTTATTAGTAAAATTTCCGATACCCTTCATATCGAGAGAGAACCGGCATCAAGACGTCTTAGTGAAAAAGTACAGTTTTCCGTACGTGAAATGGGGCTGATTGCTCAAGAACTTGAAATCTCTTTGGATGCCATATTGGATGGAAATTCCCAATATCATTGGATGCCATTGAGGTTGGAATCTCCGTTGGGTGCCGGAAGTATGGAATCTTTATGTGTTTTCATGGAAAATACTCTTGATATGATGAATGGACTTGTTCAACAGAGTCCAACGGAATATGGGTCTATAATACATACTTTACCTTTGGAATATTATATTGGATATCCTCATTTGGGAAAGTTTATGTTTTTTAAATGGGGACAGTATTGTATTGGAACAGATGATTATAATGATTTTTCGACATGGGAATTTCCAGATAGAATAATTCAATTACAAGAAACAATCAAATCATTGGTTACGGGCATTCATCATACAATGTATATTTGGGATGAATCTCTTATTTGGACGCTTGTCGGAGAAATAAATTATTTCCGCAAAATGAATGTGATAAGCATTGAAGATACGAAATTGATAAAAAATGAATTGAAAGACTTATTGTTTCGGTTGGAAAAACACCTGAAAGGAATTCTAAATATGGATATACATCCTCAGAATTTGAGTTTTTATATTTCCAATATAAATTTGGGAGTTACGAGCTGGTATATGTTTTCGGAAAATCAAAAACTTTCGTCCTTTAACAGTCATTTTATCTTTTCCGCAAATACGAACAGTGAGCAGGGGCATATTCGTCTAAAAGATTGGATTCACTCGTTTAAGAATATTTCGGTTTTAATATCGGGCAGCGGAGAATTGGAGCGGCGTTTGTTTTTCGCAAAGCAACACAATATTATTGATAGTTTTTTGCAGTAGCCAATAGAACACGAATGACGCGAATTGAGCGGATTGACGCGGATAATAAAAGAATATAAATCCGCGCAGATCCGTTCAATCCGCGTCATTCGCATTTTATTAGAATCCTACTTTTTGCACTTTTTGTATATTATCAACAGTCAAAACTTTTACAATTACAGTATTGTTTTGATTTGAAAGCTGATAAGTTGCCGTTTCTCTATTCAAATCGGCATCCTTTACAAGTATTCTTCCCAACAAATCAACGATTTCTACCGATTTAATAGGTGCATTCGTTGACGATATTAGAATCGAATGATCTTGAGAATTAATTATTATCTGTGAAGATACATCATTCAAAATATTTGTCGGATTATCTGAAATTACACGAAGTTCAAAACGATTATTTATTCCGCTTACCGCCGAAAAAGTGTAATGATTGGTTGTTTTCAAATCAATTTCTCTATTCAACAAATTATCTATTAACGAAATAGATTTTGCATTGAGCATATCAATATTGAAAGCCTTGATTGTCAATAGTTCATTATTGTTGAAAGTTAGTATTCCAAGAGGAATGCGATTACGCACATATCCGCCTTCAAATTGAACCATGTTCGGACTTCCTTTTATCGGATCTATTGCATAGATTGACGGAACTTTGGAATCTTTCATTCTAAGTAAGCCTGCATTTCCGGTATTTTTTTCTTCGAATGACAAAGTTAAAAGAGAAGAACCGCTTTTTCCTTCCAATGAAAGGAATAAAATATCATCTTGCGACTGGCTATTGAATGTACTGTTATTCCTTAAAAGTGCGGAAAAATCATCTCTGTTTTGAGTAACGATTGTCTGATTGTAATTTAAAGTAATTGTGAGATTTTCATCACTTTCTTTTGTGCTGATGACAAACGATTTTAATGGGGATACATAACGGGAAGCTTGATCCAATCCCGGAATTGAAATAGAACTTCCGTCTTTTACATAATAGGAAAATGCTTGATTTGCTTCACTTGTGTAACTTCCGACAAAATCGTAGTAAACCGGACTTGCCAATACGCTTTCATTGTCTTCTAAAAATTGATTCATATCTAATTGAGAAGTAAAAGGATTCCCAATTAATATATCTTTTCCTGCCGGAACAGAATAGGTATAAGTTGACAAAGGCGTGTTATTGCTATCTTCAAATACAAAACGGTATCCTTTTTCTCGTTTTCGTTTGAATTTCATCGGATTATCATATATTGGTTGCAAATCCGCCATGTGGTAAAAGTAAAAATAACTAATATCTGTAAGCAAATTATATTCGTGCAAGGGATGCGATTCGTAATACAAACTGTGTGTATTATTGAAAAACGGAATTCGGATTACTCCATCAACCAAATCAATATTTTTATGATTGTTCAAGCCAATGTAGTCGTCAATATATGAGCCAACTAAAAGAGCCATTGCATTGTGATTGACTGCTAACTCAATGTCTGCATCATTAAAAGTGCCACTCCATTGTCCGTAATTGATGTTGCTGTCTGTATCTTTTAATGCTAGAAATTTCATTTGCCAAGCATGAGGTTTCCCAGCAAATCCAAAATCACCGGTAACTGTTTGCTTCAGAGGAGACGCTATCGTGTACCATTGTCCTCTGTTGTTGGGTGGAGCAGAATAATTCGATTGCATATCCGTTTTATTTTCTGATTCATATGGACTGGATGCATCTACTTGTCCGAAATTGTAGTCAACAAAAGCTTTTTTGTATCTAAGTTTTTGAGGATCTTGGATTTGTCCTTCTTGGAAGAAATAAATATTGCGACAAGCATTTCTTTCGGTTATTACAGGATAATGAGTAACATTTCTCCCCGGAATGTATACATCATTACAATAAGTCGGGTAATCACCCACATTCAGAGTTGGTTCCGGAGCTTTGCTTCCATCCGGATAAAAACGTAACCAGTTGCGGTAATTATTCCAACTTCCATCTTTTGCATTTCCGGTCCATAAATATGCGTCACCTATTTGTGCTGATTCGTGATACATCGGCTCAGAAATGTCATAACAGTTACTTTCCATAAAATCGGGACTATAACCAATTGCGAAGCGATAGTATCCTGTTGGGTAATCCGGATATGTGTTTTTGTTGACAGTATAGTCATGAGGATTAATCTGTAATGCTATATTGGAAGTCATTTCATCATCGCTAATCTGACCTGCTGCTAATTTTAACCATTGTGCACCAATATTTATCTCACCGGTAGGACTATAGAGCCATGCGTAGAATCTTTTGTCGTTATTTATCATGTTGACATTAACCTCAATTTCGCTTTCTTGACAGGGATCAGCGTTTTCCGGTTCTTTCATCTCAATTTTTGTTTCACTCAAAAGTCTTACTTCGATATCATCAATGGCAAAGTCATTTCCTTTAGAACCTTTTCCTTCATTTAGAATTTTTAGCTGAATGCTATCAGTAGAGATTGGTAAGGTAAATTCAAAACCATATTGTTTCCAAGCATTTAGATCCGAATTGGCATTTGAAACATTTCCCGGATTTAATATTGGTCCTGTGCGGTAACGGCTTAATAACTTATTTGTTCCCAAATCATAAATTTCAAAAATCTGATCTATCGGATCTTTTACATCTGGATTTAAAACGGTATTTTTTATCCAAGTAGTAAAAGTCATCGTAGCACCTTTACACAATTGGTACATTTTGTAATCGAAAAAAGTTCCTTTTTCTACACCTGCATTTATTTGCATCATGTAACCATCGTTTTTGTTGTTTGGTGTGGTATGATCATCATCAAACATTGTCCACATATTTCTGGCCGCCTGATTATAATCGTTATAATGCATTTCGGTTTGTTTGGTCAATATATATTCCCCTTCGTCCAAATAAGGTAATCCTCTATTGTCATTGTAGGGCGAAAAGGCTGATGTGCTTTCGGATGCTTCTCTTATGAAATTTCGATAGATATAAGTGGAGCTGGCAACAGCTTCCCTTACATTGACTGAAATTTGGCTTTCATCCCAAAAGAAATCCGGATTGAAATAAATGGAACTTGCGCCATTGTATCCGCCGAAATCTTGGCGGTATATTAGTGATGTCGTTTTTGTTCGTAATACATCATTTAGTTCACCACAAATACCTCTTTTTATAAGCACTTCTCCTTGTTGGGCAGGAAGAATGATAGGAGCCATTTCGGCAGCTTCATTTCCCCATAACATTGTCGGGTCTATTTCTAAGCTGAAATATAGCGCCATCGTTTCATCATCTTTTCGTGTACCGTAGCTTGCAGAACTTGTATAGGCAATATTATTTGCGCCGAAATGTGGAAATCCGACAGATTTTTCAGATGCTACTTTATACCTGTGATAAGGGTCGTTGCTTTTCCCTAAAGATGATTGTATGACTTGTGTCTCATTTGCATCATAATATCCGGTGTATTTTCCAATCGAAGTTAAATCAAATCCCAGCACATCATAGTCTCGAACAATGTTTCCGTTTTCTTCTTTCATTTTGTAGGCCATAACTCTAACCTCTATGTCCGTTTCTACGTCATAGTCTTTTAACAGTGATGTGCTTTTTTCCGGACAAACCGAAAAAGTGGGATTTTCAAAAACGATCTCGATCAGGTTATTTTCATAGTTTTCTTTGGTTAACCATGCGGGATATTTCCTTTCGTAACAAAAAAGAGGCAAAGCGTCTGATTTTGCGCGGGAAGTCCTTCCATCTGTTCCAATGTTATGAAACAATTCTGCTTCTACCCAGTATGTTTGACTATTGTATGAATCATTTCCTCCCGGATGTCCCGGATCGCCGGGCTGAAGTATCGCTCCACTTAGAGGAATATCAAATACGGCAGCTTCCAAAAGACTTCCTTTGATATTATCGATTTTACTTGTTTTTTCCTTATTATTCCAATAAGTATATCTGATAGAATAATTTCTTGGAAGACCTTTTATTATGTCTTCGCTCTCTAGCTTAGTCCATCCGTTTCTCTCAACGGCCTTATCTATTGGCGCAACAGTAATTGCGTAATTCAATATTATATTGCCGGATATGGAGATAGCCTGCATATCCATTCCATAGCCTTCGCTGTCCGGATTTGATTCATAATACAAATCCCTGCCTTCCCAATAGAATCGGCCGTAATTACTCGAATTTGAATAATTTTCAATAAGTTGGAATGACGTACCTGATGGCGCGGTTCCAAGACGTTTTCTATTAGAGTCACTTCCTCTGCCAGCTCGTTTGTCTACAATTGCATATCGCCGGTTTCCTGCAGTTACCGAATAAACACTTGTTAGGAGATCTGCAGCTGTAGATGTACCACTATCATATTCTTTTTTTAATTGATTGTCTACATATAATTTGACTTCCCTTAAATATTTCGTATTTAAATTATAAACACTTAAAGATAAGCCTTGCTGTCTGATTATAGAAGAACTTCCTATCCGAAATGAAGGATAACTCACGCGCCAGTTTATCGGAAGATTTCCGATGGGCGCCATAGCATTAGCCATATCAAAAATATTATCGTCTCCATCATTTTGTTCATATCCGACATAGGCTCTGCGAGGAGAAAAAACGACAACGGCTATTTTTTTTAATCCACTGGTGGTGTTTATTGTGCAAAAATCAACACCAGCATTGAAATCAGCATTTTGGGGAGTGTATCTTAATCTGCCTCCTGTAGCTTGGAAAGTTCCAAACTGTCCGGTTGCATCACTTATGCTTGAGGCTGCTGTTAAATTGTTGCTAATTGCATAATTTAAGACGAGATAATATTCGTCAGCATAAGTGATACCTGGACTAGTTTCTTGAGCGTGAGTAATTTGTCCTTTTGTAAGTCCTGTTAGGCAGAGTAGTAATATAAGTAATTGTTTGTTGTTGGAAGGCTTGTTGCTCAGTTTTTTATAGAAAAAGGAACGAAGGAATGCATATAATATTACAAGAAATATTAGAATGAAAATGCCATTTTCTAGAGGTACTTTATGAATATTATCTTCTTGTATTCCTTGAATACTTTCTCCTTCCGGAATAATTCCTTGATTTTGTTCTGGAATACCAAATATAGAGCTGATATTTTTAAGAAAAGAACCTTTATCTATGTAGAAATTCGTGGAAGAATTCAGGTGGAAATTTTCTGCAGGAGAAGAGATGAGATGATTAAATTCAGAAAAATTGGAAATAGTAGGTGTTGTCGGATTAAAATGATAATCATCTGTGTAATTGCTCCCATGTATAGAAAGGCTATACATTAGCAATAGGCACAGAATTATCATTGGTAACTGTGGTAAAGAGAATTTAGTTTTCATTTATGTTAGTTATATTAATAATTTTCAAAGAGTATATCTTTGTCAGTTGGCTTTCATTTCCTTACAAAGGTATTTTTAGAAAAAAAAAATAACAAGATGACTTTGTCTGTTATTATTTCCTTTGAAAACTGTTTTGTGTTGAAAATTTAATTTTAAAGAATTTATTTAGATAAATTGTCGAAATAAGTTATGAAATTCGACAACAATGCGCTTATTGCAGCCTAAATGTGCTGTTCTCGCTTATTTGATTTTCAGAATTATATGAATTTTAGATTCTTTAACTAATTGATTTAGATAAGGTACAAAAAATAAAATGTTTATCTTTGTTTTGTGTTTTGATGCAGTCCGGTATAATTCATTGCCGGAGTGTTGTCTAACAAAAGAAGCTAAACAAAAAATAGTATAAAAATGGAATCACTTTCAAAAGTAAAACAAGATCTAACATTAATGTTACTTTATCTAAATTCATGGGAAGAAAATGGCTTTTATCCTGTCAAAAGAAGCTGGAAAGGATATGATTTTGGCAATTTAGATAGTCTGATTGAACAGGAGTTTATTGACGGGAAGCGCAGTTCTAAATCTGTGTATTTTTCAGAAAAGGGAGTCGAAGAGGCCGAGAGATTATTGAGAGAATATAAGCTTTTATAGTATGTGTAGAGACGCAATGCTTGCGTCTCGTTTTTGAACAATAATTCGGGAACGATGCTGTTTCAAAAGTAAAATATCCGTCATTTTCCCCTCGCTGGCGCGGATTTGCAATCTGTGCCTTTTATATCTGTTTGGCACGAATTGCAAATTCGCGCCAGCGGAAACAGTGATTTTTGTACACTTTCCCTTTTTTCGGCATGTTTTTTGACTTCGTATTTTCTTGTGAAAATTTACAAAAAAAAAACGAATGAACTTTTTCTCAACAAATAATGATATTTCTAATAAATTTAACATTCAAAGTTTGGATGTTAGGTTTAATTTATTAGAGAGAGAGAGAGAGAGACTCACCTTTTAAATTC
>JGI996J12353_1000264_pt1 | contig 14393 bp, 10 predicted proteins | sample IntmicLarv5ML5BL_FD_12353 | JGI IMG/M metagenome (IMG submission 12353) | reverse complement strand
TTGAATCAGATTTCCGATTTCGGCTGCGTATGCCTTTGACGGACCGCCGATGAGAACAAGCGGAACAGAAACTGCAAATTTCGTATGATATTTTCCGGATAAAACTTTTTCAACGTCTCTTTTTGAGATTCCGGGAACGAGATACTCAATTAAACTGGCTGCCATATTTTGAGCAACGGTTTGCTTTGAATAAAGCGCCAGTTCCTGAGCGTTTTTGTAAGTCACTCGACTCAATTTGTCAGCGCCTTCAATTGATGCTTCCGCATTCCATTCGTTGTATTCGCCCAAAATATGAAGCGCGTCTGTCGGCGTAAAACCAATCGGCTGAATCAATCGTTTTTGAACCAAAGATTCTAAAACGGAAGACATCGGCATTTTTTTCCCGAGTTTTTCAAACATATCGCTCCAAGAAACAGGGAAATTCGGTTTGACAGTGTCATAAATCATTTTTTCGAGATTTGTCAATTCAATCGGCGGGAAACTTGTTTTAATGAAAAAAACAGACGGCAGAATGTATTGAGATAAATTCTTTCGCGGCGGTAATTTTGTGTCCTTCAATTTTTCCAAAAATCCGGGATACAAAACAGCAGCGCGACAAAGCGGCATGACACGAAGCGGACCGAGATAAATTTTATGATTCGGATCATCTACTGAATAAATATGACTGTCGCCGCCGGTTGCAACTGTTTCCATTCGAATTGCTTTGACGCGTGTTGACCAACCGCCGACAACTGCACCTGATTCGTCCATTTCCGGCAAGCCGTCTTGAATCAAAGCAACATCGGTACTGGTGCCGCCGATATCAATCATAGCACACGTTTTAAGACCTGACAAATACGCAGCGCCCATTAAACTTGCAGCCGGCCCTGAAAAAATCGTTTCAATCGGCTTTTCAAGAGCCTCTTCAATACTAACGGCAGAACCGTCGCATTTGAGCATTAAAATCGTGGCATTCATGCCGGTATTTTTCATTTCTTCAACAATGGATTTTGTAAAACTGTAAGTAATCGGAATAAGCTGAGCATTCAAAAAAGCTGTGACAGCGCGCTCGTAAGCGCCGAGATCTTGCGATAATTCGTGACCGCAGACAACAGGAAGTCCTGTCAGCTCTAAAATTTCTTTTTTGACGCGAAGCTCGTGATCAGCGTTTCGCGTGCTGAAAAGAGAAGAAACCGCGAAAGCCGCAACTTTATCTTTACAGGATAAAGCGAAATCCCGAATTGTTTCAAGATCAAGCGGCTCGATTTCTTCGCCGTTGCTGTCGTGGCCGCCTTTGACAACGCAGAAAATGTGTGCCGGCAAAACATCAGGAATTTGATAATCGCCGACCATAATCAAGCCGACCGGAAATCCTTTGTTTTCAAGAATCGTGTTCGTTGAAAGCGTTGTTGAAAGTGAAACAACCGTGACTTCTTTTAATTTAGAAGAATCCAAAAGGCTGATAGATTCTTTAATTCCATTAATCGGATCGGGATAAGTTGTCAGTGCTTTGCCGGATTCAATTACGGCGCCGTCTTCTTCACGAATTAAAACGGCATCGGTATAGCTGCCGCCTGCATCAATTCCTAAGCTGTAAGTCATAATAAAGTCACATCATTTTGTTTTTTAGTTTGAATAATAGGAATGGGAGTCAATAATATATCAATTTTACAGATTGTTTGAATGGTTTAATGTTTTTAAAAAAATTGAAAAAAGAACGAAATACTAAAATAAATCAAAAAAAATAGAAAAAGTCCTGTCGGACTTTTTCAAAAATTTCATTTTTAAAGAGGAAGCTTGTAGCCGGTTTCGTTTAAAACAATTGCCATTGCTGCATAGAAAGAAACAAAAGCCAAAATCAAGACAAGAATTCCTGCGATAAAGCCGAGACTCGGAATGAAACTGCTCAATCCTGAAACAATGAAAACAATTGTCAAAACGATAAAGAGAAGCGACAAAACACGTGCTTTCAATTTAAGCAAACCGAGAAGCATTGTTCCTGATAGCAACGCCCAAGCGAAAAGATATAAACCGACACCGGTTGCATCTGTTGTTAATGCAGATGGGGCAATCGAGATATAAGCAAAGCTTATCCAGAACATACCAAACATTGTAAATGCAACCATATCGAAGGTGCTTCCTTTTTTAAATGCCAATAAGCCGGCAAAGACTTGAATGAAACCGCCGACGAAAATAGACATTGAAACCAATACCAATGAGCCTTCAACAAGACCCAAATTAGAAAAAGCTAACATAAATGACGCTAATGCAAGACCGGAAAGGCCGAGCGCACCGTGGTTTCCCCACGTATCACTAATCTTAACCACATTTTCAGACATATTTATTTCTCCGAAATTTTGTTATTTTTTTACCATATCTATACACACACGCAGATGAACACAAAAATGAAATTTTTGAGAAAACAAAATTTGGATTAAAACCCAATATTTGAATCAAACAAAAACTTTTGAATGTATTCGCCTCTGCAATATTTCAGTAGTGAAAAACACTTTTATATACTTTTCATAATAAAAACGATAAAATGAAACATTCCACTACTATCGATAAAATAAGAAATAGGTTGCAAGAGACGTAAAAATAATTATTAACGAATAACGAAGAAAAAACGAAAAAAGTGCGTTTTTTTCGACAATTGCAATATAAAAAAACAACGCCGCATGAAAAAAATAATTCGATGTAAAAATAATAAAAATAAATGAAAAACAAAATTGTTTTTCAATTTTTCAATATCGTCATTGTATTGGTAATCGCATTAATTTTACAAAAATTATTGAAAATTAATTTGAAAAATCACATCGGCAGCTTGTAACCAAGCTCATTTAAGATGATTGCCATTGCAGTATAAAGTGCGGAAGCACCAAGCAAGAGCGCAAAGAATCCTGCGATGACGCCGACAATCGGGATTAACACAAAGTGAGCGGCTGCGGTTGCGAAGAATGTTATGACCAAAAGGGCAAAGACAACAACCAACGCTTTAACACCCATCTTCAAAGTTCCGAAGAACAAGCCGAGACCGAAAATGCCCCAAAGTGACAAGTACAGACCGAGAGCCAAATCGCCAGCAGGAGCCGCGCCGAACGGTGCGATTAAAATGTATGCAAAGCTGAGCCAGAACATACCGAATCCGGTAAATGCGACTGTTTCAAATGTGTTTCCTTTTTTCCATGCCATTGATCCTGCAATTAACTGAATCAATCCGCCGACGAAAATCGCCATGGCGATGATAGATAAATTTTCAGGGAAAAATCCCATATTGTAAAAGCTCAACATCAATGTTGCCAAACCAAATCCGGACAAACCGAGCGCGCCGGGATTTCCTGTTGTATCAACAGTTTTTACCATTTGTTCACTCATAAAAAACCTCTTGGAATTAAATAAAAAATTTATTTACATAATTGTTACATAAAAATTTAGTAAGTTTTTGAATTTAAAAATCAAAATTCAAATTTTTCAATTCTGATTCTTTTATCAATTAATTTCATTATAAATTTCATTGTCAATACTGACAAATTGGCGAATGGTAAAACAAATATTTAATTTAAAAGCTTTTCAGTCAATTATTTTCAAAGAAAACGATAGAAAGAGACGGTTCAATTTTCAAAATCGCAAAGAGGCGATAAACGAAATGAAAACCGTTTATTGACGTGAAAAGATTTCATACGACGTATTTTATATTCGACGAAATGCGAACAAAATGATTTGAAAAAATATTTTTGAGCCGGCTTTTTCAGCGCGCGCTCAAAAACGATTTTTCATGCCGCCGCATTCTTTTGCTTCATTTTTTATGCCGCTTTTGGATTAAACAGATTAAAATCGATATAATAAATGAAAAAACAAAATAAAAAGCAACAAACATTTCATTAGTTGAGTGATCGGCAAAAATAAACGACATTGAAATGAAATTTTGAAAAAAAATAAAATCCTGTGAATAAAAACGAAAAGTGAAAAAAATAAAAAAGGATGAAAAATGTTTTTTAAAAATCGAGAGGTTGGTTGTTATTCCTTAATGACTGAATTTGCAAAGGTTGACTAATGAGTGATTTACATCAATAGAGCAAATTTTGTAAAGATAAAAGAGGGCAAGAGAGAACTCTTGCCACTTTGTTTTTAATTTAAGCATTTATTAAATGCACTTGAATGACATTAAAGGACGTAGTTTTCGGTCTTGAAAACCGGAACTTCTGCCTTGTATTTTGTCATGCACATGTCGACGAACTTTGCTTTCTCGGTCGGGAGTGCAGCCAAGTCTTTCTTGATGTTGTTAAGCGCATTGGTTTCGAATTTGGTCAAAGACAATTTGCCGCCTTTGATACCTTCGTCGAGAATCGTGCAGCACATTTCTGCAGCTGCTTTGGATCTGAGGTAGGTGTCGTTGCCGTTCTTTGCGATTGCTTCTCCGATACGGTAAGCGTTGTCGTAAGAAAGAACATAGCCTTGCGGGTCTCTGTATCTGTCGGAGAGCATGACTAAGTCTCTGAGGACTTTTTCATTTCCGGTTTTTAATGCTGTGTTCATTAAAGCACAGTCGTATGCAAGGGTTTCAACGAAAACCTGAACAGTTGTACCGCCGAATTCGCCGTGGTATTCAACGGATTCGTTGGACCACATGTCACAGCACTGCATTGTTAAGTTACCCATAACATCGGAGTGAGCACAGGTAGAAGCTTTACCTTCTTGTGTAATCGGGACACCGGAGATGGCTTTAACAATTGTGTTTTCGTAACCGCAGTCTTTTCCGGGGCCGATTGCACCTGCTTCGTATGCTGCAAGTGATCTTGCTGCGGAAATACAGCGTGCAACGATTGCTGTGGTGTGTGCCAAGTTTTTGTCGAGGAGACCGCCTGCAATAAACATTGCAGTGTTTGCCTGAGCACAGTCTGTGTCACCGGCTGCAACGACTTTGTTCTTTTTAGCAACATCAGCGATGTTTTGCCAAATGAAGTCCATGTCGCTTGTACCGAGGACACCGATACCGAACAAAACGCCGGCAATGTCATCACGGATGATGGAGTAGTCGAAAACTTCCTTTCCGCCCATTGATTCAATGGATAAAAGGTCAGCGCCTTGTGCAGCACACTGGTCAAAAGCGTCGAGCATCACATCATTTTTGCTTCCGCGGAGAGCGAGGAAGTCTCTGTCTTCACGAATGTCACCGATTGTGTGTCTGAGAGCGCATTTAACACCGTATTCTTCATGGTATTCTTCCATGATTGCTTTTTGTGCGTGAGCGACTGCAGCACCCCAGGACGGGTTGTTGGACATTTGCTGAACGTGTTCTGTTTCGAGAGCAACAGCAGGAGCGCCGATTTGAACGATTCTGGCCATTGCGTCTTTTGTAATTCTTTCGTATTCTTTAACGAGTGCTTCTTTGGAAACACCTGCTTGCGGTCTCGGAGCGTAGTTTAATTCAGGGATTGTGTATCCTGCGCCGATTTCAAGACCTAAACCTGCTTTGACCGGGAATTTGGAACGGCCGAAAGTCATTTCGTCTGCATTTGCATATGCCATTTTTGTGTATCTGTTAATTGCCATTTTGTTGCCTCCTTAGTGGGTGTGGAATTCATTTCTCATTTTTGCAATGTCGCCGCCGTTCTTTAAAATGTAGTTTGCGAACTTGGCCGCTTCTGCAGCTTCCTCACCATAGACACCGAGGCTGTAGCTCTCAACGAATTCTTGGTTAACAGCACCGCCGCCGCATGCGAACGGGATTTTTAAGCCTTTTTCAACCATTTTGTCGTTAACTTCTTTGAAAGCGTACATTGTTGTTGTCATCAAAGCAGTTCCGGTAACCATGACCGGTTTAACTTCAAGTGTTTTGGCAATAACTTCGTCGACCGGAACATCACGGCCAAGGTCGACAACATCGAAACCGTCTGCTCTTAAAAGTGCAGCGACGATGTTTTTACCGATGTCGTGAACGTCACCTTCTGCAACGTGGCAGACAACTGTTCCTTTTGCTTCGGGGACTTTGTCTGTCTTTGTTTTACAGTATTCTATGCCTTCGAGCATAGCGTCAGCGGACATCATAACATTGGGGAGGAAAATAATTCCCTGATCATATAAGGAAGAAACAACTGCCATTCCCGGAAGGAGAGCTTCATCGATGAGTTTGAGCGGTTCTTTGCCTGCGTCGAGAAGTGCGTCGAGTGCTTCGATAACATCATCTTCTTCGCCATCATAGATTGCAACAGCCACTGCTTTCAAAAGTTCATCTTTGGGGTAGAGCTGTTTTGCTGCTTCGTCGGGGGTCATGGTTTTTTCCATGGCCACATTGTATCTTGTAAGAATTGCTGTAATATCTTCTTTCTTCAAGTCTAACATAATAGATTCTCCATTAGATCTGTAATTTAAGGGGAGTTTTTTTCGAAAAATTCGATAGTCAACCACACATTCTGCCAAACAAACCATTCCTCAAAAGACACACACGACTTCAGTAAAGGGAAAATAATAACACACACATTTTCCCTAAAATCTAAAACCAACACACTTTTGATAACCACATGAGGAACAAGATCCTGAAATTTCAATGATTTGAAAAATTCAGAAATTGTTTGTATGAGTCAGTTGTCTGCTTCACGATTCTCCTCTTCACGAACCATACACACGTAAAAACACAAAACGCAAAAGCAATTTGTGTTACTACAAACATTCTATTGGAGAATTGAGGTATATACATTAACCTAACCTGTTTTTTTCGAATCGATATTTTGCTTAAAATTTGCAAAAAAAGAGGCTAAAACAATTTTATTTGTATTAGCATTAACCGATACTGTTTTCATAAAAAGCGATTCATTTGAAAAAATGAACTTAAAATTTTTGCAAAAAAACAAAAAGAAACGATTTCAAAATTTTTGATAGTTTGAACGTATAATAGAATATCAAAAGAATATGATTTATGCAGATATTGGATAATTTTGATGAAAATATATAACAGCAAAAATCAATCTAACAGCAGAAAAACGAGACGAGGATAAGATATAAATAAGCGAAAATGACTGCTTGTGATTTTTCACATATAAGTGCAAAATATTAAGGCATTTAATAAATAACAAAGAGATGACAAAAGAGAGGCGCACAGGAAAAGAATCGCTGTCAGTCAAAAGCCGGTCAAAAGAGACAGCAAAAAAAGAATTGAAAATAAATTAAATGATAGAAATTGAAAAAAGATAGAGAAAATAAATTAAAGATAGAAATTAAAAAGATAGAAAAAATGAATTTAATTTTGAAATGATTCAAATCAAAATTAAATTCCGTTTCCGATTTCGCTTTTTCTAAGCCAATCGATATCGGATTGATAAAGTTCTCTTAAATCTTTTAAGCCGAGTTTGAGCATGGCAACACGGCTGACACCGAGACCCCAAGCCAAAACCGGTTCTTTAATGCCGAGCGGCGTTGTGACTTCTTTTCTGAAAATACCGGCGCCGCCGAGTTCAACCCAGCCGAGACCATCAATCCAAACCTCAGGCTCGACGCTTGGTTCCGTGTACGGGAAATAGCCCGGTCTGAAACGAACTTCTTCAAAGCCCATTCTGTTGTAAAACTCTTTGAGACAGCCGAGAAGATCTGCAAAACTCATGTCTTTATCCATGACAATGCCTTCCAACTGCTCGAATTCCGGCGTATGCGTCGGGTCAATTGTTTCACGGCGGTAAGCGCGGTCAATGCAAAACGCTTTAACGGGACCGACCGGATTGTCAGCCAAATATTTAACGGTAACAGAAGTCGTATGTGTTCGAAGAACATTCTTTTCCGAAATCTCGGAACTCCATTTGCCGCCCCAGCCGCAAGAGCCGGTTTCGCCGCCGGTTTCGTGAACGGAACGGATTTTGTCAACGTATTTTTCGGGCAATTCCGAGCGTGAATCCAAATGGAAAGTGTCCTGCATTTCTCTGGCAGGATGGTCTTGAGGCTGGAAAAGCGCATCAAAATTCCAAAAAGATGATTGAATGATGTCGCCCTTAATTTCCATGAATCCCATTTCTAAAAAGATTTGGCGCATTTGGTCAATCAAACGCTGATAAGGATGAATTTTGGCGCCGTAAATCGGTTTAACCGGTTTTTGAACTTTGTACGGGCGATAATTTTTGTTAATCCAGTCGCCGCTTTTCAAAAGCTCCGGTGTGATTTGCGCGATTTCCTCAGTAATTTCAATTCCTTTAGAAGCAAAAGTTTTGCCCGCAGCTGTAATTGAAATTTTTCGAGTTGTATGTTCTTCTTTTTCCAAAAGTTTGCGTTTCAAAAGATCGGAAATAACAGCGTCGGAAGTAATTTCCGCCGGCAATTCAAAAACAGGATCAAAAGTGTTGTTTTCCAAAGAATTTTCATAAAGGTCGCTGAGAATTTTTTCATCTTTTCCTTTTGAAACATCAGCGGACGGAACTAAAACGCCGTTTTCGATCTTAGCCCATTTTTTCTTTAAGAGCCAACCGGTTGCGATACCGACAATCTGAGGCGAGAAAGAACTGCGAAGGTCTTCAAGCGGCGTTGCGCCGTCAATACTGTCAATGATTTGTCTTTCCGGAAGACCGGCTTGTGCATATTCTTTTCCTTCATCGGTCAAACCGTAAAGTTCAAAAGATTCTTCATCGACTTGCGCCAAACCTCTTTCTTCCAACAAAAAAGCCGCCTGCATAGACGCATCTGCGTTCAAGTCGGCAATTTCGACAATATCTTTCAGCTCTGCTGTTTCAAGTTCGCTCAAAGCCAACAGAACTTTTTTTTCATTATTTGTTAAATCGTAATCATCCGTCATTTTAAAACACCAAAACGGTCGAGTATATTATTTAATTATACCCTAATGAAATTCATCTTTTATATTCTCTGTTATTTACGCTGATAATTAATTCCGAACAACGGCAGCTTTTCAAATGCTTCTTCTCTTTTGATTTGAAGATCTTCCAAGAACGATTCAAGTTTTGCCGCTGCTTTTTTCTTGCATTCGCCGCACAAAATACTGCCGCTTGTGCAATCATTTTGAATTTGGACAAGTTCCGCGTCGTCGTCAACCAAATGGAACAAACAAAGTTCGTAAACGGAACATTTATCATATTCGCCGCCGAGCGCTCTTTGCTCATCTGCCGATTCTCTTCCGCCGGTTTTGGCTTTCATGACTTTCTTGACAGCCGCTTTCGGTTCTTCTGAAAGCGCGATGTTGCTGTCCGGAATGCTGCTGGACATTTTTCCGCCGGTCAGCCCGCTCATGAATCTGTGATAAGTGGATGCAGGTTGAATGAAAGCGTAGCCGCCATTTGAAATCTCGACATTTTTAACAATTTCAAACAAATCATTTTCGGAAATATCGCCGAAAACATCAACATGCTCCTTCGCAAGTTTTGTTTTAACGCCAGCGCTGCCGAAATTATCGCGAATGTTTTTATCAATTTGTTTGAGCGCGTCTTCCGGCGCGTTTTTTCCGCGAACGCTCCAATAAAATTGTTCGGTTTTGGAATCCTTGCGCTGCTCAATCAAAAACAGATTCATTTTCATTGCGATGTCGCGCGTCAAACGAATATGCGGATCTTGGTCGGCACCGACCGGAACGACAATCGGAATCGGTCCGCAAAATTCAGGCAATTGTGAATGTAAAATATCCGCGCTCTGCGTTGCAACGCTGATCATGTGCGCCAAATGTGTTTCGCCGGAAAAACCATAAATCGCAGACATATCTGAAAAATTAACTTTCGTTCCGACTTCAAAAGCCAAATCCTTAACAGGCCGGCATTCGGATTGGAAATAAATGCGCGCATTTTCCGGTTCAAGACCGAGAGCAATCAAGCTTGTGATGTATTCTTCAACACCGATTCTTTTGCATTCGTTCCACGATAATTCGCGAACGGCATGCGCTTCACGGTCAGCAATGCCGATGACAACGATTCCGCCTTGCTTTTGATACCAAACAATCTGATCCATAACCATTTTGTGACCGAAATGCGCTTTTCCGGTCGGCATGAATCCGTCTAAAACAACAAAAGGTTTGCCGCTGTTGATAGCTTCGGCAATCATATCATAACCGCGGTGTCCGAAAATAATTCCTCTGCGCATGTATTTGTGCGGATTTTGAATTCCATCCAAAACTTCCGAAAAAGGAGAAATACCGAATTCATCAAACAATTTTGAGTAGTCGCTGATTTCAGACGACTTCCACGGGTCCAGCTTTTGTTCCATAAAAAATCACATAAAATAACTTGAATTAAAACGTATGATGTTGAATCTTCATTCTCATTCTTATTTATTTCTGTTTTTGAAAAAAAGTGTGAGTTAAAAACGAAAAAAAATAAGAATAAAATTACTCAAGCAAAAATTGAAAAAACAAGAATTAAAGAATAGCGAGGGATGGATTCGAACCATCGGTCTACGGGTTATGAGCCCGTCGGGATCTCCTGGCTACCCCACCTCGCTTCTTAAAAACATATAAAATTTAACTTATCGAAGTACAACAAGCAGTTTAAGAATTGATTTCTGTTATTTATAGTTAATGCAAGTCGGATTTGACTTCAAAAGACTATTGAAAAAAAAGACGAGAGAATGAAAAATAAATATTTAAATATTGTAACGAAATGTAATAGGATAAATTGAAAAACTGTTTCATTTCTAAATTTCAATACAATTCAAAATCATTTTACAACTTCCATTATAATTTTAGAGTTCAGGTGACCCGATGCCACACAGATGTACAAAATGCGGTGCTGTTTTTGAAGACGGAGATTCTGTCATTCTGACAGGCTGCCCCGAATGCAAATGGAACAAATTCCTTTACGTTAGAGCTGAAGAAGTTGCTCAAAGCGCAGAAATCCGAGAAAGAGAGACGCCTCCGACATCCGATTGGAAAATTGAAGAGCGGATTAAGGAAAAAGAAGCCGAATCAATTGACAGCGTTTTAGAAGATATTGACCGCGCTCTTGATTCCGATGATGTTAATAAAAAAGAATTAAATCCTGACCGTGTCGATTCAATACGAATTTTGGACGCCGGCTCTTATGAATTAAATTTGGGTTCCATCATGGATAAAGAAGAAATCGTTGTCGGTATAAAAGAAGAAGGGCAATACGCCATTGATTTGCCGGTAATGCTTCAGCAATCTAATAAAAACAAAAAGAAGAAAAAATGATTGAATCATTTTTTCATGTTTTTTATTTCTGTTTTTAATTTTCTAACTTTAATTTTTTTTATTTTAATTTCCTTTTTTCTGTTTTTTAAAATTAAAGTTCTCAAATCAGATTTTTTGCTCTTTAACTGCAACAACACCCATGTGATCAACATGGAAAGGCGCAAGGTCAACTGTTTTTAAAATTTTAAACGGCGTGTCTGCATTTTTCTCTAAAAGTTTAATTTCTTCGCTGAACACTTTTTTCGGATTTTTAGCAACGTCAATGCTTCGCGCTTTAATGGATAAAATCAGATGTCCGCCGTCTTTAAGGAAATAAGCTGCGTTTCTGCATGCGATTTCAGCTTGATTTGCTTGAGCAACGTCTTGGAAAATAATATCAACCGGCTCAACTATCGGAAAATAAAGTTCGGGTCGGGAAGCGTCGGAAAAAATCGGAATAATATTTTCTCTTTTTTCAGCCAGCATTACCAAATCCCTCATCGGCCGCTCTGAAAACTCAACAGCGTAAACAACGCCGCCGTTTTCGGAAAGAATATCGGAAACGTGACTGACAGTTGTTCCGGAAGCCGCGCCGAGATACAAAATTTTAGAATCGGATTGAATCGGAAGGCGGGTTTTCTTTTGATAAAGCGCGCCGAGCTTGCTTCTTTTCGGGTCCCAAGATCTGAATTCTGCGCCGTCATCTGTTTTTATTGTTTTTTCGCCGTAAACCGACACACCCGGAGAAGAATTTTTGGTGTAAAGTTGGAACTTTCCTCTCATTCGACCTTCATAAACGCCGTCAGAATACGGTTTTAAAAACGATCCGTTTTCAGTCATTGATTGTTCCTCCTTTTGAAGCTGCGGCGTCCGCCGATTCCTGCTGAGCCGGCTGCTTAATTCGAGCAATTTTTTCATTCAACTTGACTTCAATTTCAGGTTTGAAAACGCCGGAATAATAATCGGTGCGCGCCGCCAAACTGACAGCTGACGCAAATGCGCGGGAAATTTTTCCGCGAAGACGCATCGGCGCGGTATTCAAAGCCGGATGGCTGAAAATAATTCCGTGTTTCGGAGAAGGAGCGTTTGAGCGCAAATGCTTAACCATTGCTTTTTCCGCGCCCATCACTTGAATGCTTCCGGAAGGCATTGCTGCGAGATGTTTTAATCCGCCTGCCATGCTGAGAAGACGCGCGCCCAAAACAACGCCGGCAATTTGAGATAAATTCGGCGCTGTTTCTTTCATTTTATTTTCAATAAAACTTTCAATCGCGCTTTTTCGATTGTAAAAAGATAAAATGTCATCGGCAAACGCCTGCAAAAGAACCAAATCTTCCTGCGTTGCCGGCGCGCCCATTAATGATTGAGATGCCGATTCCGGAATTTCAGAAACGAAACGAACATAAGCCTCGCTCGGTAAATCTAATTCAGGATAATAAGCGCCATACCATTCGGTCAGCCGCTCTGTTAAATGATTGACAGTTTCATTCAAATCATCTAAAGCTTCAACCGCTTGAATTACTTTTTTGTCTTCCGTCATGGATGCCGAAAGCTGCTTTCTTGCTGTTTGAATGGCAACATCTCTCAAAACCGAAACATATTCCGAATCAGAAACGACGTGTCCCGAAGCAATTGAAAGCGCTCTGTAATTCGGTTTTTCAGATTGAAGCGCAGGCTTTAAAGACGAAACAGAACGAATATTTGAAAGAGAAGAAGGAGACGAAATTAAAATTAATTCATCAGCCAGCTCGGCAGATGATGAAACGATTGATTTTTCTGACAAAAAAAATCCGGAACATGAATCAGAACCGGAGTCGGCTTCGGCATACGAAACTTTTCCAAACCATGCCGAATAAGTTTTCTTTTGATTTTCAGAGTCAGACACGATATTCAGCTCCCGAATTGTTTGCTTTTGTAATAATAATTTCACTGCCGACAGGCATTTTTTCGAGTAAAATTGATTTTAATTCTTCGGATTGTTTTCGATTTTCCGAGAATCCGTAAACTGCCGGACCGAATGAACTGATTCCGGCGCCGTGAAGACCGTTTTTGAGCATTAAATCAACTGTTGATTTAACATCGTCCGGCTGAGTATCGACTTCGTGCTTCTTGAATCCGATTTTTTGAAGACTATTGACAGCGTTTCCTAAGCCTTCAATGTCTTTTTCAATAATGGACGGAATCATTTGCATTAAAATGATATGAGAAACTTCACGAACATCAACTGCCGGAACAGGACAGAATTTTTGGAAAAATTGCTTTTCGTCTTCGCCGCTGATACCGACTTTCGGCGGAATTGCAATAACGACATCCCAATCCGGAAAATCCAATCGAAGAAGAAGATTTGCCGGCGGCGCCGAACTTTGAGAAGACGGTAAAAATCCGTTCTTTTCAACTGCTTTATGACCGCAGTCAACAATAAATCCGCCGTTTTCAAACGCCAGCACGCCGATTCCTGAAGTGCCGCCGCGACGAGTGATTTGCGCTAACTCGCGAACGCTTTGATTCAAACCATATAAATGATTGACAGCCGACGCAGTTGATAATGAAATTTGCGTTCCCGAACCGAGTCCGACATGTGAGCGGACAGGAGATAAGAATTCGAGTTCAATGCCCTCGTTTTCCGGAAGCAATGTTTTTGCGATTTTAGAAATTTGAGATGCGAAAGAAGGAGAAGCCGGTGAAATTTCGCCTGTTTCAGACCGTTCGGTAACAAGAATCTCATCGGATTTTTTTGCGCGAAGAGAAATGCCGCCGTCGTCCAGCGCCAGACCGACGCTGCCGTCAAGTCTTCCAAGCCCGCCGTTCATATCAATTAAACTCATATGAACGCGAGATGGCGTTTTTATCTGAAACATAGAATTCACAGCCTTTGTAAAGATGTAACCAAAAAAAGAACTCAAATAATTAAAGTTATTCGTTGCAGCTCTAAAATGAGTGAAAATTAAATCGTTTTTGTTGATTTAAGATTTTCATTCTCTTGCTTTTCGGTTTTTGATTTCTTTTTATTTTCCTTTTTTTGTTTGCGGTCTGATTTCCAAACCTTAATCCACTGCCGAATAAAATAAACATAAATGTATCGTCGAAGCACCCACCGCGTGTTTTTGTTCAAAACAAATCGGAGAATCGGAAAGAAAATGTTTGACAGTCTGAATGAAACCGACAAATCTGCTTCCGCTTCAAATTTTTGATGTTCCATTTCGGGAATGAAAATTATATTTTCGCCCCACTCCGCCGCCAATTCGCCGGCTTTTTTTCTTCTTCGAGACGAACGGGAATTTGATTCAACTGAAATTAAATAAGCGTA
>JGI996J12353_1000263_pt1 | contig 14395 bp, 16 predicted proteins | sample IntmicLarv5ML5BL_FD_12353 | JGI IMG/M metagenome (IMG submission 12353) | reverse complement strand
GGTGTCGTTTTTATACGTAAAGTGTAATTCGCTGGAGGAAGATGAGTTAGCTGTTGAGGAGCTTTTTTCGTTGATAAAAACAGTCTCTAGTTTTCCATATTTATTGTATATATTTCTATATGTTGTTAGCGAATAAAGATTCGCTTCTTCTGGATTTGTACTTGTTGTTTGTTGTTTGTGAGAACAACAAATGGCAAGAGTTGAAAATGTAATGATAATGATTATTCTATTCAGATGTTTCATTTTTTTGTGTTTTATTACATATTGGGTGTTTTTTCGTTGTGTTAATCGGACTGAGTATCAAATTTTCTTCTTCAAAATGGAATGAGAAATTGCATCTGATTTTCTGGCTCAAACTTTCGGAAACAGGCATATTGAGAAAAACTATGGGTGATAATTGGGATTCGTTGTCTTTTGTGAAACTTTGTTCTGTTATATTCAATGTCAGTATATTCTCGATGACATTCCAATTTCCTTTCATAATTTGAGTTGCAAGATAAAAACCGTCATGTGGAGCCGCACGTTCTTGCATATATGTGATTACAAAACTGTCATCTTCTTTTAACTGTATATTGATATTGCAGGAATATTGTGGTGGATAGTTAAAAGAAATAATTTCATCTTCTTTTAGTTTTGCAAATTCCTCTTTGTTCTTCCTTATTTTTTCCTTACGGGTTTTCTCTGATTCAAATACAAAGGTAGAACCAATATTTGTAGTATCAACTTTAAAAAGATTTTGCAACTGCTGTTTTTCTTCAAGAGTTGCAGGGCTTTGATATATCTTACTCATACCCCAAGAATCGTGCAATTTCATTTTTATATTTTTGTCTTCTTGTCCAAATGCAAAAGTAGTAGTAAACAATATTATTAATGTGCAGATAATTGTTTTCATAAATTTTTCCTGATAATATTAATGCCGATTATCACAATAAATAAAAATATCTTCGTTCGATTTGTCGATTGTAGAAATGAACGGACAGCCGAACGAAATATATTCAAAACCAAAAATAACAGGCGGTTTATCCTTAAAAAGTCTGCCTGTCCATTGATTAATTCCGGCATCCGCGTATTCGTAATTCAAAGGCGAAACAGAAGTGCCTTCTCCTCTGCCGTAAATTTTTTCGATAATTATATCTTTCGTTTTTGAATCAACAACCAACAATCGTCTATAAGTCGGCTGACTGAATTGTTTGTCTAAGCGGTCTTGCAAAAAATATTGCAATCCGTTTGCCTCAAACAAGTATGTATTGCCAATAGACAACGTTTTCAAATAAGCATTATATTCGCCTTCGATTTCTTTTGAGGGATAATCTTCTGTTGCGATTTTTTGCCAAACAATGGGTGTCAATTGTTCTTGAACAAAAGGATTTTCTTTTCCTACAGAAACCAATGTGTGACGATAATAATCGCTAAGTCCTTTTAACTTTTCCGCGTCAATTTCAAAACCAATCATATAATAGTACGGAGGATATGGATAGTCGCTTTCAGAAGCATAAATATTTACCATTGCCACGACTTTCATATTTTTCACAATAATGGGAACAAGTTTGTTTATGGAATAATCATAGATAAACACCGAATCGGTTTCGGAAATTTTTGTCTCGGAGAGAAATCGGTCTCTGTATCTTTTTTCCAACACAAAATATTGAGCAGAATCAACCCCTTTTTCTTCTATATTCGGAAGGGTTTGGGAAGAATCGTCGTAATCTATGGGATAGATATCCGAAAGTGATACAAAAGCAATATCGCTTCTTTCTAACCAATATACCGAAAACAGTGCTAAATCTTGAATGTTTTGTTCATAATTATTTTCAACAACGCTATTCTCCATTATTAAGGCATCGGTGGAAATTTGTTGGATGTTATTTGTTTTCTGTTTTTGGTTGCAGCCCGATATTGTAATTAGCAAGGTTGCAAATAATATTTGTGCTATTGTTTTCATAATTTACTTTTTTGATTTTATTTCTTCTTCAAGTTTTTTGATAAAATAATCCATTATCATCTCTTTATTATCGTTACTTAGACAATCGTCAGTTAACTGATATTGCAATATATAGTCGGCTGATTTGTAGTCGAATTTGTAGATATCATCTAATCTGTAATGAAAACGCCAATAACGCTTATCGGCTGAATTTCTTATTTTTTTCAGTTCTCCCAAAATATATATTCTCACGGTTTCTTCATCCATAAATGGGCGTAATTCGTCGCTCCCTTTCAGAAAGTTTTCTTTCGCTCTTAGCAGTTGTTCTTCTGTTAAAAAGATTCCGTCTTTGGGAATGTTTTTTTCTGCATAAAATGCAAAAAAATCATCATCGGGATAACCATTATTTTCAATAAACCAATCCATTGTTTTAGTATATCGTTCGTTAAAATCGGTAATTTTTTCAATTTGCATTACTTGGTTTATAGCTGGAATATAGCGATTTATCAAATCCTCCCATTCGATAGTTTTTACTATTCCTAACAATTTATATTGCTTATTTTCTTTTTTGAGGAAAAACAAATTAGTGTAGCGAACATCAATTTTCATTACATTCTCAAGCGACATAGCAGATATTGCATCTTCGCTCCAAAAAGCGGAATAACTATCAATTTCTTGCTGTATTCTTATTTTATCGGTAATCTTAAATTTGGTCAAATCTCTTATCAATGTGTCTATCTTGTTGATTGTGTAAAATTGTTCAATAGAGTAATCGTTGGCGTAACTCCTTGTTGTTTTGTAGCTTTGGGAAGCCAAAATTACATTGCTTTTCATCACTGTTTTTCTTAATTCTCTTGCTGTGATTGTGTCTTGTCCAAAACTCATTATGCTTACTGTAAGCAACAAAAGGCTGAATGTTATTTTTATTTTCATATTATAGTTTTTTATTTCGAATGTATATCATTAATCAAATAATTCCCTTCTTCGTCTTCAGCAAGCCAAACTATAAGATTTTTCCAATCATTGCTTGTTGAATATGACGCGGCAAAGAGAGTATGCGAATGCAGACTTTGTTCCAAATGTAGCGATTCTATCCAATTTTCGTGAAAACCGTGTGAATCTACTATGGGGTCAATATCCGGTTCTTCCATTTGCGCAAGTCTTGCTATAAATTCGGGCGTGAGATACTTCTCTTTCAAAGTTTTCCGAGCTTCATTATTGTTGGGATTGTTTGCAAGGTCTTTCATGTAAGTTTTGAAAAAATACTCAACCATAATGTTTGCTGTCTTCTTTTCAGAATCGTTTTCGTTTTCTATTTGGGAATATGTTGTTTCGATATTATCATTATTGGGTATAAGCTCTTTTTCTGAAGACGATTTAGAAGGCTTTCCATTGCAACAGCTAAGTAGCATTAACAGAAATATGATATAATATGTTTTCATTCTTTTATGTATTTATCAATGATATTTATTAATTCATTAAAGCTATTTTCATGCCAAATGAAAGGTTGTGGTTCGCCGGTAAATATTAGAATTTGACGAGTTCCCCAAAAATCCGGGTTGTTCTTGTTCTTTATGGAAATAGTGGCGTATTCTTTTCTATAACCTCTTGGGTCGATATATGGACCTGTTATTGGTTTTGCTCTTCTCAAAATATTAAGAATAGTTTTTTGGTCTTCTTTGCTTACCTTAAAGTCGTCGATTTTGATAAAATCGACTTCAAATATTTCGGGATTAGCTTCCATTACAAAGAAGGATTCGCCATCTTGTTGTTCATATTCAGAGTCAGGATATCTGACTAAGTGATTAAGCGGATTGGCTTTTAATAGAATCTTTTTCCCTTTTCCCTTTTCCCGAATGAGGTTTCTATGAAAATTTTCGGCAGAGATTGCTTTAAGCGAGTAAGAGCAGTTGTATGCGTTTTCGGCATATAATAAGATTGTATTATCTGCGACATTGTATTCATATCTTCCCGAATAAAAATGTTTATAATATCCACTTGCAGATACAAGTTTTACATAATAAAATCGTCCATCGTCCGCAAAGTAAAACTGTTCTATAACATGTATGAATTTGTCTTCATTTCGATTGTCATATTCCCAAAGTGAATTTTGAAAGGACAGAGAATCGGATTCTTGGGCTTTAATAGTGTTCGCTATCGGTTGGCGGCTTGGCGTTCGGGCGGGGGAACGCAAAAGCTCGGACGGGCGACAAACTTTCAAATTCCCACTAAACTTTCCGCGAGCATACACCCCGCATGACGCCAAACCGTTTGTTAGGCGTTCGGCGTTTATATTGGTAAGGGACCACTTGCCTGTCCCAAAACATCTCCACCAAACTTAATTAAATCAAAAAGTCTTACTATACACCATTCCAATTCATCTTGATTGCAATGATAGTCATCAAATTTGCCGTAAGTATTATAGTTTGAAATATTAAAACCTTCTTCAATATCATTGTACCAAATAATTCGCTTTCCACAAATAGCTACAACCCAAAAGCCACCGCCTTCTTTTCCGTATTCATTTTCTTCCCATTTCTCAGGGAAAATTTGTATCAACTCCCAAAAATTAGACAATTCTCCTCTTAGGTCTTTTTCTGTTTCAAGAATATCGTCGTATAATTCACTTAAAGTGATAGGTTTCCATGTACTTTGCATAATATTTTCAATTGTGTTTAAAATTCTCAGTACAAACAAAATTCTTAAAACGAAGTTCAACTAATTCGCCGAGCGTTTCTGTCTGTCTGAACGATTTCTCTTTCCGAGTAAAATTCTCTTGAAAGTCTGCGAGTGATTGTCCGCCAAGACAAAAATTGAGTTTTCTACTTCTCTTTCAAGTTTTTACTTCCGCTGTTCAACGCACTTCAAGCGGACAGTCAGTCAAAGACTTTTCTAAACAATCTTCGCTCGAAACGCGCTGTCGCCCAGCTGACGCCTAACATACAAATTGCGATAAGGATATAGAGTTTTGTTTTCATAATTTAGTGATATTAAATTCTGCGGTGCGGTCAATCTTCAAATCGCGGTTGTATATATCAATCATAATACCATCATGCCTTTGCCTGTAAATTTTTACCAGCCCATTATCAGAGTTGTAGATACATTGCTCAATCATTGAGCCATTTTCATGCCATTCTTCGTTTACCAGTGCGATGACGGTGCGGTCGGGAGTTTGGTCTTGAACTGTATTTTCATAGATTTCTTTCCGAATGAGTTCGCCGTTTTCGTAATACTCCCAGCAGGTATATTGAAAGTCAATATCTTCTTTATAATCATCGTCCACTTCTTCGTCCACAAGCATACGTACTCTGCGTCCGGAGAATATTGTGTCGTTCTTTATTATGTAATTTTCAAGGGTGTCGCCATATTGGGTATAGGTGCGATAAATGCCGTCGGGCTTGCCGTCTTTGTATTCCTGCTCTTTTATTAGGGGACCGATATTGCGGCTGACTTTTTTCTGTGGATAATAAGGATTGATAAACGCATATTCTTTTGAAATGCCATGCAGTAAGCCATCTTTGTAATGGTTTTCTATTTCTAAATGGGCGGCACAATCATATAAAAGTTCGGTTCCGTGTTTTTTCCCCTGCTTATATTCTGTGCGACTATCGAGCAGTGTACGAATAGATTCGGGACCTCCCAACTGTCCAAATATAGAATTTTTGTCAGAATGGTATATTTTTTCAACACCATCTTTCAGCCCGTTTTTGTATTGTGTAACTCGCCTGCCATCTTCTTTCTTAGGACGATATTCATCGGGATACATAAGGAAAACATGACGTGATTCAAACAAATTACGCCCCACAAGAAGTGCTGTTCCTGTAAATGGTTTTCCATTTCTTTTGTACATAATATCATCGACATTCGTTAATCTTCGCTCATTCGTTTTCCCTATCAAGTAAAATGGTTTCAACAAAAGGTTGAAATCAAGAAAGTGCGAGATTATCCAAAAGATAAATAGGGATAATAATATTAATATGATTTTTGTAATGCTCATTTTTTTCATTTTTAACGATATTGGTTTAATTCATCTAAAAGTTGTTGTTCCGAAGGCAAATAAAGTTGATATTTACTCGCCATAATCGTTTTGTTGTTTTCCGGCAAAGAATATTTTACCAAAGCGTTATTTTTATCGGTACAAAGAAGAATTCCTATTGTTGGGTTTTCATCGGGAAATTTCTCAGTTCTGTCATAGTAATTGACATACATTTGCAGTTGTCCCAAATCTTCATGCGTTATTTTGTGGGTTTTTAATTCAAAGACAACAAAGCAGCGTAAAATTCTGTTGTAGAACACAAGGTCAATAAAAAATTCATCATCTTCCAATAAAATTCTCTTTTGGCGAGCAACGAACGAAAAACCGTTTCCCAACTCTAATAAAAATCCTTGCAAGTGGGAGATAAGAGCTGTTTCAAAGTCTTTTTCGTAATAGGAACTCTCTTGTTTGAGTCCAAGAAACTCCAGTACCATTGGGTTTTTGATTATCTCTGCCGGCTGTTCCGGAATTCGTTCTTTTCGAGCGACTGCCAATACCGATTCTTTATCATTACTCAATAATAATCTTTCGTAAAGGCTGGAATTTATTTGTCGCTCCAATTCGCGCCCTGTCCAGCTGTTGTTAATGGTTTCTAACTCGTAGTATTCTCGCTTGTCTTCGTTATCTATTTGAATAAGAAGGCGATATTGAAACCAATTGAATTGCGAACGCACTGCGTTCGCAATTGGATAAGTTTTATAAAATTGACGGCATTGTTCTAATATACGGACAGAAAATCCACTGCCAAATTCTGTCTCTATCTTTCCAGCAAGCTCTTTAAGTAGATAACTTCCGTATTCGGCTCTTTCTTTGCCTTGCTGCTCTTCGTTGAATATTCGTTCTCCGAGTCTCCAATACATTTGCACTCTTTCTCTGTCAACGCTTCTTATCGCATTGTTTTTTGCAGAAATGATTATACCTCTGATTTCAGAAATAAATTCTTCGCTTAGTTTTAATTTTTCAATATTCATAATTAATAGTTTTTAATTTTCTCATACCCCGTTTCCGATAGGCAGAAGAGTAAGACGACAATGAATGTTAAGATATTATTGTTTTTCATGATAAAAATAAGTTGATTTTTCTATTGCCTATTATTTTCATAATAAAGTTCTTGGATATATTTATCGTATAAAGTGAAGTCTCGGAATCTATTAAATCTGTCATCTTCGTCAAAGTCCAACATCTTGACATTAGATAAATACAAAGGCATAGGAAAGCGCTCCAATTTGCGGCGATTATAATCTTTCTGACGATAAGGATTTAGAATTTCCCCTGGAGGAAGTGGGCGATTTTTATCCATATACCAAACCAGAAATGAAAAATGTTTTAGAATATCTGTTAACATTTCGTCATAATCTTTATAACCTCTAATTCGCCTGTTTGATGTAAAACTCACGATTAAGTCGTTCTTATACAGAATGTCGATGTGCTTTAATTCTTTCCTTTTAATATCTGGTCTTCCTGCTCCATAATTAGAAACAGTTGCATAGTGCAATTCTGATTCACAGTCGCTGAACGGAACTACTTTTACTTCCCCTTTCATGTTCCATGTGGGAAATGTAACAGTTCCGTTTATGCGATTAAATTCACATTCGTATGGATATTTGTTTTTAATACCTGCAATCAATATGTAAATAGCATATCCAAGTGCAGCAATGCAGGCAAGCCCCAATGCCGCTTGACAGAATAATATTACAAAATCATCTGTTTTATGGAGCAATAATAAGAATGCGAATCCAAATACGATAAAAAAGAATCCGCAAATGAGCAGCCCAATCAATACTGTCCATCTTTTTTTTGGCTGTTTTACCGATAAAACAGAGTCATCTATTTTAGCTATTTTGAAATAGCTATTCTCAAGAAAAAGATTATCCAATGCAAACGGTTGGAAGAATATAATATTAAGAAGCTTGCTGTTCGGTTGAAAAATGCCTTTTCGCATGAAATAATTGTTTTATTTATCTGTTTCGTTACTTAGTAATTCATCAAGCCATATTTGCCATTCTTCCACAGAGGCATTACTATCCGGAACAGCAAAACGCCACGTTTCATGTGAATGAAAAATACGATTTAATGCTTTCTGAGCAAAGTCTGATACGCGGATAGTGGTATAGGTTGTAAAAGCGTGCGTTTCACTCACTGCATTTGGAACACCCGGAGGAGGAATGGAGTGACTGTGCCCTATCCATTCAAGGTGTATCTCGCCATCGTTTGTCAGATTTTTTATAAGTAGAGGCGTGTATCTGCTATCAGTATAATCTATAGCAACACGATATATCCTATTGTCTGTGTTAAGTGTGTCGCCAATAGGAGGGTGTTGTAAAAAATCGGTAATATCCCGTTCAATCTCTTCACGCCAGTCTATCCAATACGCATTCTCTGAATTTAGGGGTTCATAGTGCTTACAAAAATATAACGGAATTTTATAATATTCAGCTGCCAGTATTGAAGCAGGAGGATTACTTTCTTTTATTGGGAAAATCTCAAGCGTTATCAGCACATCTTCAGACAGGGTAGGGTTAGTTAGTGCTGCATCGTTTACGAAAACAACACCAATTCTTTGATTCTTGACTACTTCAGCCGATTTTTCCGTAAGATTGATTACATTAATAAGACCACCGCGAAAGAAAGATATACGCGTATCTTCTTGTATAAACAACGCCTCCTTACCTTCAAAATCCCCCAACCTGTCACCACTGCCATATCCGCTGACAGTCAGCGGTTTCTGTGCATTAAGCCTAACGGTTCCTGTTAGTCCCATGATTAAGAGTATAATCAAAATAAATTTCATTCTCACTGCTTCACGATTTTACTGCTTCCAACCACCTTCTCATCTGAAAAAACATTAACAATATATACTCCTTTTGGCAGGTGGCTTATATCTATTTCTGTTTTACCGCTTGCCGCTTGAGTTAACACTTCTCTACCGTTTATGTTGTGAATTTTTATTTGGCTCCGACTATCATAATCAACAATAAAACGTCCCGGTGTAGGATTGGGGTAAATTTTAATGCTAGGCAAAGGCATATCTGTAATGGTAGCTTGTGCATGCTCAATTTCCTCAACTTTCTTAAAAATCCCAAAATCCTCGTCATGATGTCCTTTCATCGATAAACCATCATCATTTATTTCGAACACCCAGTATTTACAACAACCTATAAGGAAAAATTTACACTCGGTAAGTACGTATTTCATTGGTGTAATACCTTCCGTTAAATCGTTGTAAAATAGCGCTCTGTTTTCATCAAGAATTTCAATGTATGCGATATTTGTTTTTTTTATATCAGGTACATATTTCCCAGCAAAGTTTGTGTTCAAAAAATATGTTTCAATCTTTTCGCCAAAATATTGTTCTATTTCATCTGCATCCTCCATCATCAGAATGCCGCCATCGTCCGATAGCCTGTATCTTATAATTTGCTCTGTCTCGCCTTTTTGCTGCCACATTCGCTGGTCATCTAATAACTTATATTCATAGAAATCGTTACTGCCGTAGCGGGTTACTTTGTCTTCGGTTATTTCCAGTATAGTGTGATGGCTGGGGAATATCCACAATCCTTCAATGTTTTCTTTTTGCGATATAGGCAAGCACGCCGCTTCATTGATACTCGCAATAAATACAAGGGCGATTAGTAGGCTTATTGTTTTTTTCATTGTGATTTATTTTGATACGGTAAAATTACACATTCTTTATTTATTTTGTTGTTTTCGAATAAATTGCTTGTGATAATATTTTAATCGATAAGAGAAAGGGTCACCAACGACTTCTAATTCAACATATTTTTCGCCTTTCACTCTTTTTGCTTTTCCTGTTTTTGCATTTACCCATACACCCGCCAAATGATACCAAGCTGTTTTCGGATTGTAAAAACGAGATTGGTCTGCAAAAATATAATTGTCTTTATATATGAGATAAAGATAAGTATTTATTGTATCTGCTGACTCTTTCTTAAATCTGTAATCGGCGCAAATCCGAGTTGCCGAGTCTGCCGATATTGCAAATTCCTTTTCTTTATCAAAAAATTCTTGTGTGTGCGAGTAATATGCCTTTTTGTTGGATATAACGCAGCCGGATAAAAGGACAAGCGCAAATGCTAATATAATTGTTGTTGTTTTCATCTGTTATAATATTGTTTTAAAAGAAATAGAACATCGCCGCCCCACCTCATAATGGATACTACTATTGCATAAATTGTGATTAAAACACACCCTCGTATAACATACAACATTATACTATTTGGTTTGTTTTTTATAAAAAGACGATTAATTATCAGAAATAATGCTCCGGAAATTGCACCGGAAGGAACTCCCAACCAAAATATTACAATCTCACGTCCCCAGCCATCGTCTTCTACCAGCGCGGTGAACGACACGCTCATAATAATACAAAGAAATATCAACAATAATCCTTTTAAAAATCCCGAGTTTAATAACCCATAAAGAGCAATCAATACTCCTACAATTGTAGTCAAATAAGTAAATCCCAATCCCTCCACAACAATAGAATCTCTTCTTTCAATAGGAAAAATAACAACGGTACCTACAAGAAATATTAAAATTCCTATTATGAGATAATTCTTTCTGATTTTCATTGTATTTATTATTTTGCGTGATTTCTATACTCTGTTAATCTCTTATCATTTAGATTGTTATCTCTGTCGAAAAGCTTATTAAAAACAAATCTTTTAAGAGGTTTATTAATCGGAGTTCCGACAATTGTGTTTTTATCTTTTCGAATATACTCAACTTTATTGCCAAACTTTTCGGTTAGATAATTATCTGCAATTTTTCCATTAATCAAGTATTCTTCTATTGCTGAATGGAACGTGTTAAAATTAATATTATGATGATTGTTAATCGTAAGCAGAGGGTATTTCTCTTTCTTGGCAGGTAAAATATTAAGAATTATGTTAAAGAAAACATACCACTTTGGAGGATTAGATTGCCGTTCAATGACGACTGGTTCTTCGTTTAAAATGATTCTGTACTGCTTAGAGTAATATATTCCATTACGAGGCGGAGAGTCTTGAAAAAACACTGCCTCAACAGTTCCCCATTTCACTATTCTACTGTTAAAACAATCGTAAATGACAAAGCTTTCATTATTATATGAGAGTCTATCTTTGTATTTGTTAATTTCTTCTACTGTCTGATATCTTCCGAAATCGAAGAAAATGCTAAAAAAAGTAATTGCCAATACAAGTGTTGCAAAAATTACTATTGCCCACGCCAAAATGCTCGTTACCGCTGTTATGTACATTCCATAAATAATCAGTCCGCATATTGAGAGGAATAATGAGAATATGATAAATAGAATGATTTTCATGCGCTTGTTGTTAATGTTTTATTTTCAAAAAGTATCTAGTCCGTCTTTAAAAGTCGGATATTTAAGTATTGGCAACAGTTCTTTCCGCGTTCGAGAGGTGTCGCCATAATAAGAAACCATTCCTATTTTGATAAAATCTCTTGTCAGCGGACTTCTTGTGCCGAATATCGCCGAAAACATTTCAAAAATTCTTGCGGCTGTCATTATCATCCAAACGGGCATTCGCCACGGTTTGCGGTTTCCTTTATAAACGGTAATTGTGTCTAAAAATTCTTGCAAAGTTTGAATTCCTTCATCGCCGATATGATAAATTCCGTTGATTTGGGGTTTCAATATGGCTGCTTCTAAGGATTGTACAAAATCGTCTTTTGAAATAAGATGAATAAAAGTTGGTTTCTTCCAAACGCCTAAAAGATAATGTCGGGCAAACCATTGCGCGGCATCAATCATCAATATTCCTTTTCCGTAAACCATTCCTACGCGAAGCGAAACGGCTTCGATATTATTTTCTTTGCATTTTTTAAATAATTGTTTTTCCTCTTCCAAACGGGTTTGCGCGTGGGCGGAAATCGGCTTTTTGTCTAAATTTCCAACGGCGGGTTGTTGTGGTGTGGTTTCGCCTTCCACATGCGGAAAACTGATAAGTATAATCCGTTTAACTTTTTGTTCAATAGCGGTTTCCAACAAATTATTGAAATAATGCGTATTTGTAGTTGGCAGGAATTTTTCAGGATTGGCTTTGAACAATACGCCTGCAAAATGAACAATAGTATCAACGTTTTGCAACGAATCGGAAAGCGAATATTTATCAGCCAAATCAGCCCGAAAAACACGAATATTGGAATATGTTTTCAGATTTTCGGCAATGTCTTTTTTATGAATAAGCAGATTTAATTCAAAAGCAATGTTTTCTTTTAAATGTTGTGCCAGCAGATTGCCTAAATTGCCTGCCGCTCCTGTAATTAATATTCGCTGTTTATTGGGTGTTTGTTTCATATTCTTTTCCGTTAATTGTGTCGAGCCAGCCTTGTTCGCCCGAAGGCAAAGTGTAATGAATGAAAATACTTGTTCCTTTTTTTTCTAATTCGCGATAACGAACTTCTTTTGTATGAGGATATAAACCGATTAATTCATCTTTGTAAAAAAGAAATTGCCTATTATCATATTTTTCTATTTTATCAAAAATAGGATTGAGTTTTTCTATAAAATCAAATGTATATGTCTTTTGGTTTTTATTTTCAGATGATGATACCCATTCTGATTTATTGATAGACATGGAAGCTAAACCAAATTTGCCGTCTTTTTCTGTAATAAACGACCATCTTTCCAAAAGAGCAATTACCATATCGCTTCTATTAATAGTATATTCGTATGAAAGTCCACTCGGAAAATAAACCTGGTCATATAACTTTTCTTGGGTGTGAAAGCGATAATATACAGATTGGGATGATACAGTTAAAGTATCGCTTTCTGCATTCCAAGAATAATATTCCGATGAAGTTATTAAATCTTCCATATTAATATAACCCGGAATTCGGTCTATTTTTTTTTCATTATCAAACAACAAGCGTTGATTTCCGGCTATACATTCGATATAACTATAAGAGGGATAAACAGCACGTAAATTTTTTACAGCTAATGTGTCGAGCCGGGAATTATATATTGTTAAACGACCGTTTTTCTGAGCAACAATATAATTTTCGGAAAGAAATAAACTATCATATACTTGAGGTAAAACATTTTCACGGAATGGATTACATACAGCATAACCTCCCTGCATTTTTTCAATTTTATACTCCATTTTTTGCAAAAGATTTCCGTCCGGAATCATCAAACTTTTATCTTTTTTTGTAATTGTCCTTAGCGCACTGTAAGATATTTTTTTCATTTTACTTCGATTGGAGCTAAAAGCAATTCCATTTTTCAGAGGAACAATATAAGTTGGAGATTTATAGTGATAGCCTGGATATCCGTCATATAAACAGATTATGTATTTACTTCCGACTTTCATATAATAATAACGAGAAATGTATATATCATCGAGTTTCCACCGCCGAATCCGCGATTCATCATCCAAACGATATAAAATAAAGGCAAAGTGGTCTTTGTTGAATTTCATTAATTCGATATATTCATTTTCGTATTTGCTCAATCTGATTTTTTTTCCCTTCAACAATTTTTCAAATTGAGAAGGTTCTATCAATTTTATATTCTTTACATTTATATCGTCAGATTCTTGAGCCGTTTTGAGTGTCCCTCTGTAATCGACTTCCCATTCATAGCCTTTTTCTTCTTCCTCGTTGAATCTGAAATGGATGTCAAGGCTATCAAAAGTATCTTCATCACTTTCATAATAAAGAATTTCTTCAACCATGTCAATTAGGTCTACGGGACCTGCATCAAGGACTACTTGTGCCGATACTTTATTTAATAAAGAGAAAAAGAGAAGTAATATTATGACTTTATAACTTTTGTACATGGCTTTTTAAAATCGAGAATCCCCATATTTCGTGCCACAAAAGCAAGCAATATTGGGAAATTTAAATCTTTAAGAAAGAGGATAAAATTAGTCCCAAAGATAATAATAAACCAAATAAAAGAACATTTCGAGAAGTTAATTCAAGAATACGAATTAACTCTTTACCTTGTCCGATGCGAATCATTTTTTGCCATGTGCGAATGTGTAAAAGCAGGAAGGGAATAGGAAGAATAGCTGCCCAAACAGCATCTGTAATCCAAAAATATTGACAACAAACAACAGCAATAATTCCGTTGAACAAATAAAAATAACGTCCGAATTTTTCACCGAACAGTACAATTGAAGTGTTTTTGTTTGCTTCTTTGTCTGTAAAACGGTCGCGATAATTATTAGCAACCAATATGTTGATAATCACTAAACCAATGCTTGTTCCGCAAATGGTAACGGGAAAAGTCCATTGAAGAGCTTGCACATAATAAGTAAACCCAACCGGAATAATTCCGAAAAAGAAAAACACGCAAAGGTCTCCCCAGCCGTGATAAGCCAACGGATAAGGACCGCCGGAATATGCCAATGCAAATACCGCAACCAATACACCGACAATAATAAGTTGCCAACCTGCATAATAAACAA
>JGI996J12353_1000262_pt1 | contig 14405 bp, 12 predicted proteins | sample IntmicLarv5ML5BL_FD_12353 | JGI IMG/M metagenome (IMG submission 12353) | reverse complement strand
CGACGCTTGTATCAAAAGGGCAGGCGGAAAAACAGTTTGGGTTCCGACCGATGCCGACAAAAATTACGGTCCTGCCGGCGATTTATCCGAATACGTCACCGACAAAACCAAAATGATTGTTATCAATACGCCATGCAATCCGACCGGCTCCGTTTACGAAAAAAGCCAATTGAAAGAAATTGCCGACTTGGCAATTGATCACGATTTTCTTGTCATGTCTGATGAAATGTATGAAAAAATCATTTATGACAAAAAGAATTATAGCATCGCTTCTTTTGATAACATGTACGAGCGAACGATTACAATTAACGGATTTTCAAAAGCGTATGCAATGACCGGCTGGCGTCTCGGCTACATGAACGCGCCGAGCAGTATTTTCCAAAGTCTTGAAAAAATCCAAAGTCATACCATCAGCAATGTGACGACTTTTATCCAATACGGCGGACACGAAGCTCTTGTCGGTCCTCAAGATGAATTACACAAAATGCAAGCCGCATTTAAAGAAAGAAGAAATGTTTTAGTGGAAGGTCTTCGAAAACTCGGCTTGAAATGTCCGATGCCCGACGGCGCTTTTTATGCGTATCCGGATATCAGCGAATTCGGAACAAGCGAGGAAATTACAGACAGACTTTTAGATGAAGCACATGTTGCCGTTTCTCCCGGAATCGCATTCGGTGAGTCCGGCAAAGACAATATTCGAATTTCATACGCGGCTTCCGTTGAAAGAATTAACGAAGCTCTTGTTCGAATGGAAAAAGTGTTCAAATAACGGTTGAAAAAAGAATGCGAAAAGGTTGTTATTACAATTGACACCTTTTTGTATTACAAAACTGTTATTAAGTAAAAGACTACATTTTGATTCATCCAAAAACAGGAGAACAAGAAATGCCTCATTCGGAAATACCGTGGGAGAAAATTGCGGTTTTTGATATTAATCACGGCGGACTTTCTATTGCGTCCCGTCTTTTTAAAAACGGGATTAATGCCGCCGCATTCGACGTTTATCAAAAAATCTCACCGGAAAAACGCCTTGAATATGCCGAGAAATCGAATTTTAAAATATCAGCTGATCTGAATGATTTAGAAAGCGATTACGATCTCGTTTGTCTTCCTGTTCATTTAAGTCCTGAAAACGAATTTTACAAAAAGGCTGTCGAACTCGGAATTCCGATAATGACGCATCACGAAATGGTTGGCCGCCTGCTTCGAAGCGATTCCAGAATCGCCGAGCGGTATTTAATTGAAATTACCGGCGTTCGCGGAAAAACAAGCACAGCCGTTCTTTTATCTCAAATGCTTTCTTACAAAAATCGTGTTCTCCTGCACACTTCCGAAGGAATGACTTTTTGGGAAAACGGAGAATTTGAACGAATTGAACCCGGAATCAGTATCACTCCCGCTTACATTCCTGATTTGGCGGAAATGGCGTTTGACCGAAAATACTTGCCGGATGTTTTGATTTTTGAAACATCTCTCGGATTTACGGGAGCGCAAGACATTGGCATTTTGACGGAAGCACAGCCGGATTATATGATTGCCGGCGGCGCAATGACTTCAACAGATGCGAAAACAAAAATGATCAGCCGTTCCAAAGAAAACAGCACTTTCGTCATCAACTACGATGATTTGGAAACGCTTGAAAATTATATTCGCGAAGATCAGGAATTGATTGTTTTTGATGGTTCGGGCGCGGCAGTTGAAGAAAATACGCCGACGGATATTTATCTCAATATTTCTGTCGGAAAAGAAAACGAACAGGCCGTTGAAATCGAATCTTCCCGAACCGGAATCTTTTTCAGAGCCGAACTCGGCGCCGGCTATGATATTAATGCTTATAAAACGGCAATGGCTGCGGCTGTTGCAACCGCGCTTGAATTGGATATTTCCGAGCAGATTATTGCCGATGTTATTTCAAATTTCAGCGGCGTCAAAGGACGAATGCGTGAATACATCGAAGACGGTCGGCTGATTTTGGATAACTCCAATTCGGGCTTGACTGTTGAATCCGCCGCTTCCGCTCTTGAATATATGCAAAATAAATATTCTGATAAAAAGTCGGCAGATTATGATCCCGAAATTGAGCGGGGAATTACGGTTGTCATCGGCGGCGAAGACAAAACCGTTTGCGAAGGCATCAATCTTTTAGATGTTGAAGAATTCATTCAAAAAAGTGAAAAAGAAGTCAACAGTTGGATTATTGTCGGCGAAGAAGTCGGCGCTTACATAAAAGCCGTCTTTGATTCTCAATTGGAAAACGGACTCGGCTGTCCGAACAATCTCATTTATCTCAAAACTTACAAAGACGGATTCAAAAAAGCTCTTGAAATATCAAAAGAAGGCGACATGATTATTTCTGCCGTTAAATGTTTCAGATAATTTTTAGGAATAGGTAAAAAAGATGTCAGGAAATGAAAAATTAATTATTCATCCGCGCCCCAGTTCGATTGTGGCGTCACTCTATACGCTTCGCGATTTAAATGTCGATGTTGCGATACTGCATGGTCCGCCGGGCTGTTCTTTTAAACACGCGCGCTTGCTTGAAGAAGATAAACTTCGTGTTTTGACCAGCGCAATGGATGAAAATGATTTCGTATTCGGCGGCCGCGATAAATTAGAGCGGACAATTGATAAAGCGATTGAATTGTTTCAGCCGAAAACGATTGCTTTGGTCGGCACTTGCACCAGTATGATTATCGGCGAAGAGCTGACCGATTACGAAACATACGCCGAAAATGTTTCAATTTTATGCGTCGAAACACACGCAGGCTACGCAAATAATACGGACGGCGTTATTTCTGTTTTAAAACCGGCAGCAGAATGCGGCATGATTTCAGAAGACGAATTCAAACGTCAGCAGCATTTATTAACAGAAGCGACCAATGTCGAAATTCGTCACGGCGCTGCCAGCAAAGGTTATTTAGAACCGTCACGCGGCGACATCAAATACAAAGCCGCCGAACGATTGCTTGACGTCATTCAAAGCGGAAAGAAAATCCTCGGCATTTTAAATGCAAAAAAAGAAACGGCATACATGTTTGCTGATGAATTGATTGCGCTTTACGAAACGGCAAAGCTTTTCGGAATGGAAAAAAACATCATTATTTTTATGAATACCGATCTCGAACTCGGACTTCCGCGCGTTCGCGAACACGCTGTTAATGTTATGAAAGCGTTTGAAGCGCAGAATATTCCGGTTCATGAAATTATCGGCGGTCTTGACGAATATGCAATCACAGGCGACAAAGTCAAAGAATTAATTTTAACAAAATATTCCGATTGCGAAGCGGCGTTGATTGCAGGTGTTCCGCATGCGCTTTTAATGGAATCGTTTGAAAATATGGAACTCTTTTCAGTTACAAACGGTCCGAGACAAGTTTTGCCGTTAAAAGAAATGGGTCATCATCATGTAATGGTGGAAATTGATTTACATCCGCAAACGCTCGGCGTCACGGAAATTGTGGCTTCCGAATTCGGAGATACATTAAGATCTGTTGCGGCGGACAGAATCGGCGAAAACGGCGGCAAAAACTGAGGATAAAAAATGAAGAAGATTATTGCGATTTACGGAAAAGGCGGCATCGGAAAATCCAGTACTGCCTCAAACATTGCAGCGGCTTGCGCTTTAAACGGCAAAAAAGTAATGCTTATCGGCTGCGACCCGAAAAGCGATTCATCTATTACACTTCTCGGCGGAAAAAGAATTCCGACTGTGCTTGAAATTCTCAAAGATAAAAAAGATGTCAAGAAAGAAGACGTCATTTTTGAAGGATTTCACGGCGTAAAATGTATGGAAGTCGGCGGTCCCGAACCCGGAGTCGGCTGTGCCGGCCGCGGTATTATTGTTGCCATTGAAACGCTGAAAAAAATTTATCCGGAATATTTGGACAACGATTTAATTATTTACGATGTTCCCGGCGATGTCGTTTGCGGTGGATTTGTCGCGCCGATTAAAAAGGGATTTGTGAATGAAGTTTATGTTTTAACATCGGGCGAATACATGCCGCTTTACGCCGCAAATAATATTTGCCGCGGATTTAATAAAATCGGTATGGAACTCGGCGGAATTATCTGCAATTCCAGAAATGCCGACCGCGAAAAAGAATTGGCGGAAGAATTTTCCAACAAAATCGGTAGCAAGCTTATCGGCTACATTCCGAAAGATCCGTTGGTTCAAAGCTGCGAACGCGACGGATTTTCAGTTTTGGAAAAAGCGCCCGAATCCGAAATCGCAAATGTTTACAAACAACTCGCAAGAGATTTGCTTGAAAACGATGCGCGCGTTAAAGCAAAACCGTTAGACGACAACGAATTAAGAGAATTGTCGAAAAAATACAGCGATTGAAAAATCGTTTAAATTTTAAACTATACAAATTGAAAGCAGGAGAATGAAAATGACAACCGACAACCGGCAAATTCCGAGAGTTTTGATCTCAGCCGATCGCTCTTCCTCGGGAAAAACAACTGTATCTATGGGAATAATGGCCGCATTAAAGGCACAAGGATATGTTGTTCAGCCGTTCAAAGTGGCGCTGGATTATATTGATCCGGAATACCACACAGAAATTGTCGGTCGCCGCTCTCGAAATTTAGACGGATATTTAATGGAGAGCGAAGGCGTCATTGACGTTTTCAATCACGCCTGCAATTCCGAAGAAAACGACGGAAAAAAAGCGGACATCGCCGTCATTGAAGGCGTTCGCGGTTTATATGAAGGACTTGACGCTGAAACCGATATGGGAAGCACGGCGCAGATTTCAAAAATATTGAAATGTCCGGTCATTATGGTAATAAACGCGCGCAGTATGACACGTTCATGCGCCGCGCTCATCAAAGGATTCGCGTCTTTTGATCCCGATGTCAATATTGCCGGTGTCGTTTTGAACAATGTCGGCAGTCAAAAACACGCTGATAAAGCGATTACCGCGATTGAAATAACAACTGGAATTCCGGTTATCGGTGTTGTTTACAGAAATCCCGAACTTGATTTTTGGATGCGGGAACTTGGTCTCATTCCGATTCCGGAAGGACGAAAAACTTATGACAGATTTGCCGAGAGAATCAAATTAATCGAAAGCACAATCCAAGACAGTATTGATTTGGATAAATTGCTCAAAATTGCCGAAACGGCAGGAACGCTTGATATTCCGAAAAACAGCCGCTTTGAAGAAAGACCGGCGGTCGCAGGAGAAAAAACGCCGGCAATCGGCGTTGCTTTTGATGAAGCTTTTAATTTCTATTATCCCGACAATCTGGATCTTTTAAAGGCGCAAGGCGCCGAAATTAAACTTTTCAGCCCGCTTCACGATTCCGAAATTCCGGAAGCTGACGCGCTTTACATCGGCGGCGGAACGCCTGAGATTTTTGCGGCTGAGCTTTCTGAAAATGAATCTATGAAAGAAGCCATTCAAAAAGCGTCGAAAGCCGGAATGCCGATTTTTGCTGAATCAGCCGGCATGAATTATTTGACGAACAAAATGATTATGAGAAAGAGAGACGAACCGGAACAGGTTTTCGGAATGGTCGGTATTTTTGACTGCGACACAGTTTACGGTAGCGGCAAACGTGTTGTTACTTATACGAACGCTGTTTTTGAAAAAGACACGCCGATCGGAAAAGCCGGAAATACGTTTATCGCACACGAATTCCATCATTCGCTTGTCGAAAATGTTTCAAAGGATATTGAATTTGCAATTGATGTCAAACGCGGTTTCGGAATTACGGATAAGAAAGACGGAATGGTTGTCAACAATACAATCGGCACTTACATTCACTATCACGGCTCGTCCTATGTTGATTTTGCGAAAACATTTGCTGACAGCGCGCGCAAATATCAAAAATCGAAGGAAGAATGAATATATACGAATTCTTCCTATTTTATGAAAAAATAATCGGGTGTCATTTTGAAAACCAAAATTAAAGGAAATTACGTTGTTGCGGATATGGATGCCGTTCCCGTTTTGTATGATTCGGGATATTTCGGAAGACCGCGAGATGATGGGCTTTATTTGAGGTTTGTTGAAGCCGCTTACCTTCTGTTTCGCGGAAAAATCAGCATCGTTCAAAATAACAAAGAAACCGATTTTGATTCTTTTTTGGAATTCGCATCGGCAAAGGAAGATTTTTTTGAATTGAGATATTTGGTTTACAAAGACCTCAAAGAGCGCGGCTATTATGTTCAGTCTTCCGCAACGGATTTCAGAATTTATCCGCGCGGCGGACATCCCGGAAAAACATCTGCGAAAAGTTATCTTTTTGTCCGCTCGGAAAGGATGCCGATTTCATTTTCAGAATTGACATTGCGAATCAATGAAGCTCAAAACGTTCGCAAGCAATTCATTTTGGCTGTTGTCGATGAAGAGAGTGATATCACGTATTACGATGTCAAGCGCGCCGACGGTGTTAATAATTTTGAAGGCACGATGAAAGCGCCTTATCCGCCGGAAATCGATAACTGTAAAACGCCGATGAAAGCGGTTCTGTTTAAAGAGCGTGTCATCTTAAACGATAAAGCAGCGGCAAACTTACTTTACAACCGCGCGTTTTTCGGGAAAATGATGGATGAAAACCGTCTTTTGCTTTCGCTTCCGGAAGCGCTTTATTTGGCTGAAATCGGAATTTTAGAGCTTTTTGATATGGAAGAAAAGAAGCTTTCAAAAGATGATTTTGTTTGTAAGGCTTTGGAAATTGATTCTGAATTTTGGAAAAAGTTTATCGTGTACACCGAACTCAAAGAGCGCGGTTTTGTTCCGAAAACCGGTTTCAAATTCGGGACGCATTTCCGTGTTTACAGCAAAGTCGAATCGCTTGATAAGATTCCGCACTCTGAATTTTTGCTTCATGCGATTTCGCCTGATGATGAATTTAAATTGCCGGCGACGTCGGGCGCAATTCGCTTGGCCAACAGCGTTCGAAAAAGAATGATTTATGCCGCGGATTTGGGAAACCGCCGCGAGTATATCGAGTTTGAACGAATTAAAATGTAAGGATTTTTAAATGTCAACAATTATTGCGGTGGATATTTCAGGAAGACATCGGATTGATGCCGGATATTATATGGTTTGCGCGGCGGTTTCTCTTGAAATTACGCCGGCAGCGCTTGAAAAAATTAATGAAATCAACACGGAGTCTTTTTTATTTCAAAAGTCGGCGGAGCTTGTTGATATTGTCAGAATTATTGAAAACACCGCCGCCAAAATCAAATCGAAAGGAACAATCGTTGTTGAACGCGGCGATTTGTTTAATACGGACGAGCAATTGATTCAGTCAATGTTTTCTCAGGAAATACGCTATCAGGAATCTATCGGAGACCGAAAAGCAATTGAGTTGGCACATCACGTTTCTTTAAGCACTCGAAATTTGCTGCTCAAAGAAACCGGTCAAAATATTACAATTTTAGAAGACGATTTGGAGGAAAGAGTTTGAACCCGCATCAGGAACCATCAATTGAATCCAATCGAAATGTTATTCTTGTGATGCGAACAGATCCCGATTCGGATTCTGAAAACAATGAACGAAAACTTCAAGAGTTTTCGGAATTGACAAAAGCTTTGAATGACCGCGTTTCTGAAATTATTGTTCAGGAGCGTTATCCCGACAGAAAATACAATGTCGGCAGCGGCAAGGCGAAGGAAATTGCAATTGCCGCCCGAGACAAAAAAGCGAGCCGTATCATTTTTTATGATCCGCTGTCAACATCGCAGATTTATAATATTTCTAAGCTTTGCAGCGAAGCGGGCGCGGATTGCCGCGTTATTGACCGTTTCCAACTTATTTTAGATATTTTTGCCGAGCGCGCCACAACGCACCGCTCAAAACTTCAAGTTGAGCTTGCTCGATTGCGTTATGAACTTCCGAATGCGCGGATTTTGGTTTCGCTGTCTAAAAAAGAAGAACGCGCCGGCTGGGGCGGTCTCGGCGATTATGAAGATTCTTATGAGCAGGATATCAAGAAAAGAATTGCGAGAATCACAACCGAACTTAAAAAAGCGGATTTGGAAGAAGAAGCGCGCCGAATTTATCGTCATAAAAACGGCTTTTTCACAATTTCTTTGGCGGGTTATACAAACGCCGGCAAAAGCACGCTTTTTAATTCGCTTGTGAATGAGCATACCGAATCCAAAGATATGTTTTTTACAACGCTTATTCCAAAAACACGGTCGCTTGTCATTCGAAAGCGAAAAATTCTGCTCACGGATACTGTCGGGTTTATCGAAGATTTGCCGCACTTTTTGGTGGACGCTTTCCGTTCAACGCTGGAAGGCATTTATTTTTCAGATATGATTCTTCTTGTTGTGGATTTCAGCGAGTCCGTCGAACACATTCGAAATAAATTAATTATCAGCCACGAAACGCTTTGGGAAAAAAGCACATCCAATATCATTACCGTCTTGAATAAATCCGAATCATTGACGCGAACCGAGCGGAAAAAGAAATTGGATGAATTATCGCATTTGATTTACAATCCGATTTTCATTTCGGCAAAAACCGGGGCGGGAATGGATAATTTGATTGAAGAAATTCATCGAAACCTGCCGCCGCTTTTGACACGAACCGTATCTTTGCCGAATAATGAGCGCGGCGCTGCGTCTCTTTCTTGGTTTTACGATAACGGTATCGTTGAAGAAATCTTATACGGCAAATACATGACTTTTGAATTCAGCGCGTCGGAAGATGTGATGGCACGAACGGATGACGTGATTTTAAAGGCGAAATAATGCCTTTTTGAATCTGTTCTTTATTTCCAGCGGCGAAAGCGGAATATTAGGCACATTCGTGTTTCCCGGAAAAATCGGAACATGAATCAATTTCGTTCCCTCTGTTTCAAGAGATAATGCGTTTTCCAATTCTTTTTTTGAAAAAGCGCGAATGACATGAGAAATTCCTGCGCCCGCTGCCATCAATCCTAAATCTGCTGTGTGATATGCCGCATTTATTTGATTTCCTGTGCTTCCAAATGTTCCGTTATCCAAAGCAATAATTGTTAAATTCGGAGGATTGGCGGATGCAATTACGGGAAGCACCGATGTTCCGAGAAGACTTCCGTCTCCGTCGATAACGTAAATCTTCTTTTTTGTCCCGATTGAGCATCCGAATCCGATTGAAGAGGCTTGTGTGTAGCTGCCGAGCATATAGAAATTTAAATCTCTGTCGCCGGATGCGAATAATTCTTTCGATGGAATTCCGATGTTTGATATGAGAACTTCGTCTTCGCCGACGGATGCCGCAATCAAAGAAATCGCATCGGCACGTTTCATTTCAAGGACACCTGTATGATTGGGACAACTCGAATCAGATGAAAAAGAACGATTCGGATAATCGATTTTCGGAATTGTCTCAGCCCAACAATTTGGAAGAATCAAAGCCACATAAGGTTTATTTTGTTCATAAGCGCCGCGAATAACCTCTCCAATCATATTCAAATCCGACTTTTCTGAAAAGATTCGATACGGAATGCCGTAAACGCCCAATAATTTCGGAAGCGAGCGATTAAACGGAATTTGTGCTTCAATTTTTTCATCATCCATGCCGCGCCAGCTGGCTAAAACAGGAAGCGGCAATTCATAAACGATTGTCAAAGACATAATTGCGTTGAGCATATTGCCGAGTCCCGAGCTTTGAATGGAGAGCAGAGGTTTTTTTCCTGAAAGCACTGCTCCGGCACATATTCCGACACCGTCTTCTTCTCTCGTTAAATCAATTGTATCGAATGATTCATGAAGCAAAGACGTGAAGCATTTGTTTTTATCACACGGGAGCGAGGCGACTAAGTCTATTCCTTCAGATTTCATAATTTGAATGACAGTTTTTTCGTTCATTGAAGCATCTCTTTGAGTTGATTTAAGGAAACGGACGGCGATACTTTTTCATAAATTTCAATCGGAATTGTTCCAAGTTCTTCTCGAATTCGATGATAGCCGCCGCCGGTTAAATTTAAGACAATTGTTTCATTGCGGTCGATTGTTTTGTTTTCGGCAGCTTGAATCAAAGCAGCCAAAGCAACGGCTGCCGCAGGATCCAAATCAATTCCTGTTTCCTCTTCAAAAATTTGAAAAGCGGCTTTTGCTTCCGAATTGCCGACTGTATAAAAATCACCGCCGCATTCACTCATCGCATCAAAAACGCCGCCTGAAATTTCATAAGGCGGCTTCCGGTTTGTTAAAACAGGAGAATAAACAGATGAAACAGAATGATCGTCGTTTGGCATGTCTTCTGCTTCAATTGTTTTGCTTTTTCTTTTCCATGCCGAAGCCATTGGCGTAAACGGCTGATTTTGAACCAAGTTCAATTTCGGTAATTTTTGTCCGAACCGTCCGTCTTGAATCAATCGAAGTGACGCTTCCCATGCGGCAATTCCGCCTGTTCCCGATCCGACCGCTTGAAAATAGTGATCCGGAATTCTGTTTATTGTAACAGCGGCGTCCAACAGTGTTGTTCCCATTCCATCTCTGCGTGCAATATTTTTGGCGCCGCCCTCGGAAACAAATCCCTCTAATGAGCTTATTTTTTCGGCAACGGAAATTGCATCAGCGTAATCGCCGGAAACCGAAATCAAAATTATATTTTCGTGGTTTGATGAAACTGTCCAAAGTGAAGAAATCGAAGATTCAGGAATAACAAGTATAATTTTTACATTTTCAGAAGCTGTTGTTTCTGAAATTGCTTGGGCGAATGCTCTTCCCGTATTTCCGGCAGATGCAATCACAAGGAATTGATTTTGTTTTTCCGCTTCGAAAAGACGGGAAATTGTCGGGTAAGCTTCCAATTCTTTAAATGAACCCGTTTTGGAATAACATTTGAAATCGGGCGCCCATCCTGTAAATGTCAGCCAAAGATTCGGAAAGCCGAGCATTTTTGAAAGGCTTTGACATTGAAATGTGACCGGACACGAATCCGTTTTAATTGGTTTTTGAACCGGAAGCCAGTCTATAAATCGAAATAAACCCGGCAAATTCGAGCGAACAGTCAGTTGTTTGGCAAAATATTCAGTTCGTAAAAGTCCCGAATCTGTTCGGCATTGCGGTAAAAAATCATTCGAATCAACAATTTCATTATTGAACGGATTGATTAACTTATATTCCCCCATCAAAACCACCGCCCGGCTTCAATTTCATGTTTCAGCAGCAAACAAGCCGATTCTCCGCGATTTCTGTCGGATTGACGCAAACGAATCGGAATCTTTAATCCGTTCAATTCAAAAAAGCCGCCGTCGGCGGAATAAACGCCGTTCGGGCATGAAAATACGCAGGTCAAACAGGAAACGCAGGATTTTAAAAGGGAGCGGGAAGCATCTAAAGCTTTAACCGGACAACTTAAAATTGCTGTGCAGTCAATGCAGTTTTTGCATTTTTCCCGATGAATTTTAATTTTTCTATCTGATTCAGACCAAACCTCTGAATATGTTCCAAATCCGATTGGCTGCCGTGTCTGAATTTGTGAAATCGGAATCGAAATTTCCTCATCAATTATTTTCAATCGGTCATAAGTTTCAGAATCTTCAACGGGAATAGCCGTTGCGACACAGGTCAAGCATTCCGGTCCGCTCGCTGTCATAAATCCGCCCATTAAATCCGGATTCATGTGATACATGTCGGCAGAGATTGAAATGTTCGGCTTTTCATTTGTGCTGCGTGTTCCTGTTCCTAAAATTATTCCTTTCGCGCCGTTTAATAAAACAGGCGTTCCCGATTGATGATGTTTTAATGACGGATCATTTTGAAGCGGGTTGATTTCGCCACAGCCCGAAACGGATGCTTCTGAAAGATTTCCGTTTAATCCGCTAACGGAAAAAATTGTTTGAACAGGTTTTTCATCTTTATTCACAAAAGCAGAATAGTTTTGAAAGGCGCCTCTTGTTACAATCATTCGAGCGGTATTGAAATCTTGAAGCGTCAAGGTTTTTTCAATAATCTTTTCACCGGATTGAATCGTTGCTTGAATGCTTTTTCCGGAAACAAGGTCTTTAAACAAATGACCGCCGCCGTAATTTTTCAAAGATTCGGAAACCGCAGTTCCGTAAACAATCGAATCAACGAATCCGTTGCTTTCATTCGGGCAAGGACCGATTGCCGCAGGGATGCCGTTGAATGTCAGCTTATCAGCCTTTTTAAAAATTCCCGGCTCAGCCGCTTTAAAGGAAAATACGGCAGCGGTTCCTGACATAATCCCGAATGTTCCGCATGTAACAACATCAATTTCTTCAATAGCCGGCGGCGCTCCGCAGCGAAGTTTTAATTTAAATTCAGATGCGGTCATGACTTGTATATCTGTTTTTGTTTCCGTTTTCGTTTCTGCTTTCATAATACGATAACTCCTTCAACTCGAACATGAATGCCGTCCGGCGTTTTGGCAATAAAATTAACCAAACCCGAATGAGCGCGATTCATCATGCAAAATCCGGGCAGAAATGAAAAACGCTTACCGAATTCGGGCGAGGCGTTTATAACTTTGGCAATTCCTTCAAATCCGATCATGTGATACATTTTAACATCCTTCACATTCGGATTATTTCGGACTTCGGAAGGGCTGACAACGTATCCTGTAATAAGTCCTGTTACAGAATCTGCATCGCGAACAGAAATTGCGTGCTGAATCGGGCAGCCTGCACCTGTGGGGCGACCGAGAATAAGGTCTCCGGATACAATATTCATTTTTTCAACCGCATCTGACCGAAACGGCAAAATAATTTTTCGAGCGGAAGATTCATTCGGGAAAGCTTTTATGACAAAATCGTATGGCATTCCCGTTACATCCACTCCGGAATAATTGGCATTTTGAAGCGAAAGCAAATTTATTTTCGAGTCGTAATTGTAAAAAATACAATCCGCATTTTGTTTTTGACCGATTTCAACAGCTTTTGTGAAATCTGAACAAATTTTAAAACCGCATGCACCGCAATTCTTTTCGGGCGGAGTCCAAGAAACGGATTTTAAAACGGAAGACAAAAATTATTCCCCCCTAAATAGATTTTCTTTTGATTCAAGAGGGCGGACAACACCGAAATGATTCTGCCATCCGATTTCTTTTTTGCCGACACAGATTGTGCAGACACCGAGCGGCGGCGTTCCTCGAAGTGTGTCATTTTCATCCGGAATTATCGGATGATTGCGAATCAGCTGCATTAAATATCGCATATTTGTTCCCTGTAATGCGTCCGTTTCAATGATATCAATTTCAGGCGCCACGCTTTTGATGGTTTCTCTGAATACTTCTTTTTCAGCTTGTGAAATCAGGTCAATTTTTGTGACGACGGCGGCATCTGCAAATGCAATCATCGGCGCCATTTTTAAGGGAGCATGTGTTCCGGAGATTGCGGGAATGACACAAATTCCAAATGAATAAGCGGTGTAAGGTGTGCATCGAAGACAAAGTCCTGCGCTTTCATAAATTAAGTAATCAGCATTATTTTCCTCAGCCCAATTGACAGCATCTTTTAAAACCATAATTCCCATGTGGTCGGGGCATAAGTCTCCCGAATAGATTTTTTTTGTCGGAATATTAAATTCTTCAGCAAGTTCTAAATCTTCAAAAGCCTGAACAACATCAATTTTCAAGTAAGCCGATTTCGAATCGGTTGGAAGCGCTCGAAGAATTTGGCGGATAATTGCTGTTTTTCCGGCACAAGGAGGACCGGCAACCGTAATGATTCGAACTGTCATACAGAAACCCCTTTTAAATTTTGCGTAATAATTTCGCCGGCTCGTATGCGTTCCCGCAGAAGCGAAATTTCTTTATCCATTTCCGAAATTTGTTTCAAAATTTCTTTTTCTTTATTTCCCGGCGTTAAGATACATTTGACTGCGCCGTCTTTCATGACGATACGGCGGTCTGTTAAAAGAGCGACATAAGGGTCGTGCGTTACAAAAATGATTGTTTTATCGAATTTTCGAAGTTCTTCGATTACTTTTTCTTTGAAAATTCCGGCATTTTCAAGTTCGTCTAAAAGAATGATCGGGGTATTTGAAATCATTACGGCATCTGCAATAAATACGGAACGCGTCTGTCCTCCCGATAAGGAACTCATTCTCGTTTTTGCGTGTATTTTTTCGCCGGTAAATTGATTTGCTAAGGCGATTGTTTCTTCCAGAACAGTCGGTTTTTCTATTTTTCGTGATTTAATGTGCATTTCCAAGAATTCACAAACTGTCAAATCTGCAAGACATTTCGTATTTTGTGTAATCATTGCAATCGGTTTTTTGGAAGGATCACGAATGAGTTCATCCGTCGGCGGAAATCCATTGACTTGAATTGTTCTGCCTGTAATTGTGTCTCCTTGTGCGAAAACTTCAATATCGTTGATGAGAGCTGTTTTTCCGGATCCGGTCGGACCGACGATTGAAAGTGTTTCTCCCGGTAAAAGGCGAATTTCTGAAAAGCATTCTGTAATGCCGTCTCTGTTTTTTCCCGGA
>JGI996J12353_1000261_pt1 | contig 14482 bp, 14 predicted proteins | sample IntmicLarv5ML5BL_FD_12353 | JGI IMG/M metagenome (IMG submission 12353) | reverse complement strand
AGCCCCCTCGCCATGTCACCAATGCCTCTTACGGCCTCTCGAAGCTCACCGAGCCTCTCAGGCCTCTCTGGGTTTCCGAAGTTCAGACAGTCGGTGAGCGCATCTGGCGTAGCGCCAACTGCGACCACGTTCCGTATGGCCTCATCGATCGATGACATGCCTCCGTTATATGGGTCCAGGCGTGTGAACCAGGGGTTGCAGCCTATTGCGATGGCCAGCCCCTTCCATCTGTCATGGAGCGGTCTAAGCACCGTGGCATCTCCTGGGCCAGCGTTGTTCATCCTGCCAACCATCGGGTGTATGACGGTGGATGCGCGGACCTCATGGTCATATTGACGTATTGCCCACTCCTTGGAAGCGACGTTGAGATCGGATAGGAGCCTGGGGATTATCGTTTCGTTCCCAGGAAGGTCGACAATACCCTTGCTGTCGTTGGATGGGACGGTCGGAAGCGTGAACGGCCGAGAGTACATGGGCCCACCGGTGAGGAACTCCAAATCCATCTCGAATATCATATCCCCATTTGATTCGATGACCATCCTCTTGCCATCCGTGGTGGTGGCAACGACTGTTGCTGGCACATCCCAGAATTTGAAGACCTTGAGAACATCATCGACCTTGTCAGGCTTGCATGTGCACATCATCCTCTCCTGTGACTCCGATACCCAGATCTCCCATGGGGCAAGGCCGACTTCCTTCAATGGGACCTTATCTATCTGCACATGTGCCCCACACCCAGCATCAAGGGCCATCTCCCCAATGACGCAGCTCAGTCCGCCGCCCCCAAGGTCCTTCATGCCGGTTATGAGCTTTCTTTCGTTGACCTCCAAGCAGGCATGGATCAAAGGCTCCTTCATTATCGGGTCTCCCAGTTGGACTGCGCCTCTCGACTCCTCGTTCGATGAGGATGACAGGTCCTTGGATGCGAAGTTGACTCCATGGATGCCATCTCTGCCAGTGTTTCCACCTGCGAGCACCATGTACTCCCCTGGGCCTCCAGCAAAGTTCTTCAAAAGGTCATTGCGCTTCACTATCCCAAAGCAACCCACGTTGACCAGGCAGTTCCCGGTGTATCTCTCATCGAAGAATATTCCACCTGTGATCGTAGGGATCCCACATCTGTTGCCGTAGTCCCTTATCCCGGATACGACGCCATCGAGAAGATATCGAGGATGTTTGATTCCCTCGGGTAGCTTCCCCTTTCTGTCAATCGGTCCAAAGCATAGCGGGTCTGCAAGCCCTATGGGCTGTGCACCCATGCAGACGACGTCCCTCAGGATTCCTCCGATCCCCGTTGCGGCACCCCCATACGGTTCAACCGCAGAGGGATGGTTGTGGCTTTCGATCCTCAATGCATATCCGTATTCATCGTCAAACACCATCACTCCGGCATCTCCTCTGGAGAGGACCCGGTCGGAGCCTATGTTGAACACGAACTCCTTCAATATCTTCTTGGAGCTCTTGTAGCAGCAATGTTCGCTCCAAGCCTGGCCGAGGGCTTGAAGCTCTATGTCAGAGGGGTTTCTTCCCTCTCCTTTAAAATAGTTTTGAATTCTCTTCATTTCATCTAAGGAGAGGCTAAGGCCATAGTCCTCGGACATCTTGGATAGCATGCCATCATCCGCATCGATCATGTCTATCGAATGGACATTGCCTGAGAATTTACCATCAACCAATGAATGCGTATTCATTTTCTCACTTTCAGCTCATAATCCTGAATCACAGGATTGGCAAGAAGGGACTTGCACATCTCCTCGCATTCCCTCAATGCATCTGGTTCGGGGGATTTGGTCTCGATTTCAAAGACCTTGACTGTCCTAACATTATCTATTCCCTTGAACCCAAGGGATTCCAAGGTCTTCTTGGTGTTGGAGCCTTCAGGGTCTGTAACGCCTTTCTTCAATCGGATCCTTACCTCGATCGTCGTCATTGATGCAAGGTTAATCTTTACCACTAGTAAAGCATTTTGATGTCTAGGTCAGGATTGCGAAGCAATTGGGATATGCGACATGTGGAAAAAATGGGGGATGACGCGAGGATCATTTCAATTCACGTACACTGGGACATGTGAAAGGAAAACATGGAATTTGGGAAAGTGGTGGACGAAGCGAGGCTCTTTTAAATTCACACGCACATCGAAGCATGACTGGGAAAGAAATATATTATGGTGGACGAAGCGAGGCTCTTTTAAACTCACATACACTTGGAAGTATGACTGGAAAGGATGGTGGACGAAGCGAGGCTCGAACTCGCGGCCTCTGCCTTGCGAAGGCAGCGATCTACCAGACTGATCTATCCGCCCATTAGATTCGCAATATTCACAATGAATATAAAGCTTTCACTGCGAAGGAGCAATGATCAAGGCTGTATCAACAAATATGCTGCAATTGCAATAATGAATACAAACGCAATCACAGGCAATGCCACCATGATTTTCCTCTCGAGCGTCTTCTCGACTATATCTGCCATGATGAGGTGTATTTCCCTTTCCGTATATTATTGTTGCTGGAGTAAGGCGCCTCATCGCCCAGGGAGGACCAAAGGACGGGGGATGGAGTCTTTGAAGTTTGAGGCAAGCCTTGAGACTCGCCAATGAATTCATATGGATTCTGACAAGTAATTAATCGTTGAACGTGCATACCAATCCCAATGTCCAAAGATGATCGATTGCTGTTCCCATTCGTCGCTATCGTTGGCCAGGATCACATGAAGACGGCCCTGCTCCTAAACATCATAGATCCTGGAATAGGGGGCGTTCTGATAAAAGGGGAGAAGGGGACGGCGAAATCCACGGCCGTGAGATCCCTGGCCCAAGTGCTCCCAGAGGTTGAGCATGTGAAGGGATGTATGTATCATTGCAACCCAAGGAAGGGCAAGGGACTGTGCCCCAGTTGCGCTGAGATGGGCGCATCGAACTCCAACGTGGAATACGATAAGTCCCCAATGCGTGTTGTGGAGTTGCCGCTTAGTGCAACGGAGGACAGGATAGTTGGGACATTGGACATAGAGCATGTGCTGCAGACCGGTAGGAAGAGATTCGAGCCAGGTGTGCTTGCACAGGCCAACGGAAACATACTCTATGTCGATGAGGTGAACCTTCTTGAAGATCATATGGTGGACCTTCTCCTCGATTCTGCGGCAATGGGTGTGAACTATGTTGAAAGGGAGGGCATATCCTTCGAGCATCCGTCCAGATTCACGCTTGTGGGCTCCATGAACCCTGAGGAGGGGGACCTTAGGCCACAGCTGTTGGATAGGTTCGGACTTTGCGTCGAGGTCAAGGGTGAGAGGGACTTGAACACCAGGGCAGAGATCGTGTCCAGAAGAATGGACTTCGATGCGGATCCAGAGGGGTTTACGGAAAGGTTCACGAATGAGACCGAATGCATGAGGGAGGCCATCGCCCACGCACGTGAGAACCTTCTAAATGTCGTTGTAAACCAGGATATGATAAGGAAGGCATCGGACGTGTCCCTGCAGTTTGAAATGGAGGGTCACAGGGCCGACATAACGATGATTCGGGCGGCCAGGGCGAATGCCGCGTTGCATGGGAAGGGCAGGTTGGACAGGCAGGACATGGAGGCGGTTGCTCAAATGGCCCTTTCCCACCGCATGAGGAGGAAGCCATTCGAGGCATCGAAGTTCGACATAGAGGACGTAAGGAAATGCCTCTGAGCGCATCAGGCACATTTCCATTTTCGGCAATATGTGGAATGGATGAGGTCAAGAGGGCCCTTGTATGCTCGGTGGTTGACGACAATGTCAAAGCCATTCTGATCAAAGGCCCTGCAGGTACTGCAAAGAGCACGATCGCAAGGTCCTTCGTCAATGTTTTGCCTGGAGTTGGCGTTGTGAACGTGCCGCATAATGTGACGGATGAGCAACTGTTCGGGGGAATGGACTTGGAGCATGCAATAATGCATGGAAGGGCATCCATGGAGGATGGGTTGATGAAAAAGGCGAACGGAAACATCCTCTACCTAGATAACGTGAACCTGTTCGACAGGAGGGTCCTCGGCTCCATCATGGATTGTGTGGAAGCCGGCAGGGTTAAGATCGAAAGGGATGGCATGTCTGCGGAATATGGTGTCAGAACAAGGGTCATAGCCACCATGGACCCAAGCGAGGGGCTGTTGCCGGAGCACATTCTGGATAGATTCGATGTGTGCGTCCAGACCTACACATCCCAAGGTAGTCAGGAGAGGTGCAATGTCATATCTTTGAATCTGGATCTTGACCGCGATCTTGATGTAACCTTCTCTAGGTTTGAAAAGGGCGATGAGGCCGTCACACAATCCATTTCAGTGGCCCGGTCAAGGCTGAGGGGCGTGACAGTGGTGCAATCGGACATTTTGAAGATATCCCAGATATGCATTGACCTTGGCATTGAAGGGCATAGGGGGGATGTCTCCATAGCAAAGGTTGCGAGGGCAATAGCGGCAATCGATGGCAATGAGTCTATTTCAAATGAGGACATCAAGGATGCGGCGATAATGTGCCTGTTGCACAGGCGAACGAATCCATTGATGGAGGGCTTCGAATGCAATGAGGCCGATACGTCTGAATTGGACATGGGTCCTGATGAGGAGGAGCCAGTAAGAAGGAGAGCGAGGCCCTCGGACGTGCAACAGGACCAGACGTTTGAGGAAGATGTAGAGATGGGGCATTCAAAGGGGCCAGGGACAGGGGAGATGGGAACGGTGTTGGAGATATCCAATGCCGTCAAAGGAAGGCTCGATGAGATCGACGAGGTGGAGTCGATAAGCTTGCGTAAACTGATCGGAAGCAGTAAGAGGGGGAGCATAGCCACTGGAAGGAGGGCAGGGAGATACCGAGGGCATAGGCTTCCCAAGGGGAGGTCATTGGATCCTGCAATGGATGCTACGATCAGGGTTGCGACCCCATATCAGGCAATTCGTGAGAAAAAGGGCCTGAGCATTGCGATAGAGGCGCAGGACATAAGGGACAAGATACGTGTGAAGCGGGACTCCTGCTCATTTTTGTTCGCCGTCGATGTCAGCGGGTCATCCGTCAATGGTGGGATGATGAGGAACATAAAGAATGGAGTCAGGGCGATGTTGATGGACGGGTACGTGCATAGGGACAAGGTGGCCTTATTGACATTCGGATCCAAGAACGTCGTTCTATCCGTGCCGTTCACACGCTCCGTCGAGAGCATATATGAGATGCTGGACTCCACCCCTGCAGGAGGGGGGACGCCGCTTGGAACGGCGCTACTCAAGATCAGGGAGTATCTTATGAATCATGTCAGGAAGAACCCGGATGAGAGGTGCTATGTGATTTTGATAACCGATGGGTATGCCACCAACCCGGTGGTGGGCGGAAGCACGGCGCTCATAGAGTTGAAGAGGATAGCGGCCATCATGGAGATCCCAAACACCGAATGGGCCGTGGTGGACTCCAGCATGATGCAAGGGAAGGGCATTCCAGCACTAAGGCTTGCGACCATGCTTGGGGCCAAGTACATCAGGCTTGAGGATCTGGAGCCAATTTGAGCCCATGCACCATATGGTGCCAGTATGCCAATGAGACTTCCTCGATGTATAATGCAGAACAAGGCAAATACAGTAAATATCCTCTTAATAAATATCACAGGTGCCCTCCAAGGGACCATGAGGACTGGAAAACTCATGGAATTGAAGAATAGCAGAGGAGGGGGCATAGAAGGATTGCCCCTTCAACTCATGATAATAATCTTGATTGCGACCATGGGCACTGCCATAATCGTCGGATGGATGGGGAGCATCGAGTCCCCACATTCCATAGGGACGGTGGAGGTGCTCACCGATGACATAAAGGTCACTGGAGGACAGACGGAAAGTGGAACCATCGAGGTGTATGTGGCCGACCAGGACGGAAATCCATTGGAAGGAGCAACCATAGTACTGACAGGATTGGGGATAAAGGATTCGATGGGGGAAACCCCGCATATGTCAACAGATTCCAACGGAAGGGCAAAATTTGAGAGTTTGAGGATATATCTGTTCAGTTCGGACCTCGGATTCGTGAAGGTGAACGTATCCAAGTCTGGATATGGGGAGAACAACATCTCCCGCGTAGCGGTGATATCTTGAGATTGGATGGGAAAGGCATGATGGGATTGCCATTACGATTGGCAATGGCCTTTCTCATAATCTCAATCTCGATTCCCGCAATCCTGCACCTTTCCTCCGATTTGGAGGACGACTCCAATGTAATGATGGCCATGGATGGGGCAGGGAGAATAAAGGATGCGATGACGCAGGCGTACTTCTCCGGAGAGGGAAGCAAGCACACGGTGGAAGTGAGCACTGGGCATTGCATGTTGTCCATCGGTGGGGAGGGGGCCGATGGATATGGGATCAAGGTCCTTTTTGATGACCAGGAGAGAGGGGCCGTATATCTGCAAAGACCAACCATCAAGGTCCTTGGAGGTCCACTGAAGGTGATGGGGGATGCAAAGCTATTGGTAGAATGCGTCAAGTTGCATGGGGATTACGGTGTGACGGTGAGCATAGTTGATTGAATTCACCATGTCTAGGCTGACATTGATCGTCGCTGGGACGGTGTTGATGGGCATAGTGATCGTCCCAGTGCATCAGGCATATATGGGAATGGAGGATGCCAGGATGCAATCGGCATCGGAATCCATAGCGGATATGGTGGATGCGTTTTTCGATTCCGAGGTGGATGAGATGTACATAAGGGGATGGGAGGTGATGCCCTCAAGCAACTGTCAATTGACAATTGACGGGTATGAGGTTGCGGTTAAAAACGGCGACAAGGAATACGTCTCATACATGTCTCACATGATTGAACGAGCTTCCATAGGCTATACAGGGACGATCGTTGCAGTGAAGGGCATCGATGGGATATCGTTGATTGCTCAGTGAGTTGCGAATATGTCCCTTATCCTCTTCAAAGTGCAGATGAAAGTCCGGATCTCATCTTCGTTGTTATAGATGTATGTGGAGGCCCTTACGGCCCCATTGGAGTTCCACGCTTTGAACGTGGGATGGGAGCAGAGCATTCCGGTCCTGACCATGATCCTTGACATCTCATCCATCATCGTCCCCACGTCATAGGAAGGCATCCCATCAAGGCTGAATGTGAATATCCCACATCTTTTCCCAGGATCGGTGGATCCGAATATCCTGATCCCCTCAAAATCCCTTATTTCGTCGAACAGGGTCCTCATGAGGGAGTTGTCATGCTTCTTGACGTTTTCCATTCCAACCCCTTCAAGGTAATCTATCGCCGCCTTTGTCCCGATTATCCCAGAATAGTTTTGCAATCCATATTCGAACCTCTCAGGGCATTCCGCATAGGATGCAGAGTCCATGTTCGTATCCCCTACAGATCCTCCGCCAACGGCCAAGGGCCTCAGCTTCCTCAGATGCTCCATCTTTCCATAGAGGAATCCCATTCCCGTTGGGCCCAACATCTTGTGAATGGATGCGGAATAGAAGTCCACGTCCAGTCTGTCAAAGTCCACCTTTATATGCGGGGCGGCTTGGGACCCATCTGCAAGGACCAGGGCCCCATAATCATGTGCAACCTCCACTATCTCCTTCAATGGGGCCTCCTGGCCGGTCACGTTGCTCACATGCCCAATGGACACCAGTCTCACGTTTCGATCCATTTTCCTCTTAAAATCATCCATGTCGAAGGAGCCGTCCACCGTGCCTTTAACGGTCCTTCTCTTCACACCATGCTCCTTGGATGCCCTAAGCCATGGGACATGGTTGGAGTTGTGTTCAAACGCGGATGTGAGGACGACATCGTCCGATCCAAGTTCAAGCCCAGATGCAATGAGGTTTATTCCCTCTGTGCAGTTCTTTGTGAACACGAATGAGTTACAGCATTCCCCATTGAAGAATCTCGACAGTGATTCCCTCGTCTCGTCAATCCTGCGATCCACCTGTGCCGTCATCCAGTGCGCACCTCGTCCCCCACAGGCAGGATACTCCGAATAGTATTCCATTATGGAATCCATCACCGCCCTTGGTCTGAGGGACTGGCATGCGCTGTCAAGATAGATTCCGTGTGCATTTTGAATCGTTGGAAAATCCTCTCTGACCTTTGAGACGTCCATGCTATAAAACAATTCAAATGATTATATTAACCATTCGTTGAATGCGCATTCAGACAAACGCCCCTAGGGTCATGCATAGTAGGTCGGGACTGCGCCAATGTTTAATACATCCTTGTCCATCAATGAGGTGATGCTCAGGACATCGATAGGAAAGGTTGAGTTGGATAGGCCAGGCATGGTGGCATCCGGAATCATGGATGAGACTGGCGCAGCAATGGTTAGAATGTTTGGAGAGGATGTGGGTGCGGTCGTCACCAAGTCGATAGGCCTTGAACCCAACGTAGGGCATCCAACCCCGAATTTCATCGAGTTGAAGAGCGGATATGTCAATGCAATGGGCCTTCCAAACCCTGGCATCGAGAGATTCAAGGAGGAGATGGATGAGGCCGTGCCCCATGGAAAGGTCATTGGATCGATATACGGCGCCAATCCTTCGGAGTTTAGAGACCTTGCAATAAAGATGGAGGAGTATGGGGCAATTGCAGTTGAGCTGAACCTGTCCTGCCCTCATGCGAAGGGATACGGAATGGAGATAGGAACAGACCCTGACACCGTGAGGTCCATCGTGTCCGGGGTCAAGTCTTCCATAGGCATTCCAGTATGGGCAAAGATAACTCCGAACACGCATCTGATAAAGGAGATATCACTGGCGGTTCAGGAAGGAGGGGGGGATGCAGTGGTAGCAATAAACACATTGAGGTCCATGGTGATAGTTCCCGAATTCGGAAGGCCATACCTCAGCAATAAGTTCGGAGGGCTCTCTGGTCCTGCGATAAGGTCCATCGGCGTCAGGGCGGTCTATGACATAAGGGGCGTGATAGACATACCGATCGTCGGTGTCGGGGGGATAAGCTCATGGAGGGACGCGGCACAATACCTCATGGCGGGGGCATGTGCATTCCAGGTGGGAAGTGCGATAGGCACAAAGGGGACAGATGTATTCAAGGCGATCAACGAGGGACTGTCAAGGTTCATGAAGGACTATGGGTACTCATCCATAAGGGACATGGAGGCCGTTGCCCATGAATGAGGTGGTCAGCATACTGAGCATGGCAGAGGAGTCCCATGACACAAAGACATTCGAGTTCCAATGGGAGGAGAAGGCCAAGCCGGGGCAGTTCGTCATGATATGGGTGCCAGGTATGAATGAGGTTCCGATGTCGCTTTCAAAGGTGAGCAGGGTAAAGGGGATCACTGTGAAATGCATTGGAGAGGATACCGCCAAGATCCATGCCCTCGGCGTTGGAAGCAAGGTTCATGTCAGAGGACCATTTGGACGAGGGTTCGATTTGAACGTGTCCCAAAGGGCACTGATTGTTGGAGGTGGCGTTGGAATGGCGGCAATGCTCCCTGTAATAAAGGAGACGGGGGCAGATGTGATAGTCGCCGCCAGGAGCGCATCGGAGATAATATTGGACGATGCGGCCTCGAAGTACTCGGAGAACGTTTGGATCGCCACTGATGATGGAAGCAGGGGATTCCATGGCAATGCTGTTCAGTTGATGAAGCAGAGGATGTCTGAGAAGGACTACGACATGGTGATGGCATGTGGTCCAGAGGTCATGCTGCATTACGTGTATCAACATTGTTGCGAGGCAGGCATCGATTGTCAGCTGTCGCTGGAAAGGTATATGAAGTGTGGCGCAGGCGTCTGTGGGTCATGTGCGATAGATGGCCAAAGGGTATGCAAGGATGGGCCGGTCTTCACCAAGGAGGAGATCGCATCCCTTAGCGATTTTGGATTGATAAAAAGGGATTCATGTGGATGCAAGGTGAACATGAGGTGATCTCATTCAAATCCCAAAAAATCATTTTTCAGTGACACATGGGAAGCTTACAGTGAATGTGCCCTTGGACATATTCATAGGGGAGGATGCAAGGTATAAGGAACCAGACGCGTCAAATTTCTATAGGATGATTGGAGAGAGGTATCCTTGGCTGAGTGACAACTCCATGGTCCTGCTAAAGGAAAATGCTAGAAGGGACCTATTGACGATGATGGACGAGGAAACCTGTGGAAGGTCTGGTGCAAAGGCGTTGGATGCATCTGGTAGGACTGTGGATGCTATAGCGCACATCAAGCGATTCCTGGAACGCAATCCAAATGAGTACGCCTCATGGTATCTGCTCGGGGACCTGCTATGTAAGATGGGGGATGCAAAGGGAGGTTATGAGGCATATTCCAGGGGCAGGGACCTCTAACGCCAATGGAAGCCTGGATTTGCATTTTTTGACCATTCTAGTTGTAATATGTTCCATCGATTCAAAAAACGTTCATTATGATCTCTTCGAGGCATGTTTTCATCCTTGCATAATGTTGATTCCAAACCTTTGTCCAAATCTTAAACAAATAATGATTGTTGCATAACTAACTATAATAATTGTAAAAAATATTCGTGATTATGAATCAATTTGCGTTATTAGTTGGCACTGATCTCAAGGGAGTATCCATGTGACATGCCCTACAGAACATATTCTTTGCATCAACGTAGTTCGGATAGGTCCGCAAGGGCAAGTATCGCCTTCTCATGTCCCTTTGATGCTGCACGCTCCAACCAACCTATCCCATTGGACCTTGACTTCACCATTCCTTTGCCCTCCAGGCACATGCAACCAAGAACATACATCGCATGCCCGTCCTCCAGCTTGGCCGCAGAGGAGATGAGCTTCCTTGCTTTGCTAACATCCCTCTTGACCCCCCTTCCATCTAGATACATGGCCCCTAGCCTGGATTGGGCAGGCATGTGACCCTCGTTGCAGCATCTCTCATAGCAGGCTGCAGCGGATTTCAGATCCATGTCCATCCCCCTTCCTTCCTCAAGCATGACCCCCATCCTGTAGCAGGCGGCAACGCTCCCGTTATCTGATGCCTTTGAATACCAATTGAACGCCTCCGTCCAATTTTGCCCTGTTCCAATCCCTTCCGAATAGGCATGTCCTAGGTTGAACTGCGCCCTTGCATGTCCTTGTTCAGCAGATTTTCTGTAAAGCTCGAATGCTTCCTCAAGGTTTTGGTTGGTCCCCAACCCATGGGCAAGCATGTAGCCAAGGTTGCATTGCCCCTCGGCATTCCCTTGCTCCGCCGATAAATCGAACCAGATGAATGCCTTGTCGATGTCCCTTTGAACCCCATTTCCTGTGAAGAATATGTACCCCATGGCGTTCTGTGCGCTTGGATCGCCCTCAGTGGCCGCATCCATCACCTCCTTGAACCCCAATTGATCATCCCCTCCTTATCAATGAGTTCCTCACATGCAGCTCTGGATTGGCCACGTGCTTGCTCAGCTTGTAGAATCCAACCAGATATCCATTTGCAGCAGCCTGGGTGAAATGCCTTATGGCCTCTTGGAGGTCCTTCTTCACACCTCTGCCAACCTCATATAGGGTCCCTAGGACGTACTGTGCATCCTCGGACCCCCCAAGTGCGGCCTGTTTGATCATTCTTATGGCCTCCGCGTCATTCCTTCTGACGCACATCCCCTCATGATGCATCAAGCCAAGTGCCAGCAATGCATGTGGGCTGCCAAGGTCTGCCGCCATTTGGTATTTTTCGAATGCATCCTCGTAATTGCCACGTTCGAAATCCCTTTCCGCATCCTCCAACGTCTTTGCACGTTGGCGAGCCTCCTTGGACGAATAGGTGTTGCTCAACATGGCCTCCCTCTCATCCAGGGACTCATGCCCTCTTTTGTCTATCGCATTCAGCACAAGTGTCCAGCAAATGGCACATTTCTCGTGGCCCATGTCCGCACCATACTTGTACCACCTACCCGCCTCCATGAGGTCCACTTTGAACCCCATCATGCCATATTCGAAGTTTCTTCCTATCCAATAGAACAGATCAGCATCGCCAAATATGCCCGCCTTGGAATACCATAGCTCCTGCTCGGCGTGATTGACCTCCGTTCCGATGCCGTTCCCGAGCATGTAGCCTACAAGGAACTGGGCCAAAGGGCTATTCTGTTCAGCAGCCGAATGCGCCCATTTGAACGCCTCCTCCCCATTCTCCGTCAAGAGGTATCCAGACAGGTAGTTCAATGAAAGGTCGCATTTCGCCATAGGTATCCCAGCCTCTGCCGCTTTGATTAGATACCTGATGTAGAGGTCGTCATCCATGTCGACTATCGTACCTTTGCGATATGCCTCTGCAACCTCCAGCATGGCCCTTGAGCAACCAGTCTCCGCTGACCTTATGTACCATTTCAAGGCCTCTTCATTGTCCTGCTTTATGTTCTTCCCAAAATGGTACATGTAGGCAAGGCCTAGCATGGCATATGGGTTCCCCATCTCCGCATCAATGAATATGTCGTTGTCCCTATTTGCCATTCAATTCCTTCTTCTGATTTGTTGTAGCAGGTCGATTGCCTCTAGGTTGCCCTGGTTTGCCGCCCTTGAGATGTACTTCCTTGCCTTCTTTGGGTCGCATTTGACGAATTCGCCCTCATGATATATCTTCCCAAGATGGAACTCCGCCTCTGCGAACCCCTGGTCTGCCAAGTATGTCAGGCTCCTAACCCCTTCGGCGATGTCCTGGGCCATTCCAATGCCCTTTATCTGCATCAGGGAGTGGAACGTCATTGCGCCTGGATGCCCTTGTTCGGCAGCCTGTCCGAACCACATCCCTGCCTCTTTGAGGTTTATCTCTCCCCCCTTGCCCTCATATAGCATCATTGCGAGTATGTTCTGGGAGGTGACCTCTCCCAGCTCTGCCGCCTCCCTGAACAGGCCCCTTGCCCTGCAGTCGTCCGGTTCGCAGTACTCCCCCATGGAATATATGGCGCCCAATGCGTACTTCGCATATCCGTTGCAAAGGCTTGCCGCCTCCTCGAACCATCTCACGGCTATGTCAAGGTCCCTTTCGATAAGGTCTCCTTCAAACCTGAGCATGCCATAGTCGACCATCGATTGCTGATCCCCAAGCATGCATGCCCTCTCAAGGTAATCCACGCCTCTGTCCGAGTCCCTTCTGACACCTTCCCCATGGACGTATGCCAGCCCAATCATTCCCAACGATTCCGGATGTCCCATGTTGGCAGCTCTTTCTAGGTATTCCATCCCAACTGACCTGCTTAAGGATTTGCCTTTGGAATACACGTTTATCACTCCAAAGGAGTAACATCCCTCAAGATGGCCAAGGTCTGCGCTAAGCTTGTACCACTTCAAAGATTCCTGAAGGTCCCTTTGGGAGCCTTTGTTGCGACATAGCTCTCCAAGTCTGAACATGGCTTCAGTGCTTCCAAGGTCTGCCGCCTTTTTAAACCAATGCTCTGCAAGGTCTAGGTCCTTCTTGACTCCCTTTCCCATCATGTACATGAACCCAATCGAGGTTTGAGCCTCTGGATCGTTCTTGTTTGCACAGCAGGTGTACCATCTTATGGCCTGAGCATGGGATTTTTTACAGGGGGGCGCTCCATTTCCATACATTTCAAAGAGGGTTTTGCATGCGCTCGGATCCATTTGCTCCCCCCTGGCCTTCAACATCAGGAGGGCCTCGAAATCATTGGCAGGGCCATTCATCTCCCCTAGGAGGGCAACGGCATCCGAGTTTCCCTTCGATGCGCTTTGTTCGATGAGTGACAGTCCCCTCTGTCTGTCCTTCTCAATCCCAGTCCCTGTGAGCAGGAACAGCCCCAGTAGGTATTGTGCGTCATCCGCTCCGTCGCTGTCCAGCAGGGCCTCCATCACCTTGCGTATGTCGTGTGAATCTGAATCGATGTCAAGATGGCATCTAAGCGAATCCCTAATGTCGTTGGAAGCAGAGGGCCCATTCATGTTGCCCATCCTTATATTGTTCAACGTTTATGGACTTATCCCACAATTTTCTCTTTGCACCTTGTTCATTCATTATGGTTCCAATAAACTTATTCACATTCGATACATCATATTGATATTGTATATACGATAATTGATTTGTATTGTTAAAATAATACTCAAATATATTATGTATGTTATTTAATTGATTATAAAAATAAAGAATAAAACAATATTTATAAAGATACTTTTGTGCGTCTTACAGTTGGCATGGCAAATAGTTTTTGACCAGTATGAACCAACGGAATCAAAGGGGTGAAGCAAACGGAAGATGGTGGTAAAACGGAGCAGACATCTCAAGGTTTTCAGCAAGGATGTGCTTCACGCCCGTATTGGTTGCAATGTTGTCGATGGGCATGGTCGGTGCTGGATAGGTCAAGGGTGCGTCCCATGCCGATGTCACCGCCAAGCTCACCGAGACAGGGGGCAATGACAGGGTCGGTACGGGTGCAGGGTTTGTCGTTGGAACACCCACGACGGTCATCTTCACAGGCTCGTCTGGAACTAGGACCACGATTACGATGTTCCAATGGGGCATAGTGGGATCGTCCCGACACTGCCCGCTAGGCATTCGAC
>JGI996J12353_1000260_pt1 | contig 14502 bp, 14 predicted proteins | sample IntmicLarv5ML5BL_FD_12353 | JGI IMG/M metagenome (IMG submission 12353) | reverse complement strand
GGGGGGGGGGGGAGAAACATTTATGCGAAGTTATTGTAAACAATGAAATAATTAACAATAAACAGGCATTATATAGAATATTTTCAAAACTTTAACGACTGAACTATATCAAATTTTTTAAAACGCCAACTTTAAATAATCATTCCACGTTATGCATTTGCTAAAGGTGCAAACATGATCCTTACACTAGCGCTACTAAATTAATTCTTAGCCCACATTAGCGAAAGTAAGGACGGTTTTGGTGATTCGTATGAAGTTTCAAAACGATAGTGAGAACGTTGAAAAGTTAAAGAGGATGCTGGCGGTCAGCCCATACAACCAGATGGTGCTCTCCAATGCCAGACCAAGAGATGATGTGAAGCTGTTCGACACCACCCTTAGGGATGGCGAGCAGGCTCCGGGCATAGCGCTCAGCTCGGAGGACAAGGTGAGAATAGCCATAGCCCTGAATGATCTTGGCGTGGATATCATAGAGGCAGGGTTCGCCGCATCGGGCGAAGGCGAAAGGAAGATACTGAAAGAAGTATCCAAAATGAACATGGATGCCGAGATATACAGCCTGGCAAGGACGGTCAAGGGAGATATCGACGCTGTGATAGACTGTGGTCTCAAGCATGTCCACACGTTCATAGCGACATCCGAGCTGCACATGAGCTGCAAACTCAAGATGACCCCTGAGGAGGTAAAGGCTAGGGCAATTGAAACCGTGGAGTATGCAAAGTCCCATGGGCTTGAGGTGCAGTTCTCCTGCGAGGATGCCACACGGTCCGAACTCGGATTCATGATTGAGGTCCTGAAGGCCGTGGAGGATGCCGGAGCCACATCGGTGAACATCCCAGACACCGTGGGGGTCATAACCCCTAAGGCGATGGAGTACCTCATAGGCGAGCTGAAGAAGGAGATCAAGATACCCATATCCGTGCATTGCCACAACGACCTTGGCCTCGCAGTAAGCAACAGCCTTGCCGCCATAGATGCCGGCGCATCAATATGCCACGTAACCATGAACGGCATCGGCGAGAGGACCGGGAACGTCGCACTTGAGGAGGTTGCCATCAACCTCTTTGCAAACTACGGCATACAGACCGTGGACCTCTCCAAGATCGGAAGCACATCCAAGCTTGTTGAAAGGATAACAGGGTTCAACCTTGCTGGGAATAAGCCCATCATCGGAAGGAACGCATTCGCACACGAGTCCGGGATACATGTCCATGGGGTCATGAACAACAGTGCCACCTATGAGCCGTTCCTTCCCGATCTCATCGGTGTTGACAGGCTCATAGTGATCGGCAAGCACTCGGGCGCACACTCCATCCAAGGCAGGCTTGACGCACTTGGCATCAAGTTCCCCAAGGAGAGGATGGACGAGCTTCTGGACACCGTGAAGAACATGGCCATAGGCGGCAAGGAGATAGACGACTCCGAACTCCTGGCCATCGTGGACAACATACTCTGGAAAAAGGAGAAGGCATCCAAGACCGCAACTCTGGAACAGCTCACGGTGCTCACCGGGAAGGGAACAACGTCCACGGCCACTGTGACCGTCACGATGGCGGACGGCTCAAGCAAGACCGTCGCCGAGATCGGCGTCGGCCCCGTCGATGCGGCCATCAATGCCATCAGGAAGGCGATAAACGAGAACATGAAGATGGCGGAGTACAAACTCAGTGCGATAACGGGCAAGAGCGACTCCATCTGCGAGGTCACGGTGATGCTCCAGGACGTCCACAATGACGGGAAGCTCTCCGTTGGGAAGGCCGTAGGATTAGATATAGTAGAAACATCTGTGGATGCAACCATGGCAGCCATAAACAGGGTAACTTTCGATGGGAGGAATGATTGATTGGGCAAGACTATCGCCGAGAAGATACTTTCGGAAAAATCAAAGACGGATTCAAAGGCCGGAGACATAGTCGTGGCGGACATAGACTATGTGATGGTCAACGATGTGACCGGCCCCATAGCCTTCAGGGAGTACGACAAGATGGGGAAGGATGTGATGTTCAAGGACAGGATGGTACTCATCCCGGACCACTACGTGCCGAACAAGGACATCGCATCCGCGGAGCAGGCGAAGGAGATGAGGTGCTTTGCCAGGAAGCATGAGATCAAGAACTACTTCGAGATCGGCAAGGGCGGCGTATGTCATCAGCTGATGATCGAGGAGGGTTTCGCTGCACCTGGAAGGCTTATCGTGGGCGCAGACTCCCACACATGCACGTATGGTGGCATCAACGCGTTCTCCACCGGAATCGGTTCGACAGAGGCGGCGGTCGCCTTCGCCACAGGGAAGCTGTGGTTCAAAGTTCCGGAAACAATCAAGGTCGAACTCACCGGCTCATTCAGAAGGGACATCGGGGGGAAGGACCTCATAATCAAGATCATAACCGACATCGGGGTCGACGGCGCCAACTACAAGGCGTTCGAGTTCCATGGAGATGGTGTCGGCAATATGACCGTATCAGACAGGCTTGCGGTGTCCAACATGGCCATCGAGGCCGGCGGAAAGGCAGGGATATTCCCCTGCGACGACCTCACCAGGGAGTACATCAAGAACTCTGTGAAGGGAAAGTACAAGCCTGTGGAGGCCGATGCCGATGCAACATACTGCAGGACGCTGAGATACGACCTTGGCAAGATCGAGTCCATGGTCGCCTTCCCGCACCTTCCAAGCAATGGGCATGCAGTCAAGGAGACCAACGTCGACATAGACCAGGCGTACCTTGGCTCATGCACCAACGGCAGGATCGAGGACATGAGGGCGGCGGCAAAGATCATAAAGGGCAAGAAGGTCAATCCAAACGTGAGGTTCCTCGTGGTGCCAGCATCCCAGAGGGTATATGGCCAGATGCTTGACGAGGGACTCATAAAGACGTTCCTCGATGCGGGCGCATTCATATCCGGCCCCACATGCGGGGCATGCCTTGGGGGATACATGGGCATACTCGCCTCGGGCGAGAGGGCCGTGGCATCCACCAACAGGAACTTCATAGGAAGGATGGGTGACAAGGACTCCGAGGTCTACCTCGCAGGGCCTGAGGTCGTGGCGGCGTCCGCAATCGCAGGCAAGATCATAACCCCCTCGCAACTGGAGGGGGCGCAATGATAGAGGGCAAGGTATGGAGGTTCGGCGACAACGTCGACACCGACCAGATCATCCCTGCGGAGAGGCTCGTGTCCATGAACCTGACCCACCTCAACGACTTCATATTCGAAAAGGTCAGGGAAGGCGTGGCACAGGAAATCAAGAAGGGGGACATCCTCGTGGCAGGGCACAACTTCGGTTGCGGCTCATCCAGGGAACATGCCCCGCTCTCGCTCATCCAGGCAGGGTTCTCATGCATAGTGGCAAAGTCCTTCGCCAGGATATTCTACAGGAACTCCATGAACATAGGACTCCTCCTCATAGAGTGCGACATAGACATTCCAGAGGGCGAGACCCTCAAGGTGGACATCTCGACTAGCACCATCACGGACAAGGACGGCAACATAAAGGGAACGTTTGCAAAGTACCCCCCATTCATATCCGAGCTCACCAAGTGCGGTGGCCTCGTGAACATGGTGAAGGAGGGGAGGTTTTGAAGCACCTGGCGATAGTGCCAGGGGACGGCATTGGCCCGGAGGTCATAGACGAGGGGCTCAAGGTCCTCGATGCAATAGCCGAGACATCGCAGTTCAGCTATGACAGGGAGGACTTCGACATCGGATCCGAGAGGTACCTCAAGACAGGCGAGCTGCTCACCGATGCGGACATATCCGCATTGAGGAGAAAGGATGCCATATTCTTCGGGGCCATTGGCGACCCAAGGGTGAAGCCTGGCATACTGGAGCAAGGCATTCTTCTGAAGATGAGGGCGGTCTTCGACCAGTACATCAACCTCAGACCTGTGACCTCCTGGTTCCCACTGGTGCCGTTGAAGAGGGAGGTCCCATTCGACATCCATTTCCTCAGGGAGAACACCGAGGACTTCTACATGGGCGCCGGCGGGACATTCGGCAAATCCTCAAGGAACGCCAACGTCAAGGTCAAGAGGGACCTCTATGACCTCGATATCAACCTTGATGTTAACACGTCCAGCGATGACGAGTTCGCATTCGAGATAGGGCTGCTGTCCTCCAAGGGGATAGCCAGGTTCGCAGACTATGCATTCGACTATGCTGAGAAGAGGGGGGAGGACAAGGTCACGCTCGTCGACAAGGCGAACGTGTGCACCCACATCTACGGATTGCAAAGGTCCATATTCCAGAAGAAGGCGGACGAGAGGGGCATGGGGCTGGACTTCATGTTCGTGGATGCCATGGCGATGGCGATGATCGTCCGTCCGGAGACCTTCGGCACCGTTGCGGTGCCCAACCTGTTCGGGGACATACTGACCGACCTGGGGGCGCAGCTTCAAGGAGGCCTGGGCATGGGAGGAAGCGGAAACATAAACCCCAACGGGGTGAGCATGTACGAACCTATCCACGGATCTGCACCGGACATAGCCGGGCAGAGGAAGGCGAATCCGATTGCAACGATACTTGCGGCACAGATGCTCCTTGAGGGCCTTGGATACCCTGAGGAGGGAAAGGTCCTGCAAAGGGCTGTCAGGCACTGCCTCGACGCCAACAACACCACCCCGGACCTTGGTGGCAGGCTGACCACCTCCGAGGTGGGGGACGCAGTTTGCACGTACATAAGGAACCAGAGATGACACGAGTGAGCATAACCTTGGAATATGAGGATGAGAGGGTAGCAAAGGCAGTCCTCATGGCGATAGAGCCAGACAACGAAGGGTATGCCAAGACGACATTAGATGGTCAATGCGTAAAGGTTCTCGTGGAATCTAAGGGCACTGGCACACTAAAGAACACCATCGACGACCTGATGGCCTGCGCCACCGCGGCGGAGAAGACGGCAAGGGTCTGCACGGAGGGGAGGCAATGAGCGATACGATATACAAGATTGGAATGATAGGGCTGGTGGCATTGGGCATATGCATAATGATTCCAGCGATATTCATAGACGATGACACGGAAAGACTGGCCATCATATTGTCAGGCATGATAATGATCGTCATTGCTGCGATCATGTTCGTCATCACTAGGAACCGTCATGCACGGGTTACGATCGAGAATGCCACCATGAACGTCAAAGGCCCGTTACTGAATGTGACCGTGGCGTTCGACTCCATAGCCTCGGTGGAGGTCAGGGAGGTCCTTACCCTGCGTAAATTCGGATTCAAAATGGGAGGGTATGGTGGACTCAGATGCGTTAGCGGAACATACAGGAATGGCGAGTTCGGAACCTATAAGGTATGTGCCGACACCAGGGTTCCAACCATGATCGTGGTCAGGCATGGAGGGGGCGACATCCTTGTGTTCAACATCAAGGACGAGTTTGAGATGCAAAGTGTCCAGAACGCCCTTACCAGGGCCGTGAAGGACAATCAGAAAAGATAATTGCTAATCAAAGCAGCTTCAGCTCGCATATCAGTTTGTCCAGCACGGAATCGGAATCCGGGCCCAGGCCGAGGCAGGTCACGGAACCAGCCTCTATCTGGGTCCTGCCCTGATCCGCTATGACACTGTTCGTTATGCCGTTGGCATCCGCCACGCTCTTCAGCCTGTAAAGCTCTTCTAAGCTGTCAACCTTCAACACCACCTTGCGCTGGCCGTTGTCATACCATTTCGAGAACTTGGCAGGCTTGCTCTTCTTCGAGGAGAATGCACAGTTCACCGAGGCGTGTGCCACCTGTGCTGCGATCTTTCCCTTGCCCATTTTAAGATCGTTCCTGACCACGATGACCATCTTGAATTCCTCCTCGGTTGACATAAGGGCCCATTCTCCAACAGACTTTATAAACTTTCCCATTATTTCCCCATCATGGTCGCAATCGAGATCAGCTACGGGCGTTCAGGGAGCATAATCGAGAAGGAATCCAGGAGGGAGACCACAGAGGAGATGGAGGAATACCTCATATCCCTTGTAAACGAGATGAAGATGGCAGGAATCTCCTCATCCATATCTTTTGTTGACAGCGAGACAGGATTCCTGAAGGTGAACGGGAGAAACGTCACCGAGATACTTGATGGCCTGGAGATAAAGGTTCCAGAGCTTGAGCCAGGAACCTCGCCTGCACCTATAACGTCATTCGAAAGGTCATCCAACGACTGGGATGTCAGCATCATGGAGGACATTCCCGACCTGTTGATGAAGAACGCCATCTCGAAGGCCTACTCCGAGTACCTTGCGGGAAAGAAGTGACCCCTCGATTGACCCGAGTCACGAACGGGATTCCATAGGCTCATCCTTCAATCTCAACCATGTCCCAACCCTGGCAATTCTTTAAATCATTTGCGACAATCCAGAGCCTATGTTTGAAATCACAAAGAGGGACGGCCTTGCTAGGCTGGGCAGGTTCCACACCCGTGCTGGCATCCTGGAGACCCCTGCACTTCTACCTGTGGTGAATCCAAAGATATCCACAGTGTCCCCCAGGGAGCTCCATGACGAGTTCGGGTTCAAAGCACTTATAACCAACTCATACATCATCAAAAATAACGAGAACCTAAGGAACAGGGCCCTCAGCGAAGGTTTGCACAAGATGCTTGACTTTCCAGGCATCATCATGACCGACTCTGGCACATTCCAAAGCCATATGTACGGCGAGGTCGAGGTCACGAACGAGGAGATGGTCAACTTCCAAAGGGACATAGGCACGGACATAGGCACCGTCCTGGACATCTTCACAGAGCCATTCTGGACACATGAGAAGACCGCCAACTCCATTGTGGAGACCTTGAAAAGAACCGAGGCCGCATGTGGGATGAAGGGCAATATGAAGATCAACGGTGTCGGCCAAGGATCCATCTTCATGGATCTCAGAGAATCATGTGCCAGGGCCATGGCGACCATGGACATAGACGTCCATCCCATCGGCGGGGTGGTTCCAGTCATGGAGCAATACAGGTATGCCGAGCTTGTCGACATAGTGATCTCGTCCAAGAAGGGGTTGAACCCCTCACGTCCCGTCCACCTGTTCGGTGCAGGGCATCCGATGCTGTTCGCACTTGCAGTGCTCATGGGCTGCGACCTGTTCGACTCCGCATCATATGCCAAGTTCGCACGTGACGACAGACTCATGTTCGTCGATGGAACGTACCGCCTGCAGGACATGCAGTCCCTTGATTGCAACTGCCCTGCATGCCGTGGGCTCACCATAGAGTCCCTCAGAAAGCTCAAACCCGAGGCGAGGACCAAGACCATCGCCAAGCATAACCTATATGAGATAACCTCCGAGCTGGCATTGGTGAAAAGGTATGTGCAAGAAGGCCGCCTGTGGGAGCTTGCAGAGACCCGTTGCAGATCCCATCCTGCCCTTCTGGACGCGTTGAGGAGGTTGAGGTCACATGTGGAGTTCATGGAGAGGCATGAGCCGGTCAGCAGGGATGGGGCGATATTCCATACTGGAAGGGAAACCCTGTCCAGACCTGTCTTTGAGAGGTATGCCAAAAGGATGTCTGATAGGTACGTCCCCTTATCTGACACAGCAGTCATATTCCAGGATGGCAACTCCAAACCCTACAATAGGGTGTTTGCAGAGGAGTTCGCCAAGGCAAGGTCCCAAGGACTTTCCCCCATTGTGATGAGCCCATTTGGACCAGTGCCAACAGAGTTGGATGAGGTTTACCCGTTAGCGCAATCCGTCTTCCCGGACACCATCGGCGAGGACCTTGGTGACATGCGCGATGAATTCACAAGAGAGTTCTTGGAAAAGCACTTTGACAGGGTGATGACGCCTGACGAGGTCTTAGGTGGGGACATAGAGTTCAACAATGACCTGGAACGCGCCAAGGCCGTCGCCAGGTACCAATTCGGATGTGAAATCGCAGACCTTCTAATAAGGGGGGATGTCGAATTTGTCACCAGCAGGAAGACGGGGAAGATCAGGAACGTCATCTCGGATGGGGAGCATGTCCTCTCCATGAGGGCGGGAGACGGACTATACACATTGAGACTGGAGGGAGGTGCCAGGATCGTCAATGGGTTAAAGGGGAGGATGAGGGTCGTGCTTATGGACGATGCAGTCCCGTTCGTGTCGACTGGGAAGAACGTATTCCCTCAGTTCGTCATATCCTGTGACGAGTCCCTGATTCCAATGGATGAGGTCGTTATCGTCAATCAAATGGATGACCTGGTGGCAACAGGAAGGATGATCCTCACTGGTGAGGAGATGAAGTACTTCAAAAAAGGGGTTGCGGTCAAGACAAGGTCTGGGGTGCAATCAGGGACTCAGCCTGAGGAGGGGGAGTGACCCCTCCAAACCATACATTTGATTTACATCCTGAAGGTCTGCATATGGATCACCAGCGAAATGCGAATTCAATGCTTCAAACAACCAATCGGGACCACAAGAACCCCATCGCTTCTTCTGTATGCATATCCTGTACTCGTAATGACCATCAGGAATGAGGGTGGGCGCATCCTGTCCAAATCGATCCGGCTCTTCAATTTAATTAGATTCTCTGCACCCTCGTCTATCCTCTGACCCAACTTTATCTCTATTGCGCCCCACCTTCCACCCCTCAGATGAATGATGGCATCAGCCTCCAAATCATTTCGATCACGATAATGAAACACCTCTCCCCCGATCGCCTGAGCATAGACTCTCAAATCCCTTATGCATAGTGATTCGAACAGGATCCCTAATGTCTTGAAATCCAGCACTAACTCACTTGAAGATATGCCTATCGCAGCCATTGCTATGGAAGGGTCCACAAAATGATGCTTCGAAGATGTTCGTATAGCTGTCTTTGAACGCAATATGGGATTCCATGCAGGGAGGCTCTCCACTACAAATATCCTCCTTAAACTGTTAATGTAGTCTGAAACGGTCTTATCTGAAATGCTGGAATCATCGCCTGCCATGTCCTTTTGTATCGTGGTCATGCTCGCCATGGTTGAGATGTTCCTCGATAGCGATTGCAACAGCTTTCTTACCATTGCCGGATTTCTGTTGATGCCATCCACACGTGAGATGTCAACATTCACTATTGATGACACATAGCCGTCCATGCTATTCGCAATCGCCTTTTCACTCTTTCCTAATAGCTCTGGCCAGCCTCCTCTGGTGATCAATGCGGATATTTCATCTACCGAAAAATCTGAGAACCCGTTTATTTCATCCGGTGACTCAAAGATGGCTCCCAAAGATACGCTACCATCCGATTCACCTGATTCGAACAGGCTCATTGGGCGCATCAACAATCGAGAGAACCTTCCTGCACCAGAGTGCCGCTTATTATCATCTGGAGGGACTGCGGACCCTGTGAGTATGAACTGCCCTGTTTTTCCCCTTTGGTCGACGGTGTATTTTATAGCATCCCATAATATCGGAGCGATTTGCCACTCGTCAATAAGCCTTGGTGCATCCCCACTCAAAAGTTTTGTTGCATTACTATGTGCCAAGTGTATGTATGATTCCCTGTGATCTGGATGAAGCATATATATCGAACTGGCTGATTTTTTCTCTGCTGTGCAGGTCTTTCCACACCATCTTGCACCCTCAATTAAAATTGCACCAGTGGATTCAAGTAGATCATCAATCTGTGATTCGACTATCCTATCCTTGTACTTCATAGTCTGGCATATGCCCATATTGATATTTCAATGTTGCCAGATTCGCCTCTCACTTCCGCATTTGGCAGGGTTTCACTTCCGCATTTGGCAGGGTTTCACTTCCGCATTTGGCAGGGTTTCACTTCCGCATTTGGCAGGGTTTCACTTCCGCATTTGGCAAATTTAAAACTATATTATATGCCTCAAGTTATTGAAATAACCTTCCAGGGTTGAATAATTGGCAATTGATACAACTGGTCATCGTGCGCATAATTAATTCGCCATCATCGGCAGTGGATTACCGACATTGTCGATAGTGCACTTCCCAAAATGGATTTTTCTAGAACAACTGGAGTTTAGCAAAGGATAATTTAAAGTCCATATCGATATGGATGTGTTTGAAAGTTTAGTAGGATCGTATGCTATTGCAATCCGTAAGCATCGGATTAAAGATTATCGAATGAACTTATCCAAGTGGCTTCAAATCCCCTTATGCGTCTCTTAAATCATAAATGAGAATCTCTGGTTTTCATCCTTTGAGGTTCTTACACTCCTTAGATATCCTGTTGAACATCATTTGAGTCTCCAACTGATCTCCCAAGTTGAAAACGATATGCTTATCGTCGTGGAACAGGACTATGCACGACCTGTCCCTCGTGTCCACGCTGACGGTGTATACTCCAAACTCCTTGTTGGCATAGGTGCCACCTAGGATCCTTATGCCGCCATATCCCATGGTTCTGATCCCGTAGCTTATGTATCCCACGTCATCCCTCATGCATATCGACTGTATGTCCGAAACGTTGATCTCCTTATCCACCAGGACTCCCTTTATCCTTAGGTTCCCTCCTTCCAAGGTCACATGGGTTGAGCGGTCTTTGAGGAAAATGTAACAGATGATCGCAGTTGCTATGACGATAGGGCCAGCTATGATGAGAACCCATCTCGAGATAAACCTCGATTCATCCAAAATGAGTCCAAATGCAATCAGTGCAAATCCTAGCAAGACTACGCCCAACATCCCATATTGGAACATGCGGTCGTTTTTCATGGTCTGAAATATCAAAATGGGTATTAAAAACTAACCAAGGGCTTACTGATGCCTTGGAGTTGAGTCTCCTGTGTGTTCGAATCAGGATTTGATGTTCTTACACTCCTTGGATATCCTGTTGAACATCATCTGGGTGTCGAAGGCATCCCCCATGTTGAACACCAGGCACTTGCCACTATGGAATATGACGATGTGAGTCTTATCCCTAACGTCCACACTTACGGAATATGTGCCGTACTCCTTGTTCCTGTACTTCCCTCCGAGGTATTTCACTCCTCCATATCCGAACATCTTGCCCCCATAGCTGAGGTATGGGACGTCGGTCTTCAGGGATATTGCCTGGACATCGGAGACGTTCAACTTGGCGTTCAACATTGCGCCCTTCACATTCAGAACCCCTCCCTCCAATGTGACCTTAGTCGCACGGTTTCGAAAGAGCAGGTGCATAATGCCTGCGGTCGCTATGAAAATCACGCCAGCCAATATCAGCCCCCATGAGTCATGCCCATCCAGGATGAATCCCATCAGGACCATCACCAATCCGGATGCTATGAATGCCACCATGCCTATCTTGTACCAACGGTCGTTTTCCATGCTAGGGTAATGGGTATGGGCGTATAAAAAAGTATCAAAAGGAAGATAATTGGTCCCTGCGGCGATCAATCCCTCACATGTTTACATTCCTTGGAGATTATACTGAACACCCTTTAGGTCTCCAATGCATCCCCCATGTTGAACACAACGTAACCTCCACCATGCAGTATGACTATGTCCGAGGCATCCCTTATGTCCACACTGATAGAGTAGTTTCCGAACTCCTCGTTCTCGAAGTCCCCAGCCAATATCTTTAGACCTCCATAGCCGTACCATCTCCTGCCATAGCTCTTGTAGTGAACGTCGTTCCTCAAGGATATGCTCCGTACACTTGAGACCTTAATCTCCTCGCTCATGAACATCCCACTGATGCTCAGCACCCCTCCCTCCAACATAACATTGGTTGAACGGTTTCTGAGAATGACATGCAGGATGATCGCAGACACAAGTATGATTGCCCCTGTGACCAATACGGCGATCATCTCATCCCCTTCAAGGAGGAATCCGATCATCAGGATGATGAGCCCAGACAATATGTATGATGCCATCCCGACCCTATACCATCTGTCGTCCTTCACATGCCCATAATGAATGGAGCATAGTTAAACCTACTGTGAAGAGGAAACAGTAGTAATCCCTATCATCTTATTCGATACGGCTCCTATTGTTCATCTCCCTCAGAAATGCAGATGCGAACAAGGGGTAGTGCTCTATGTCGTCCTCGTCAACATGAACATTAGTCCTTTCCAACTTGATCCTTCGATTTACCCCATACCTGTCCTTTATTGAATCCAAGGACTTGGACTGTTTATTGTTTCCAGATTTCACCTCGATTGCCGTTACAATGCCGTTAATGTTCAATATGAAGTCTATCTCCAATGTGCCCTTCCTCTCAAAGTATGTCAACTCAAACCCCGACTTCACCAACATGTCCGCCGTGACGTTCTCCACGATTGCACCCTCATTGACGAATACGTCCTCATTGAGTATCGCAGATGAGATCCCATCCTCCATCATGGACATCAAAAGGCCTGTGTCCCGCATGTATATCTTAAAGGAGTTCTCCCTGGTGTTCTGTGCCAACGGCAAGGCCGGCTCCGACAGATTGAAGCAATACCTTATTATCCCAGCGTCATAGAGCCAGGATAGGCTACCGCCGAATACATTGGACCATCCCTTTACATCGCCATCGACATCGGAGTAGACGAATTTCTTGTTCCTCTTTGCGAGCTGCACAGGTATGGACCTGAATGTGGAGCGCACCCTTCCCTTGTCAGAGGGCTTTGCATACTTTGTGGCGTCATCCATGTATCCGTTCACAATCTGCCTTTGCGCCTTCAGCACCTTGCCAAAGTGGTTGGTCTCATTGAATGTCATCACCACCTCTGGCATTCCTCCAACTATCATGTATTCCCTGTGGTGAGCATTGAACCTCTCCAGGACATAGTCATCCAATGGCTCCTTGTTGGCGAGCGAACCCTTGACCATGTCCACCATCTCGGTCTTGATTCCCCTCGCCCATAGGAACTCCTCGAAATCCAAGGAATGCATATCCAATGTCGTCTCATAGCCAACAGGGTACGATGAGACCTCCCTATACCTCACGCCCAACAATGAGCCCGATGCAATGACATCGTACCTACCATCTATTGTGAAGAACTTCAATGCAACCCTGGCATCAGGGCAATTCTGAATCTCGTCTAGAAATATCAACGTGTCCTTTGGTATGAAGTCCACATCGGGGAATTCCACCGACATCCTTTGCATTATCATATCTATGTTCTTATTTCCAGAGAATATGCTCTGTAGAGATGGGTTCTCTTCGAAGTTGATGTAGATGTATGACCTATAGTTCTCCTTTCCAAAATCGCTTATCGTGAACGTCTTTCCCACTTGCCTTGCGCCTATCACCATTAATGACTTCCTCTGGGGGTCGTTCTTCCAATCTAGAAGTGTGTCGGTCATCTTTCTTTTCAACATATGTTCCAGCATGTTTTGGAAAATATAAATAGATATGTTCCAATACTTATCAATCTAGGTTTTTCCTAGGACTTTTTGATGATTCGTCTAGGTTTTTCCTAGGACTTTTTGATGATTCGTCTAGGTTTTTCCTAGGACTTTTTGATGATTCGTCTAGGTTTTTCAAAAAGAAAATGGTTTGAACCTAATACAGGGACAGTGCCATATTTAATAGCTTCTGCACATCGATTCTTTCGTATCATTGGTTTTTACATTCGAATATTTCCGTTATACTCGAAAAACTTTAGAAAAAAATAAAGTTTTTCCGTTATAACGGAATAAAATGAATCCTTTCCCATCTTCATTGCAATGAATTCGATTGTGTTCCGAATCACTCCTTGTAGAACTCCGTGACCGCCTTTATCGACAGGTTCTGGTGCCCTGCAACCTCCATTGCACCGACGACCGCCGTGGCACCCTGGATCGTCGTCAGGAAGGGGATCTCCAGCTCGACCGCAAGCCTCCTCATCTTGTGCCCGTCCCTAACCGCCCCGGACTTCTGGGACGGGGTGTTGATGATCAGGTTGATCCTGCCCTCCCTCATCAATCCGATCGCGTTTGGCGTAAGGTTGTCCTCTATCTTGAATGCCGTTATGGTCTCCACGCCGTTCTCCCTCAGGAATGTGGACGTCCCCTTGGTGGCATATATCGTGAATCCCATCTCCTTGAGCTTCCTTGCAACAGGGAGGACCTTCTCCTTGTCGGCCTTGTTGACGGTGATGTATGCACCCCCCTCCGTGGGAAGTATGTTCCCTGCGGCCGTGAACGCCTTGTAGTACGCCTTGTTGAAGTCATCGTCTATCCCCATGACCTCCCCTGTGCTCTTCATCTCAGGTGTGAGTATGGAGTCGACGCCTGGAAGCTTGAGGAAGGGGAACACGGACGCCTTGACGGCATAGTGCCTTATGGGCTGGTACCCATTGAGCCCCATCTCCTTCAATGTCCTTCCGAGCATTATGTTCGTGCTGACCTTTGCAAGGGGGATGCCGTTCGCCTTGGATATGAATGGGACCGTACGGGATGCACGGGGGTTCGCCTCGATCATGTACACCTCGTCCCCCTTGACGGCCAACTGGATGTTTATGAGCCCCTTGGTCTCAAGGGCGAGCGTCACCCTGTTTGTTATCTCCACTATCCTGTCTATGATTCCCTGCGAGAGCGTGAACGGAGGGAGCACCATAGTGGCATCGCCTGAGTGGCAGCCTGCATACTCCACATGCTCCATTATGCCTCCGAT
>JGI996J12353_1000259_pt1 | contig 14508 bp, 16 predicted proteins | sample IntmicLarv5ML5BL_FD_12353 | JGI IMG/M metagenome (IMG submission 12353) | reverse complement strand
GGATTTTATATTTTATTATCCGTGTTTATCTGCCCAATCCGTGTCATCCGCGTTCCATTGCCAGCCGTTAAAATGTATACTTTAGCAAACAATAAACATCTGTTTTTTCTTTCCCATGAATTTCTTCCAAACCGGAACCAATCACATCTCTATCAAAATAATGACTCGAAGCAATCTTAAAATAAAAAGTTAAAGGCTTGACTATTTTCCACTTAATAACCGTATAATACCGCAAACCATTTCCGTAATACGTTGGAAAGCTAAAAGCATAAAGAATATTTTTTTCGTAAATACTAATTCTCGTATCCCAATTATCTGTCTGAAAATAAGCAAAACCGCCGTCTATTTGAACTTTTGCCGGAGTTGGCGCATAAGAAAACGATTGAGTGATGCTTTTTCCTTTCGAACTTTCCCAATCATTTCGATACACATTATAATCCATTTGCGTTTGAAATGAAAACTTTTTGTTGAGGCTATAATTCAATTGATACCTCCAACGGTGCTGTTCATAAGGCAAAACCGCAGTTACTTTTTCATTTTCTTGATTTACATTTTTGGATTTTTCTTTGTATTTGTATCGCAAATTCATTTGTAGATTTGCATTTGTTCGGTATTTCAATTGAACCAAAGCATCGCTTCCGGAAGTAGGAGCGTTGACATTATATTTTAACCAAGGAAAAACAAAATAATCCCAATACGTCGCGATTTCCCATTTTCGGAATACCTGAAATTTTAGACCCGTGTAAAATCCGGTTTCATTTTGAATGCTTGTAGATTCTGAAAAACCTTTGCCGTAAAACGCGTTGTATTCTTTGTCGTAATAGCGAAAAGAAAATATCCAGTCAATAAAAGAAACGGGCTTCAGAAAAATATTGTGAATAGTCGCTATTTTTCCGGAATTATCAGTTGCCGTTTCCCCTTGAAAACTAAATTTCCTTTGTTTGTAATGATAATTAATTCCTGTGTTGAAATGATTTTTCCCTCGTAAATAAAAAAGATTGTAAGGCCTCAATTCGGGATTCAAATCTTTCCCTTCAAAAGAATAATAAACCGAAGTTAAGCCGATAGATAAATTGTCTTTTCTCCACGAAAAATGACCTCCAAAAGTTTCTATCTGACTCTCATTCCTTTTCAACAAATCGTTATACGTGCGATGATAACCGTCTGTTTTGAATGAATAAATGTATAAACTGTCCGCATTTGCATCCTGATTACGATGCGAATAAAAGAGATTAATTTGGGTATTTCCCCATTTTATTTTTCCGGCAACTCCACTAAAATACTGACTCTCATTGGTTGAAATATGCCTTTTGATTCCATTATTCATTTGGCTGATTTGAGTGGCATCGGATGTTTTTCCCATAGAAAAATTAGTATTCAGAACCAATCCTTGTCCGAAAGAAAGGCGATAGTTCCCAAAATGAAGTTCATCGAATATTTTCCACTTTTTCAAAGCCAAATTAAATGTATAATAATCGAAACTTTTGTTGTAAGGATTCGGAAAACGTTCTCCGGCATCTTTCTCTCCTGCAATTCCTAACAAAATTTTATCTTGAGAGTTAAATCCGTAACGAAAACTCAAATAATAAGGATTTCCTAAATAATATTTGTTCGGATTTTCATCTGGATTTCTTTGCTGATAACCACTTTTTTTCTGTAAAGTAAAATCCGTTCGAAGCATTAATTCTTGGCGAGAATATTTGAATATTTTGTTCCGTTGAAAATTATTTTCTTGATTTTCAGCCGCTCCAACATACACAAAAGGAAGCAAATAAGTGATTGTTTGCAAGTCCAATTCTTCTACATTTTTCAATTCGTGAATGTCGACCAACGGACCGAATTTGTAAATGTAATAGAGTAAATTTTCTATTTGTAAATCAGATAAAAAGGGTAATTTCTCTAACTCTTCTTTTGTAAGCGTTTGCAAATTGTACGGATTTTCGGCTAAGTAAGATAATTCATCAATCAGATTTTCCAAAAAAATATTTTCCGTTTCTTCATTATTAGCAAGTTCCTCAACATATTGCATCCATTCCGAATTTTGCGGATTGATTTGAGAAAATCCACTCGAAATAAATAAAAAAAGGAAACAGTATATAATTAGCTCTTTCATAATTAGTTTGTGTTAATTGTAAAATGGTGTTCTTCTATTTTAATAAAGTGCATATAAGCAAGTTATAATTGGCTTGCGCCGAATGTTATTTCTTACTTCTTACTTTTTACTTCTTAATTTAATATAAAGGAAAGACCAATCATACTACTTATCCCTAAAGTGGAGTGGAACGCAAATCCCGCATCAATAGTCCATTTCCCTAATTTGTAAGCAATCCCGAAACTTGGAGTTCTCGGATGAGAATGAAAGCCGGAGCGTATTGTAAATTGGTCCAATATTTCGTATTCAAATCCGGTAGAAAAGCTGAACGGATTTTCTTTTTCGTATTTACTTTCGAAATAAAAAGAGGAATTTTCGGTTATAATGTATTTTATTCCACCGGAAAAAGCGATTTTGTTTTCATCAAAATTTGCTAAAACATTTTCGATTAATAATGCCCAATGAATTTGTTTGCTTGGAGTATAGAAAAAACCGATATCCGAAGAGAAATAATGTTGCGAATTATCCAACCAAATAGAAGTTTCATTCAAATAATTCAGATTAATTCCCAGTGCGAAATCCGGATGAATTTTCTTTGAAAAAGCTGATTGCACTTGAACGATTCGATAATCAGTATAGCCAAAACTAGCTAATCCAATTCCGGTATTCAACCATTTATTTGGATATTTTAAGTGCAGATTTGAAGTGTTCAATTCGCTCATTTGAAAGTGATTTAGAACCGAAACGCCCACTTCCTTTTCATCTGAAAATGAAATTTTTGCCGGATTGATTACTCCGTTACTTAAAGCGCGAATATTCCCTAATGAAAACGATTGAACATCATTTGTTGACAAATCTGAAATGGCAAAAGTGATTTGAAAAGAAACGATAAAAAAGAAAAAGAAGAGAAACCGAGTTCTCGAAAAAATGAAATTTTTCATACAATTTGGTTTTGGTAAAAAATATTAATACTTAATTAAGATGCAAATTTAATGATTAATCTGAAAAAAACAAATCTTGTTCATCGCGAATGGAACACAGATAAAGCGGATTATTGCGGATTTTATATTTTATTATCCGTGTTAATCCGCCTAATCCGTGTCATCCGCGTTCCATTTTTTTTCTCGAAAAGAAAATTATTTAATGCAGATTAGGTAAAATCGTTAAGTTGTTGTTACTTTTGTGCAATGAATAAAATCCAATTCATATTATTTATCTTTTTTCTCTCTGTCGCTTGCAATAATAAAATACAAGCACAAAATCAGACGTTTAAAGATAGCATCCCTCCTTATTTCGCTGCGAATGGAGATACAATGAAAGTCTTGGTTTTGAATGATATTTATGTTTATCCTCCTCAAACATTTAAAAATAAAGGAGCTGAAGAAAAATACCAAAAACTAATTCGAGATATAAAGAGAACTTTGCCATATGCGAAAATGATTTATGCAACTCTAATTGAGACATACGAATACGTGATGACTTTGCCGGACGATAAATCTCGTGAAGAGCATTTGAAAAGAATGGAAAAAGAATTATTTGCCGAATACAAACCGATTTTGAAGAAAATGTCTTTATCTCAAGGAAAATTGCTGATTAAATTAATTGATAGAGAATGCAATCAAAGTTCATATAATATTGTCAAAGCTTTTCTTGGGCCTTTCCGCGCCGGATTTTGGAATTTATTTGCCGGAATGTTTGGCGCAAGTCTGAAAAGCGAATGGGACCCGCAAGGAAGTGATGCCGCTGCTGAACGGATTATTCAAATGATTGAAATGGGCGTTTTTTAGTCATGTAATCTTTTGAAACACTCCCAAATAACAATCCCTGCTGTTACCGACACATTCAGCGAATGTTTCGTGCCGAATTGAGGAATTTCAATGCAAAAATCACATTCATTCATTGCCTTTTGGTCAACTCCATGTACTTCATTCCCTAAAATAACGGCGTATTTTTTGTCCTTTTCGAGTTGCAAATCATTGAGCATAACGCTATTTTCAGCTTGCTCGATTGCAACAATATTATATCCTTTCTCTTTTAATTCCTTTATAGCATCCAAAGTTTGCTCAAAATAATTCCAAGATATGGTATTTTCCGCTCCTAAAGCAGTTTTGTGAATCTCCGCATGAGGAGGCGTTGCCGTAATTCCGCACAAATAAATCGCTTCAATAAGAAATGCATCGGATGTGCGAAAAACAGAACCGATGTTGTGAAGGCTTCTGACATTGTCCAAAATAACAATTAAAGGAATTTTGGAAACTTCCTTAAAATCTTCTTGGCTGATTCGATTTAATTCGGTAATCTTTAGTTTTCGCATTGATTTTGAGCTTTGAATGCGATTGCATACAGTTTCATTTGTTTCAACATTGCAACTAATCCGTTGGAACGAGTAGGGGAAAGATGTTCTTTCAATCCAATCGCATCAATAAAATAGAGTTCCGCAGAAAGAATTTCATCCGGAGTATGTCCCGAAACAACTTTAATCAATAAAGAAACAATTCCTTTTACGATAACTGCATCGCTATCTCCTTGGAAAATAATTTCTCCATTATTAAAATCCGCTTGCAACCAAACTCGACTTTGACAGCCTTCAATTAGATTATTCGTTGTTTTATATTGAGCTTCCAAAACAGGAAGTTCATTTCCCATTTCGATAAGTAAAGCATATTTATCCATCCAATCGTCAAAAATAGAAAACTCTTCTATTATTTCATCTTGAATTTGGTTGATTGTTTTCATATTTTATTTTTCGTTGTAAATCACATGTAATACCGTTTGCCCCGCAGCTTTTAGTGTTTCCTTGCTTACTTCATCCATCGTATCATTAATCGTATGCCAATAATCAGCAAAACCTTTCTTTGTATTTGGGTCGTATTGAATAATATTAATACACGGAATACCACGATGTTTAATTACCTCCAAATGGTCATCAACAATCGCTCCTCCATTTTGATTGATGAAAAAAGAATCATATCCTAAAATGTGTGCTGTTTCCCAAACTTTATTCACTATATTTTTTGCGTATGATAAAGAATAAAGTTCTTTGTAAAACTTTGCTCCACGGGCACTTACCATATCTAATAAAATTCCATATTTTGCAGTATAATTCGGAATATGCGGATTTTTCGCCCAATATTCGGAGCCTAAGCACCAACCTCCGTCATAGTTTTTTTCAAATCGAGGAGCCCCCCAATCTTCTGCATCAAAAAGAACAATATCGATTCCAATCTTGGGTTGTTGTATTCCGATTTGGCGAGCAATTTCCAATAAAGCGCCACAAGCTCCGGCTCCGTCATTTGCTCCATCAATTGGAGTTCGATGATTTGCCGGGTCAGGGTCTTCATCTGCAAAAGGACGAGAATCCCAATGCGCACATAAAAGCACTCGATTTTTATTTTCGGGATTAAAAGATGCGATGATGTTTTTCGCTTGAATAGCTTGCTTATTATACGTATAAAGAGTTGCTTCTTGTTCAATTACTTGCGCTCCAAATCGTTTGAATTCTTCCACAAAATAATTACCACAATTCACATGAGCTTGTGTGTTGGGAACTCTTGGACCAAACGCAACTTGATTTGCTGTGTACTGAAATGCGCTGTCGGCATTGAATTCCGGAACAAACACTTTTATTGAATTTTCGTTATTGGGCGTAGCTGCATCTGTTTTGGGTTTACAGGCAAAACTGGTCAATAACACACATATAATTAAAAATATTTTTGACATAATATTATATTATTTATTCCGCTTACAATCCCTTTTTAGTTAGGACCTCTCCCCCCCGCCCTCCCCACAAGGGAGGGAGCTAAGAAAGTGAGGTTTTCAATATTCTAAAAATATCACCATTATACATAGCTCTGCTTCCCTAGCTCCCTCCCTTGTGGGGAGGGCGGGGGGAGAGGTCTATTTTTGTACGCAATCCATTACTCGCATTAAATTTCCGCCCCAGATTTTTGCAATATCCTCTTCTACATATCCTCTTCGGAGAAGTTCCATTGTAATTTGAGGCATTTCGTTTACTGCATTTAAACCAATCAGTCCGCCGCCACCATCAAAATCAGAACCAATTCCAACATGGTCAATACCAACCGTTTTCACCACATAGTCGATATGGTCAACCGCATCTTTCACGGTCGCATTTTTATCATTCCGAAGAAAATGCGTATAAAGACAAACTTGAATAACACCTCCTTTTTCTGCAATGGCTTTCATCAATTTATCCGAAATATTTCTGGGATGTCGGCGCAATGCTTTTGCCGAAGAATGTGAAGCAATAATTGGCATTTCGCTTATTTTCAGCACATCAAAAGATGTTTTTTCAGAAGTATGAGAAATATCAACCATTATTCCTAAGCGATTCATTTCTTTTACCACTTCTTTTCCAAAATTACTTAATCCTTTGTGTTCGGAATTTCCTATGGCAGAGTCGCATATATCGTTGTCTCCATTGTGAGAAAGAGTAATATAGCGCACACCCATATCTGCAAATTTTTGCACATTTTGGATGTCTTTTCCTATTGCATATCCATTCTCGATACCAATGAAAATAGCTTTTTTACCTTCTTTTTTTAACTGCTTAAGGTCGGCAGTTGTTTTTGCTATTCCAACAATTTCTTTGTTGTTTTCAACTTGTTGAATGATTTCCTGAATAATCGTTTCTGTTTTTTTGACAATTTTCCGGGAAGTTTTTTCGTCTCGCGCCCCTTGCTTAAGGTAAGCTACCATAAAAATAGCATCCAATAATCCTTCTTGCATTTTGGGAACATCCACTTGCAAAATAGCTGTCTTTTCGCCAATATTTACACCTTTTGAAAAGTGCATGGGCGTATCGCAGTGTGAGTCAATCGAATAAATATTCTGATGAATATCTTTAGCCATCCGAAACAGTTCTGCATCACTAATCAAATGTCGAAAAAGAGACAACATTGTCTCATTCTCAGCGATAGCCATATTTTCAGGATGCCATTGAACTCCTATTATAGACTTATTTTCGGTTGATTCAATCGCTTCATTCACACCATCTTTTGAAGATGCAACTGCTTTGAGTCCGTTTGCTATTGTTTTATTGGATTGATGATGAAAGGAGTTTACTAAAACCTTATTTGTTTTTAGTATTTCCTGAAGTTTGGAATTGGGTTTAATATCTACCCAATGTGTTCCTTGTTCTCTGACTTCAGACTGACTATGATTAATTTTTGATTTCGGAACTTGAGACGGAATGTCTTGAATTAAGTTTCCTCCGAAAGCAACATTGATGACTTGATGTCCTCTACAGATTCCCAAAATGGGAATTTGTCTTGCTGCAGCCATTCGCGCCAATGAAATATCATAATTATCTCGCTCTAAATCATAACTTTCAACCGCAGGATGCAATTCTTCATTGAATAGAGGAGCGTATATGTCTCCTCCTCCTGATAAAATAAGTCCATCTATCTGGGATAGAATGCGATTCAGAACAGAAATGTCATTCGTGAGAGGAATTAAAACAGGAGAGCCTCCTGCTTTTATAACAGCATTTGTATATGCGTTAGAAATGCAGGAAACTCCTTCTTTATGATTGACTGATAAGCCAATAAGCATATTAAGCGTCAATATTAGCGTAAGTAGCGTTTTCTTCAATGAATTCACGACGAGGAGCAACTTCTTCACCCATTAGCATCGCAAACACGCGGTCTGCTTCTGCTGCATTATCTATGGAAACTTGTCTCAATGTACGATTTTCAGGATTCATAGTTGTATCCCAAAGTTGCTCGGCATTCATTTCTCCCAAACCTTTATATCGTTGAGTATGAACTAATTTTTCATCTCCTCCTGCATTATTTTCAATGAAAATTTGTCGTTGTTGTTCTGTCCAGCAATATTCTTCTGTTTTTCCTTTTTTCATCAAATAGAGTGGGGGAGTTGCAATATAAATATATCCATTTTCAATCATTGGGCGCATGTGACGGAAAAAGAATGTTAAGATAAGAGTCGCAATGTGGCTACCGTCCACATCGGCATCGGTCATAATAACCACTTTGTGATACCTTAACTTCTCCATATTTAATGCCTTACTGTCATCCGAAGTTCCGATTGTTACTCCCAATGCAGTAAAAATATTTCGTATTTCTTGACTTTCCAATACTTTATGGGGCATCGCTTTTTCCACATTCAAAATTTTACCTCTCAAAGGCAAGATTGCTTGATGTTTTCGGTTGCGACCTTGTTTGGCAGTACCACCCGCAGAATCCCCTTCGACTAAGAATATTTCACAGTTTTCAGGGTCTTTGTCCGAACAGTCTGCTAATTTTCCCGGCAAACCGCCTCCGGAAAGTGGCGATTTTCGTTGCACCATTTCGCGCGCATTTCGCGCTGCGTGACGCGCTGTAGCGGCTAAAATGACTTTGTCAACAATCATTTTTGCTTCTTTAGGATGTTCTTCTAAATAATTTCCTAAAGCTTCTCCTACCGCTTGGTCAACCGCACCGGTAACCTCGTTATTTCCTAATTTGGTTTTTGTTTGTCCTTCGAATTGTGGTTCTTGAACTTTTATCGAGATAACAGCCGTTAAACCTTCTCGGAAGTCATCGCCGCTAATTTCTACTTTTACTTTTTCCAATAATTTGGAATCATCCGCATATTTTTTTAGCGTACGAGTTAATGCTCGGCGGAATCCGGCAACGTGAGTTCCGTGTTCAATTGTATTGATATTATTTACATACGAGGAAATACTTTCGTTGTAAGAAGTATTGTATGTCATGGCCACTTCAACCGGAATTCCTTGTTTTTCAGTCACAATGTGAATAACATCTTCGCCGATTAATGGTTCTTTCGCTGCATCAATAAATTTAACAAATTCGCTTAATCCATCTGACGAATAAAATGTTTCGTGTTTATGGCTTCCGTCTTCATTTGTAACTCTCAAGTCTGTCAAATTCAAATTGACACCTGCATTTAAGAATGACAATTCTCTCAAACGATTCGCCAATATTTCGTATTTGTATTCGCTTACAATGAATATGGAAGAGTCTGGTTTGAACGTGATTGTAGTTCCTCTTTCCGTTGTTTCGCCTACCGTTTGTAGTTCACTAATTGCTTTTCCGCAGGAAAATTCTTGAGTATATACTTTCCCATCGCGGCGAACTTCTGCTTTTAGATAGGTTGAAAGTGCGTTAACACAAGAAACACCCACTCCGTGTAGTCCTCCTGAAACTTTATACGAATCTTTGTCGAATTTACCTCCGGCGTGAAGTACGGTTAGTACTACCTCAAGAGCCGATTTTTTCTCTTTTTCGTGATAATCTACAGGAATTCCTCGTCCATCGTCTTTTACAGAGATAGAATTATCTTCGTTAATAATAACATCAATGTTCTTACAATGTCCTGCAAGAGCTTCGTCGATAGAATTGTCTACGACTTCATATACCAAGTGATGTAATCCTTTTTGTCCAATATCGCCAATATACATCGCTGGTCGCTTTCTTACGGCTTCTAAGCCCTCTAAAACCTGAATACTATCGGCTGAATACTCACTTGGAACATTCTTTGTTGCTTCGCTCATTTTATATTTCTTAGTTAATTTTTTTCGTTTATTCAACTAACAAAGATACTGAAAAAACGATGAATTACAATGAAAAAAGCCGATTTATTTCTAAATCGGCTTCCTTGTATTGAGATTAAATGAAATATCTCTATCTTAGTTCAATTTATTAACGTGTATCGCTAATTTTGATTTAAGATTGCCTGCTTTGTTTTTGTGGATAATATTTTTCTTCGCTAATTTATCCAACATAGAACTTACTTTTTTGTACAATTCTGAAGCTTCTGTTTTATCAGTTGTATTTCTAAGAGTTCTTACTGCATTTCTTGCAGTTTTAGCATAGTATTTGTTGCGCAATCTTTTTGTTAGCGTTTGTCTAATTCTTTTTATAGATGATTTGTGATTTGCCATCTTTATTAATTTCTTTGTGTTCTTTATTTTTTTATTTGTAGTCCATAGGGGAGTCGAACCCCTCTTTCCAGGATGAAAACCTGGCGTCCTAACCGATAGACGAATGGACCTTGTCTCTCTTAGCGGGTGCAAATATAGAGCATTTTTTTTAACTTGCAAAATATTTTGGCTTTTTTTTCAAAAAAAGTTATCTTTGTTTGTATGTTACATAAAACACGAGGTATTATTTTATATAATTTGAACTATAGTGATGCTTATTCTATCGTTCATGTTTTTACTGAAGAATTCGGTCCGGTTTCTTATCTAACTGCCCGAACGAAAGGAAAAAAGACTCGATTGCCTAAGGCTCTTTTTCAGCCTTTGTCTATTTTGGATTTGGAAGTTGAGCACCTAAATTTACGAGATATACAACGTCTGAAAGAGGCAAAAGTTCACGTGTCGTTTATTTCCATATTGGATAATCCGATAAAAAGTACGATTTGTCTTTTTTTGGCGGAATTTATTGCTAAAGTGGCGAAAGAGGTGCAATCGAATAAGTTATTATTTGATTATATTTTTCATTCGCTTCAAATATTGGATTTGCTTGAATCTAAATCTGCTAATTTTCATTTGGTGTTTATGATTCGTTTGAGCCAATTTTTGGGGTTTTATCCGGATGCAACCGGATACAAAAACCGAATGTATTTTGATATGCAGAATGGTGTTTTTACGGCTTATAAGCCCAATCATGTTCATTTTCTAAATCCGGATGATAGTCAGGTGTTTTATAATTTGCTGCGAATGAATTATGAAAATATGTTCAATTTTAAATTTTCTCGACACGAGCGAAAAAATATTATCTATCGAATATTGGAATATTATCGTTTGCATTTAACTAGTTTTTCAGAAATGAAATCGCTGGAGATTTTGCATGAAGTCTTTTCTGTGGATTAGAAAGTGGGTGTTTTCAAACAACCAGTAGTTGAAACTACTGGTTATTAAGGCAATGTTTCTATGAAACATTATGCTGCTTGGAAATTACAAGATTGACGCACATCCGATTGTTTCGTAGAAACAATGCATTAATAACCAGTAATTTTAATTGCTGGAGCTAGTGAGCAGGGATAGTTCAAAGTATCTTGTGATAATGGATTTGCTTTAATAGGTCTCATCTGTTTTAATATCCTTAATGAATCCACACTTTTTCTCCCTCAATTAATATCGCTTGCGAATTATTTATTGGATACAATTTTAATACCGAATCGTATTTTGTGATTATTTTTTCAACAGCTTTTGCAAATGGAAAATTTGTATAGTGAGGCAATGGATAAAAGTCAATCACATTCAATGCTGAAAATGTGTTCAAATCAGGCGCAACTTTACAGTTGTCCATGTCTTTCACATATTCGATATTGGGTGAAACAATCATCGAACCGGCTGATTCTCCAATGTATAGCTTCCCAGATTCTATTTCTTCAATAATTATCTTGTCTGCTCCTTTTTTCCTTAATTCTTGGAGTAAAAAGAATGTATTTCCGCCCGAAATGTAAATGTAATCATTCTGTTTTAGTTTGTTAGCGATTTCATCAGTTGATGATTTTGTTATTTCTAACTCATCAATAATTACTCCCATTTTTTCAAATGCTTTTTTTGCAGAGCCGACATAAAATTTTACTTTTTCAGGAATACTTGCAGTCGGAATAAATGTTACGGTTTTTCCTTTAACATCTTCTTGTGCAAATTTTTCGAATATATTTGCCACGTCTTTAAATGAAGACGATAAAAATAGTTTTCTCATTTTATATTTTTTGTTGTTATAAATTCCATTAATTTTTCATTAAATTTCTCCGAATTATCCATATTTGCACAATGTCCTGCGTTTTCAAGAATATACATTTGACTTTCGGGTTCATCTTCATGCCATTGTTTTGCTAACCTTAGAACTAACTCGATATCGTGTTCTCCTGATAAAATCAACAATGGATAATTTCGTTGAATTTCCGGTCGATTGGCAATCAGCTTATCCAAACCAGACATAACGGTAAATGATTTTCGGGTAAATCGTTTGGCACTTTCGTAAAAACGAGTTTGTTCTACTTCATTGATTAAAGAGACTGAAGCTGTATATTTTCTGAAGGCATTCATCGAAAAAATCATTTTGAATAGCCATTTAACGATTTCGCGTTGTTGGGATTTGGCTACTTCTTTTTGCTCTTTATTAATGTTATAACCTCCTAAAGCAGTTAATGATGCTGTTTTTTCTGAATGTTTTAACGCAAAATCTTGAGCGATTAGCGAGCCTAAAGAAACGCCAACAATATGAACTTTTTCTATGTTTTCTAAAGATAAAATTTCTGCAACGTGAGTCGATGTTGAAGCTATTTTATCTTTCGATTTGCCAACGCCGGTCAATCCATGTCCTAACATATCAATGGTTATAATCCGATAATCTTTTGAAAAATAATCTATTTGTTTGTCAAAACATTGGTGGTCTCCAAATGCAGGATGAAGGAATACAATTGCTTCTCCGTCTATTTTTCCACTTGTAAAATAGTGTACTGAATAGCCTTCTTTTTCGAGAGTTTTGTTTTCGATAATCGTTTTGATTTTGAAATTTTGCTCTGTATTTTGAAAATTTGTCACTTTTTGTATTTATTGCTTTTAATAATTCTTTGTCATGGTTATTTTCTCAAAGTCTGAAGATAACTTTCACAATTCAATATTGGGATTAAGGCACTTTTAAAATCCTTTTCATTTCTTGTGATAATTAAATCGCAATTCGTTGCTATCGCACTAAAATATTGCATTGCATCTTCAAAATCTTTAAAATTGGAACTTATAGCTTTATCAATTACTTCGTTATTCATAATAGAAATGTCACATAGCAATTTAAACTTTTTGATTTTTTCAAGTGCAACATTGTTGCTTTCAAATTTAGCAAGGATATAATAGCTTGTCGAAATTGTCGTTGGCGAAGTGAAAATTTTGATTTTTTTGTTATCGGCTAATGTCAATATTTTCGCAACCGATTCATAAAAAGGATTTCTTTCTCCAAGAAAATCAATCACAATATTAGTATCTAAGAATATTCTTTGCATTTCTTATAGGTGTTTTTTATCTAAGTGGTCAATATGTTCCTTTTTGTAATCAAAGTTGACAGGAATACTCTTTCCGTTTGAAATGCTTTTTACAAAAGGGGAAATTTCGAACTCATCTTCTTTTACTTGAGTCAACGAATTGAGATAATTTTCTATCAATCTTGATAGACTCATTTTTCTGCTTGAAGCGTAATTTTTTGCACGTTCAATTACTTTGTCATTTAATTTTAACGTTAGCTTGGAATCCATAGCATTTTATATTTATTGTGATGCGTACAAATGTAAAATTTTTATACGGACAATCCTAGTTTTTGTGAATTTTTCAATCGATTAATTATTGCATCCTATTGCATAATATATCGCCATTATATGACAGATGCTTCCCAGCAGGCAAAACAAGTGAAACACGCCATGCATGTATTTTATTTTTCGCCACGAATAGAATAATGCCCCGATTATGTAGGCGGCACCTCCTGCTATAATCAACCACACAATATTCATCATTCCGAGTGGAGAAACAGTGTCGATTAATGGTTTGAATGCCACTAAAATAGCACAACCCATTGCAACAAAACAGGTAGTTTCCAGATGACTGTGTTCTTTCAGATTTGTGAAGCTAAAAATAAGTCCGATAATAGCACATAACCAGGCAAAACAGAAAATTCCCCAGCCCCAATAGCCGGTTTCGCGTAATAGTATAAGGGTAATGGGCGAGTAAGTGCCTGCAATGTGCAAATAGATAGCACTATGGTCGAATTTCCGAAGTTTCGCTTTCCGTTTTTTATGAGTTGTAGCGTGATACCAAGTGGAGGCGAGATAAGAGGAAAATGCTCCCAACAGATAAAGGGGGATACTTCCAATCGCCCAGTTATCGTTTAGGGCAATCGCTTTCTTCATTAATACAATCCCGGCAACGATGATTAATGCAATGCCTATGGCGTGAGAGTATGTATTGGCGATTTCTTCGCCTTTAGTATATTGTTTTTTCAATTGATTTATGATTTATCGAGTTTTCTAACTATTTGTCAATGCAGTTACTCCATACCTAAGAATAAAACTGCTTACACTCAACAAATATATATTAAAATCCTCAATAACAAGGCAAACGCATTAATGCGAATTGGGGATTCCTTAATTTTAGTGTTATATTTGTCCTTTTTTATTCGTTAGTCTGCTACCGAACGAACATTAAAAGCGCAATCGCGATCCTCACCGTCATTCATGCCCATGTTGTAGTCGCAGATGTACACGCCGAAGGAGCAATCTGAACAACTTGTAGTACTCATCCAATAGTTACCTTGCATATCAACAAGATTCAGCGCGCCATCGCTACCGCTACGATAACCCGCAGCAGGCAAAAAAATAGAATTTCCTGTCGCTTTGTCGGTAAATTTGCCGCCATTTACTCCGTTTAG
>JGI996J12353_1000258_pt1 | contig 14509 bp, 13 predicted proteins | sample IntmicLarv5ML5BL_FD_12353 | JGI IMG/M metagenome (IMG submission 12353) | reverse complement strand
TTGGATAATCTTTTCGCATCAGGGTTCTTTCTCGGATCGTCGGAGTACACAGCATCCACCGATGTGGCATTGACTATGCGGTCCGCATGCATTTCCTTTGCGACCATGGCGGCCACGGCATCGGTCGTGTGGCCGGGTTCCGTACCTCCCATGACCACTATCTTACCTGGAACCGATCTCGCGGCGGCATCCTTTGCCGTAAGCGGGATTTCGGTTGACGAGAGATCTCCGAGAGCAATAGCCAGCAATCCGGCGTTCAGCCGCGTTGTGCCTATTCCGAGAATATCGAGCTGATATGTGGTGCCTCCGAGTTCCTTTCCGGTCTCGGTGTAGTAGCGGGCTATCTTCCCTCCTCCGCATACAACGACCAGTTGAACATTTTCACTGATCTCTTTGAGCATACATGCAAGATTTTCGATATATTTCGAATCATGATCACCGGGTACGAGGACAGAACCTCCGACAGAAACAACAATTTTTTTCTTACTCATCGCCAATACTTTTATAGGAATGCGCAATTGAGATAAATATTATTGGTGAAGAAATGGGCGAAACAAATTCCCTGGACAGAGCTAAATACGATTTCAAGAAGGCCATGCAGGAGATAACATCATATCGAGGCAGAGGGACCGAGCTCATATCAGTATATGTTCCGAACAGCAAACTCATCTCCGACGTCATGGGATATCTTCGGGAAGAACAATCACAGGCATCCAACATAAAATCCAAATCAACGATGAAGAATGTGACCGGCGCGATAGATTCCATAATGTCTAGATTGAGGACATATAAAACTGCGCCGAAGAACGGATTGGTCATATTCTGCGGAGAGGTTCCTCGTGCTGGCGACCAGACCAAATTGGTGCAGTACACTCTGGAACCTCCGGAGGAGATCACGACATTCTTCTACCGATGCGATTCGGAGTTCTATACTGAACCTCTGGAAGCGATGTTGCTTGATAAAAAATCATACGGCCTTATAACAATCGATAGGAAGGAAGCAACGCTGGGTCTTCTTTCTGGAAGCAGGATAACGGTCCTTAAAAGATTCGATTCTTTGGTTCCCAGCAAGCATCACCAGGGAGGTCAGTCATCGGTTCGTTTCGAGAGATTGATAGAGATCGCAGCCCACGAATTCTATAAGAAGGTGGCTGATCATGCAACAGATCTGCTCTTGAATAGAGAGGAACTGCAAGGGATACTTGTGGGCGGTCCAGGATCCACAAAGGACTTTTTTGTGAAAGAGGAATATCTTCACCACGAACTTCGTAAGAAGGTCGTTACACCTCTCTTCGATACCGGTTACACAGATGAATCAGGGCTGAGAGAATTGGTGGACGCCGCCAAAGATACTTTGGTAGATATGCAGCTCACCGTCGAGAAAGAGTATATGCAAAGACTTTTCAGAGAGATCCGCAAAGCGGACGGAGGATTGTCGTTGTACGGTGAGGAGCAGGTCAGGGCGGCGGCCCAGACGGGTGCGGTCGATGTTCTTTTGCTTTCGGAAGCACTGGAAAAGTACAGGGTTGAAGTTGAATGTGTATCGGGACATAAGAATACGGTCACAGTTGAGGATGTCGACGCAAAGATCACATGTCCTGAATGCGGAGCCCAGACAAAGGTACTGAACCAGATAGACCTCATCGATGATTTCTTTGAAATAGCCGACGGATTCAACACGAATCTGCAGATAATCTCCCGGGACTCGGAAGAAGGAGATATGCTTCTCAGAGCTTTCGGAGGAATAGCGGCGCTGTTGAGGTACAGGGTGAATTGAGATGAATGCAAGAGAAGAGTTCGAGGCAGAGGTAAAGGATGCGGTCAAAGAAGCACTTTCAACCTTGGGCCAAGATATGCAATTTCTCATCGAAAGATCGGATATGGCGGATCTCGCAATACCCTGTTTCATAATGGCCAAGACCATGAAGGCATCGCCTAAGGAGATAGCCGAGAGGCTGGCGGGGATGATAGAACCTTCGGGATCGATAGCATCTGTCACGGCACTTAACGGATACTTGAATTTTAACATGGACGGAAACATACTCGTCAGAGAAACGCTGAAAGAGATCTTGGAGAAGGGTGTTGCGTACGGATGCACCCCTAAGAACGGGATGAGGATGAACGTGGAACACACTTCAACCAATCCCACGGGACCTATACATGTCGGAAGAGCCAGGAATCCCATAATAGGGGATACGCTGGCAAGATGTCTCTCGCGATGCGGGTATGATGTTCAAACCGAATATTATGTCAACGACGTTGGAAAACAAGTGGTCATTCTCACATGGGGAGTTAACAATATTCCCGCCGGATCCTTGGACGAAGGCGACAGGGACAAAACGGATCACAAACTCGTTGCGTACTACCGGCTTGCAAACAAACTTATGGAAGAGGATCCCGGAGTCCAAGAACAGATATCTGACATGCTGAGAAGATTCGAAGCCGGTGACAAAGAAGTGATAAACTCTGTCAGAAAAACTGCAGAGGCCATGCTGGACGGATTGAAAGAAACTCTGTTCGGAATAAATGTGACCCTCGACAAATACACTTGGGAATCCGATTTCATAGCGGATGGTTCCGCGAAGGATGTGGTAGAGAGGCTCAAGGCGTCGAAATACGCGGGGCAGACGGATGACGGGGCATGGTATTTGGATCTGAAAGATTTTGGGATCCACGGAAAGAATACCAACTTCATATTCACGAGATCTGACGGTACTACGTTGTATACTACAAGGGATCTCGCTTATCATCTCGATAAATTCAAAAGAGCGGACAAAGCGATCGATGTTCTGGGGGAAGATCAAAAGCTCGGATCCAAGCAACTCTGTTCTGCTTTGAAGATACTCGGAAGCGACAACATCCCGGATGCAATGTTCTACTCCTTCGTTTCGCTGCCGGAAGGTAAGATGTCCACGCGAAAAGGAGTAGTGGTCTATCTGGACGATCTGATCGACGAAGCTGTCGAAAGAGCCTACGAAGAGGTAAGATCCCGGCGTTCCGACCTATCGGAAGAGCGCATGACCCAGATAGCAAAGATGATAGGTATCGGAGCAGTAAGATACAACATCGTGAGAGTACAACCGGATAAACAGTTCGTGTTCAAATGGGAAGAGGCACTGAATTTCGATGGCAACAGTGGACCGTATCTGCAGTACGTTCACGCAAGAGCATGCAGTATGCTCAGGAAGGCGGGAAATTTCGAGTTCGATACAGACCCGTCAAAACTCGGCGATGAGTTGGAGATAGGCCTTGTTCGAACCATATCTCGATTCGCCGATGTCATACGTTCTGCGGGTGAAGAAAAAAGGATCCACATGCTGCCCTCATACGGACACGAGGTCGCATCCGCGTTCAATCAGTTCTACGCGGCCGTCCCGGTACTTGCAGCGGGAGAGTCAAGGAATGCCAGGCTGACCCTTGTTGAGTGTACAAGAACAGTTCTGAGGAATGTTCTGGACTGTCTCGGAATGGAATCACCGGAGGAAATGTAATGGAAATCCGTCAGATGAAACTCAAAGATATTCAAAAGGTCAGGGAATTGGAATTATCTCTGATAAGAGAATATTTTGCCAGCACACTGGAGAACAAATGGGAGGATCTTCCGAAGGAATGGAAAGATAATCTGGGTGCAAGCAGTAAAAGACATTTTCCTTCATATCTCGAAGGTAGTCTCAGTTTTGTTGCGGAGGAGGACGGAGAGATATACGGATTCATCTTTGCCAAAATGCTGCATCATGTCTTCGATGTGGATGATCTTGTTTGGATCGAGAATATGGGAGTCCATGAGTATGTTCGCCGGAACGCCATAGGATACAAACTTTTGAGGGAAGTTCTTAGAAAAGGAAGAGAAATGGGCGCACAAGCGGCACACAGCATGGTTCAGCCCAGTAATGTTCCGTCCATAATGTTACATAAAAAGATCGGATTTTTCATGGACAGACGTGAAGTTGCACTGGTAGATCTGACCGATCAACAACTGAGACTCTGATAACGTTGCGGGAAAATCTAAGTGAAAGTCCTAAGATATTTTTTTTACCTAGATCTTATTTTTACGTGATCATGACACATACATGGTCATTCGAATAAAAGGTAAATCGGTCTTTGCACCATTAGAAGGTGCAAAGACCTTGATGGTAAAAGGTCACTTCCTTCTGGAACTGACGTACTTGATCTTTTTCGGCTGTTCCGAAGGGTTTTCCTTTTTCTCTTTCTTTTCTTCCTTGACAGGTTTAGTCTTTGGTTTCGGTTCCGCTTTGTTCTTTTCGAGTTCGGTGAACGAGGCCGCTTTCGTTTCTTTTTGAACAGGTGCGGGTTTTCCCTCGTTGTACTTTCTTCTCGATGTGGTCTGAGGAACATCCTCGTTAACGGGTTTCGAGTCCTTTTGTTTTTCCAGTTCTGTGAACGTTGTGTCGGGCTTGGTCGCCGGAACACTGCGCATCTTTAACACGGCGGCTATAACGATCAATATTGCAACCACTGCAATGGCGATGTATGTGGTCGTGTTCGACCAGATCGACTGCGAGACGCTGATCGTCATTGTCTGGTTATTCAGGTATTTGGTACCATCGAAATAGAACAATCCTTGGGGTTCACAAGTTATGCGTACTTCATGATCGCCTGAGTCACTGATCCTGAATGAGATTCGAATATCATGCTTTCCATCGAGAACGGTCACCGTTTTTGTTACATACACCCTGCCAGGATCGTTCAGGTCAGTCACGGTTATCACGATCTCTCTGTCCACGCCGTCCATGTTGTTGAAATTGATTATCAAGGTTCCGTCACTGTTGTTCGCAAACCCTTCTGCCCTCGGGTCATTGGAGATCGCCACAATGGCATCCGAATCCTCGCTGGCAATTGCGCTGAGCGAGATGAACGCCATCATCACGATGGTCAACGCTACTATCGTTTTCTTGTGATTCATTTTTTCACCTCAGGTTATGATGTCTTCGACACGTTCCTGTTCTATGGCCTTTCTGATCTCCATCGAGAGTCTTCTGCCGGTACTCATTTCTTTCCTCCATAACGCATTACCGTATGGGTGTCCGACGGACATGTGAACGTTCGTTCCTCCGCCTATCCGCGGAGCTACATCGTATATGTAGAAGTTAAGGTCTTTGTCTACGCAGGTCTGCAGACAGAACGGTCCGATTATTCCCGGATCGTAATATTTTTTCGCGGCGGCAACGTATTTTTCCGCCATATCGAATGCTTTGTCCAGAAGGGATTCTCTCAGTGTGGCGGAGTTGTGGCCGCACACAGTGTATTCGGGAATTATGCCATCGTTCTCAAGTTCTACCTGCTGTTTTCCCGGGAGCCTGCAGTATCCATCCAACGAACTCTCGAATCTCCAGTCTACTCCGAGCAGTTCTATTTGTTCTCCCTTCTCCTCAAGCGGGGAGCGGAAAAAATCCAGATTGAAAACCGGGCCGATTATGTATTGTTCCATTCTCGCGCCTTCCAGGAAATTCTCTTCTATTACACCCTGTTTGATAAGCTCTGTGGACTTTTCCACGAATTGATCATAATCTTTGGCAGTGAAGAATCCCCTTTCCATCTTTTTGACCTTGTGGTGTACTTTGATTATCGTAAGGGAATCTATGTCTTCTGGTTTTTTCACCTTCTTGGGGAACGGCAGGCCCGCTTTGTCCAAGATCCAGTAATAATCTTTCTCGTCCCCCCTTTCCTCGGATCTGAGAAGGTTCCTGCTTCCTACCAAAGGGACCTTAAAATCATCTTCGACGGCGTCTATGCCGCTGTATGATACGAATGATCTGTTCGGCACGAAGAGCACGTTGTTCTTCATGAGGTTGGCCTGTACTTCAGGGAGAGTAACATCTCCGAATTTGTTCACGAGGACAGTTTCATCGACAACGCCGCGTATGACATTTCCCGAAGGGTCCCTTTGTGTCTTGAAATAGTTGCCGAATGTCTTTTCTCTTCCTTTCTGGCACACGGCAACCGTGTGAAATCCTTCCGAGATCGCGCCGTCGCAGGTATCAAGTGCGGAATGCGACGCAACGACTCCTATCTTGGCCTTCTTTAAATCGTATTTCTTCAGATTCGCCAAGACAATGTCCCTATCTATCATCTGTATGCCTCTCCTTCACCATAATCGACCGCCGTAATATAACCTTTCGGAGGAAGAGGCGGATCAAGTCTCTCTGCATGGGCATTTTATCGTTTTGGTGGATTCAGGTCGAGTTTCACGGTTTGTCGAATCTAAATATTAAATACACGTAACCCATTGTTCGATTGCTGGATAACGTTCCAGGAAAGGTGACCGTAATTGTCGATCAATTCAGATGACCCGGAGGGCAGTAATAGCTGCTTGGGTTTCGTTAAGAGGGTCTGAAATGACAGATCCAGAAGATTATACTAATTTGGACCATGTTGAAATGACGGTCCGTGAACTGTTGACGGAGATGAAGGACACATCAGAGATAATGGTCGATCTGGCATACGCATCTCTGATGTACAACAGCGAGGATATGGCAGAAAAGGTTCAGGATCTCGAGGAAGAGATGGACAATCTGAAGTTCGCCATAAGATTCAAAGTTCTCATGTCGTCGCGAACCAAGGAGGATGCCAAACAGCTTTCAGGACTTCTTCAGGTCGCATCCGCCGCGGATAAGATATCCGATGCAGCGGGAGACATTGTGGAACTTCTGAAAATGCCTCTGGAGAAACGTCCGTTCATATCTGCTATGTTGTACGAATCAGATGAAAAGATCAGGGCAACGAAGATCAGTGCATCTTCGGAGATGGTCGGATACACGATAGAGAAATTAGGCGTGGAAGCATCTACCGGATGCAGGATAATCGCCGTTAAGAACCGTCAGGGTTGGATCTACGACCCTGAGTCTGAGATCAAACTCCGTGCAGGCGACGACATAATAGTCAGAGGAACAGAGGACGGATTCAAAAGACTGACTGGTTGTGCATCCGGCAAACTGCCGTGGGAATTCCCCGAGATAGATGACGACGAGGATGAAGACTCGTCACCTCAGGAAGAGGCCGCGAGCATAATAGAGGAGGAAGACGAATGAACAGGCTGGAGGAGATGCTTCTCGAACTAAAGGATACATCGGAGTTCATGGTGGATCTGGCATATTCGTCTCTGATATACAATAACAAGGAGATCGCCGAAGAAGTGATATTCCTGGCGGAGACCCTGGGAGGACTTTCCGAGAAGATACAGGACCTTATGGTCGAGATAGGGATGAATAAGCCCGAGGAGATAGCGAGGATAGTGATGATCACTAAACTCCAGATATCCATAATGTCGATCGCGGAAGCGGCCAGTTCAATAGCCGACGTGGTCCTGAGAGGATTGGGAGAACATCCTGTCATCGCAATGTCCATAAGGGAGTCGGAAACCACGATCACTGTTGCTAAGATCTCTGAGAATTCGGTCTTGAACAACAAGACCTTCGGGGAGATACGCCTGAGTACTCAGTGCGGTATGTTCGTTATAGCGATCAAGAGAGACAGAGAATACATATTCGGTCCAGGTAAGAATACCAAGATGGAAGCAGGAGACATTCTCATTGCGAAAGGGCCGGAAGAAGGTCTGACATGGTTCAAAGGGTTAGCCGACGGGTCGGATCAAGAACTCTCTCTATGATGTCCAATCACCAGAACTTCCCCTTTTTCTCTTGAAGATTAAAATACGTATTGGGCGTAGAGGAAATGGGATGTACAATGGATGAGATCTCTGAATCGGAAATGTATATTGATCTGAACGGAAAGACGTTGGTCGTTACAAAGAATATGACCGACGGACAGCCCCTCTCGAGCGGAACGTTCATCATCGGATAAACACTTTAATATTTGACATACCGCGCCCCCATTCTTTACAACAAAGGGTTATTTTCACTATTGTCAAGCTTTTTCATATGAAGATCACTATGACACTCACCAGGACAAAGGCACTGATAAGGTCCATTGACGAGGATGTTATCGGTATACTGTGATCGTCCGGATCCAGATCGAATCTCACAGCGGCTACTGCCACATAGTATGACAGAAGGTTGAGTGCTGTAGTGGTTATCATCCCTGCAAGCATAACGATTCCCATGACCGTGAAGAAGCTGATATCGCCCGGCCCACCTATCAGAACGGCCGCGATATATGCTATGATCCCGATGTATCCATAGGTGACCGCGGCGAGAATATAAGTGATCGTAAAATTCTCGCCTGCATTCTTTCCGGGTAGCCGATCCACTTTCAGAGTACCAAGATGAAGCATTGACGATAACCTTGATGTGAGCATTCCGGAAAGCGCGTTGCCTTCGTTGAGGAAAGCGGGCATCAGTATCATCAGCACGGGCAACAAGATAAGGGAGTGGGTTTCTCCTTCGATGATCATACCTGCCGCAATGTCAAGGAATAGACAGGCCAGCAGAATAGGAGAAGATTGGACAATGATCCTCTTCGCTTCGTCTTTCATTCCGGCAACGATCTTTCTGCTGAATATGACAACCAAGATAAGGACCGTTATGAGGATAAGCCCCAGGGTCATGATAGTGATGAGGGTTGAGTCCAACTTTAGAACTGCCCATGCGCATATGAACAGCATGGGCATGGTAACGATATCTCCTGCAGCAGCGATCAACGGTGCTGTGATGTTATCAACATCCCAGTTCCTTTTGAATCCCGTCCTGGCAATGAGAAGGTTGAATCCAAGAAGGACCAGTCCCGCCAAGAGGCCCCCCATCATCGAGATGAAAACAAAGCGCGTTATGTTGGTGTCACCAAAATCAAACAGGGTGACGACAGCCCAACCTACAACACCCATCCCCAAAGAGATCAGAAATGTCAGGCCGATTGATGATTCGATATTCGCACGAAGGATGCTACCTTTTTTGAAGGACAGTTTGAACGTACCCATGTGCATAGATGTTCCGAGTCTGGAGCCCATGGCCCCGAAGATGTTCCCCCTCATTCCGATCGCGGAATAAACGAGTATCATCATTCCGGGAATAGCTATAATATAGTCCTCCATAGAACCGAGGAATAAGCCCGCAACGAGATCGGCAGTCGCAGCTATGACTAAGGCCACCAGTCCCATTCTGAAGACAGCCTTGTTACGGCTGAAGAATTTGCTGACAGCTGTGCTCGACCCCATAAAAATCCCCTCTCATCTCATCTGTATCAACTACGTCAAGGAAGAGGCACTATTTTAACAACACTCTCAGTCGGAGGTGCGCGCGAGAAAGGTCACTTCCGTAGATGCTCTAATCTGGGAGTGTGTCTGTATCTCCTCTGACCTACCACAGACAGACTGGAACTGTCTCCTACCATCTTTACCTGGAACATACATTCGTGAGGAGGCCCCGACATGTACTCCACAAGTTGATACACATACTCCTTATTATCATCGGAATTCACGGCAGAATAACATTGTCCGATATGTCTTCCGGGATTGGCATCATCAATGAGGGAAACGATCATGACCCCCATGTCCCCATTCATCCACAGGATGGATCCGGTCTGAGATGGGACATAACACGGACAGCAACATTTTTCATGATGACATTTTTCGCAATAGAGGGTTTGCCGAAACTCATCATAATCCACACTCAACTCGTCTGAAATATCGTACACAGGATGGCCGGGCATCATTTCTCTGTGTTCTTTCGCATGTTTCCCCGGAATCAATTCTATCGACCAAAACTAATACCTTGCATTTTGATATTTAATCAGAATCCCGAGGTGTCCGAAAACGCCGAAAGTGTCTTTTGCGCGTTATACGAAGACAAAGGACCTAACATGTTCACTTTTCAGATTTTGAACAATTCAAACTCTTCACAAGCGACCTCAAAATTTGTCGGATAGGAGAAATCCATCTATCACATTGAGGTGTTTTATCCCGTCACGGGACATATCGAATTTGTCTAATGATAGAACATATTTTGGATAATTGTCATGTATATCTCCGAAAGGCGCGAATTCTCTCTTCACAACCTTTTCATCGAACATCATGTAACACACCTGTATGTACATCCTCTTGCCGTCTCTGTCTGCAATGAAATCTATCTCTGCTTTCGGGGTCTTTCCGATGTGTACGTTGTAACCTCTTGCGACAAGCTCGTTGTATACTATGTTCTCGAGCAACACACCTATATCTGTATCCGCATCCACAGTTCTTATCTGTCTCAGTCCCGTGTCTGCACAGTAGAACTTTCCTGAGGCGGAAAGGAATTTCTTTCCTTTGGTATCAAATCTTCTTACGTTGCAGACCATCAAGGATGATAATATATGGTTGAGATATCTATAAACGGTGCCAGTAGATACATTTCTCCCATCTTTTCGGAGATATTCGACCACATTATTGGCAGAGAAAAGGCGTGATGAGTTATCTATAAGATAGTCTGTGAGACGCTCTAGAAGGTCCGGATCGTTAACTTTGAATCGAGTCACGACATCTTTCAATAGGATCGAATTATACAGATCCGAAAGGTAGGCTCTTATTTCCCTTTCATGCGTGAACCACAGCCTCTGAGGCATACCTCCCCATTTCATAAAATCGTAGAATGTGCCCTCATTAACGGTTTGTCCGTTCTCTTCAAGCAGTTGTTTCACCTCCCTGTACGTGAAGGGTTGTATCCTGAATTCGATATATCTTCCGGTAAGTTCCGTTTTTAACTCAGTGGAAAGAAGTTTTCCGTTGGAACCAGTTATGAATATGCTGCAATCATCAGATACCCTCAGTGAATTGATTCCTTCCTCGAATCCGTCGATCTTTTGTATCTCGTCGAAGAAAAGATAGTATCGTCCGGGCAGCATCATCTTTGATTTGATATATTCCACAAGAGATGCTGCGTCTTTTATGGCAGAAAATTCGACCAGCTCGAATGAGATAAAAATAATGTTCTCTCTATTTACTCCCGAATCGATGAGTTCTTCAGCTATCTGTTTCAATATCACGGATTTTCCGCATCTGCGTATCCCGATGAGGATCTTGATGAGATCAGATTCGTAGAATGGTCTGATGCGAGACAGGTACAACTCGCGTCTCAGTGATTTCATACAATCTAAATGAGCGACAAATAATTAAAAGTTTTCTATGTATCGAAAAATTTGTTAGAAATTTAAAAAGTTTTCTCTGTATCGAAAATTTTTATCAAGGTTGGTACCATGAACATAGTCAGCGAGCCAGGGTATATCGATACGCAGATCCCGGGCAGTTTTTTCTTGCGATTCCTAATTGACAAGTTATTAACATTTCATCTAGATACGAGTTTATGAAGCCGAGTAAAGCCAATATCAAGGAGTTGGAGAAGATCGCGTTGCACGGAGATGCTGATGTGCAGAACGAACTCGGTGCGATGTACGCAACCGGGAAAGGGGTGAAAAAGGATCATGCGACAGCGTTCAAATGGTTCAAGATGTCTGCCGGGCAGGGGAACATATCCGCACAATACAATCTCGGTCTGATGTACGAGAGAGGGGACGGAGTGGAACAGGATGTCAAAGAGGCGATGGTGTGGTACAGATCCGCGGCGGAACAAGGACACATCATGGGACAATTCAGTGTTGGTTGGGCATATTGGTACGGAGAAGGTGCTGAAGAAGATAATGTAAAAGCGTTCAAATGGTTCAAACTCGCAGCAGATCAAGGGCATGCCGAAGCACAATTCTATCTCGGCACGCTGTACGATGATGGTATCGGGGTCGAAGAAAACGACGAAGAAGCTGTCAAGTGGTACAGACTCGCAGCGGAACAAGGACACGCCGAAGCACAATTCTATCTCGGTGTGATGTACGACGGAGGTGAAGGGGTAGAAGAGAACAACGAGGAAGCTGTCAAGTGGTACAAGCTTTCGGCAGACCAAGGAAACCCACGGGCACAATCTGATCTGGGTATGATGTACGAGAACGGTGAAGGTGTTGAGATGGATCTGAAGGAAGCGATCAGGTTATACAAACTCTCAGCGGAGCAGGGACACGCTGTAGCCCAGTATAATCTGGGTAATATGTATGCGGTTGGCAAAGGTACGAAAAAAGATGCCAAAGAGGCGGTCAAATGGATCACGCTTTCCGCAGAGCAGAATTATCCTTATGCTCAATGTAATCTCGGTTGGTTGTATTTTGTTAAAGAAGACATGAAAGATCATGAGGAGGCGGCCAAATGGTTCAGACTTGCAGCGGACCAGGGAGATGCGAAGGCACAAAATATTCTGGCTACAATGTATTACGAAGGGAAGGGTGTCGAGAAGGATCTGGACGAGGCTGTAAAGCTGTTCGAACTTGCGGCAGAACAGGGAGATCCGGAAGCACAATATTATCTCGGTACGATGTATCAAGATGGTGACGGCGTCGAACAGGATTACGATAAAGCGATCAGATTATACAGGCAGGCGGCAGAACAGGGAGAACCGAGAGCGCCGTACAATCTCGGTGTGATGTACATGGACGGAGAGGGCGTTAAACAGAGTTACAAAGAGGCTGCGGAACTGTTCAGAATGTCCGCAGATCTGGGAGACGAAGACGCACAATATAATCTTGGCTGGCTGTACGAACATGGCGAGGGCGTGAAGCAGGATTATAGTGAGGCAATGAAGTGGTATACACTTTCCGCGGAGCAGGAATGCCGTGAAGCTCAGAATAATCTGGGTGAGATGTACAGATACGGGAACGGCGTTAAACAGGATAGCAAGGAAGCGATCAGACTATACAGACTTTCGGCGGAACAGGGATGCTGCGTAGCACAATCCAACTTGGGTGAGATGTACAGAGACGGAAACGGCGTCAAACAAGATAATAACGAGTCTATAAGATGGTTCAAACTTGCGGCAGAGAATGGGGACGATGGAGCCAAAGATGAACTGAAGAAGATGAGAATCAAATAAAAGAGATTAATAATTCTTTAGAGGATACTTGTGTAATGAACAAGTCTGAGATCAAAGAGTTGGAAAAACTTGCAGATTCTGGTGATGCCACAGCACAGAATAAATTGGGAGATCTGTACAAAGACGGCGAAGACGTCAAACGAGATGATAAGAAAGCCGTTAAGTATTTCAGAATGGCCGCAGCCCAGGGCGACAGAAGAGGTGAATACAACATGGGTTGGATGTGCCACAGAGGCCGCGGCATGGAACAGGACTTCGAAGAAACATTCAATTGGTACAAACTCGCAGCGGAAAAAGGAGAAGCATTTGCTCAATGCAACCTCGGATTCATGTATACAGAGGGAAGCGGCGTGGAACAGGACCACGTTGAAGCGATAAAGTGGTTTAAACTTGCAGCGGAGAACGGAGATTCCATGGCTTACTACAACATAGGTTCGATGTATTCCAATGGCGAAGGTGTCGAACAGGATGAAGCGGAGGCGTTCAAGTGGTACGAAAAAGCAGCGGAAATGGGATATGCCGACTCACAGAGTCTCGTTGGGTTAGCACATCTCCAAGGAGGCGTGGTGGAAGAGGATTATGAAAAGGCGTTTAAATGGTTCACACTTGCGGCGGAACAGGACGAGGTGGTTGCTCAGTTCTATTTGGCCACTTTGTACAAGAAAGGAGTAGGCGTCGAAAAGGATGATAAAGAAGCATTGAAATGGTTCACACTTGCGGCGGAACAGGACGATTCCGATGCACAATATGCCCTCGGGTTCATCTACGAGAGCGGAGAAGGTGTGGATCAGGATCTTGTGGAATCGACAAGATGGTACAGGCTTGCTGCAGATCAAGAACATGCCGCTGCACAATACTGTGTGGGTTGGGCGTATTTACATGGTAATGGAGTTGAAAAGAATGAGGTTGAAGCCGTCAAATGGTTCAAACTATCGGCGGACGGAGAAGATGCGGATGCACAGCTGATCCTGGGGAGAATGTATACAAAAGGGATAGGTGTCGATAAAGATGAACCCAAAGCGTTCAATTGGTACAAACTCTCAGCCGATCAGGGGCACGCGGAGGCGCAATATTTCCTTGCCGCAGCTTATGATCTAGGGGAAGGCGTTAGACTTGATAAGAATGAAGCGGTAAGATTGTGCAAACTCTCAGCCGACCAGGGATACATGGATGCGCAATTCACTCTTGGGATGATGTATGATGAGGGAAACGGAGTCAAGGAAGATAAGAGTGAAGCGATAAGGTGGCTCAAGCTTGCTGCCGAACAAGGACACGAAGGTGCAAAAACCGAGTTAAACCAAAGGATCCGTACTGCCAAAGCGTCAAACAAGATGAAATTAAAGTGATGAAATTCGTTCAGTCTATCTTTGCGATGATGTTGCAGAGATATGTTATTTGATGCCATGCGATATTTTCTTACTGATACGCATATGTTAGTGACGTTATGTATGTACCGAAAAGAAACTGTGTTCAGTACGTATTGATTTTTCCTCAGACTTGTTTTTGACATCATGTTACAAGACACAGTCGATGACCGTTATTGAAAAACAACCTATATCCGAAATGAAACAACTAACTCATTAATTGTAGTACTCACCTTTAATAGAAGAAGGAGGCAGTGATTAACTGCCGTTTGGCAGTGAGCCCCGACA
>JGI996J12353_1000257_pt1 | contig 14592 bp, 15 predicted proteins | sample IntmicLarv5ML5BL_FD_12353 | JGI IMG/M metagenome (IMG submission 12353) | reverse complement strand
GTTGTGCAAGCCGGTATTGTAATTTCCAATTCCGAGGTCGGCTTGGGTAGCTTAAAGGTAGAACCTCTTCTCTATCGCCTGGTATGTAAAAATGGTTTGATTGTAAAAGATCATGCCCAGAAGCACTATCATGTAGGCAAGCAAATCAATAGTGATGATAGTGCCTATGAAATCTTCTCTGATGAAACCCTAAGACAGGACGACAAAACCTTCTTTATGAAGGTGGAAGATACAGTTCGCACAGCAATTGATGAGGTTAAATTTCATATGACCGTAGATAAATTCAAAGCCACAATAAATGAATCTACCGGAGATGATCCAATCAAAACTGTAGAAGTTCTTGCCGACCGCTATAGCTTGAATCAGGCTGAGCGTGGCAATATCTTACGCCACTTCATTATGGAAGGCAGCAATACTAAATTCGGATTGATTCACGCAGTTACCAGGGCATCTCAGGATGTAGCGGATTATTCCAGAGCTACAGAATTTGAGAGATTAGGCGGTGAGCTTTTAGCTTTGCCACCGGGCAATAATGGAATAACTATTGATATCCCTGTCTTTGAGCGTAATTAGAAAGGAGTTTTCAGATGCCTGCTACTAAATTTATTTGTCCCGACCAGAGCCAGATTTTAATTAGTCAATGCTTAAAGGAGTGCCCGAAGGAGCAGCGTTGTATGTTCCTACCTACCCTGCGAAGCGTTGCAAAATCCTCAGATCGAAAACTTTCAGAGCCATCAGTAACCGAATTGATTGCCGGTACTCGTGAGACTTATCTCAAAAAGACAATGGATTATGCAGTAGACCCCCAAGAGAGCCTTTATGCTTTGCATGGTTCAGCAGTTCACAGGATTAATGAAGATCATACGGATGGAAATATACTCTCAGAGGTTCGTCTGAAAGACCGAATCACTTCGGGGCAATTTGATTTGTATGGCCAAATTATGGATGAGACCACCGGAGTACTGGGAGATATTAAAGTGACCAGTAGCTACAAAATCATGAAGGCTTTGGGAATGTATAAAGTAGATGTTCCAACCAATGAGGTCTATAAATCCGGGCTTAAAAAGGGTCTGCCGAAGACGCGAAAAGAATGGCGATATGACGGCAACAAGGGCTTATTTGATTGGTCATTGCAACTTAATTATTACCGACTTCTTTTGGAGCGAGCCGGATTTGCAGTCAATCGCATTGTTATTCAGGCTCTTTGCCGAGATTACAGCCTTCGCATCGCCGCCGAAAGAGGCATAACCAAGCCTCTTTATCTGATTCCGATTCCCTTTATTTCCGACCAATGGATTGAACGGTATATGAATTTTAAGGCGAAAGCACTAGAGGAAGCCCTTGAAACAAAGAGACTTCCCCCGGTATGCCGACCGAGAGAACGCTGGCACGACCGGAAATGCCTGAAATATTGCTCGGTAAAAGAGCATTGCCCATATGCTCAGAGGTTGATGGAAGAACAAAGCCCCAGGCTCAAGGAAGCAGCCTGATACAAAATGAAGAGAGCTGGAATCCGGCTCTCTTTTTATTTTAGGAGGAATTGAAATGAAAAATTTGGCCAATAAATTAATTCAGGTTATGTCGGAGTGCAGTGATATTCGTAAGAGCGGCACAAATGATTTCCATAAATATAAATATGTGACGTCCTCAGACGTGCTAGAACGAGTAAATGCGTCACTGGTAAAACACAAAATCGCATCTGTCGTAATGCCTGAGGTGGTTGATACTGCCGAAGTAATTACAGCCAAAGGAAATACGGAACATTTAGTCACCGTGAAAGTAAATATTACCCTTATTGATGCTGAGAGTGACGAAAAATTATATCTTTCCGGTTTGGGAAGCGGACAGGATTCCGGAGACAAGGCCGCCATGAAAGCCCAGACTGCCGCGATTAAATATGCTTATCTTTTGAGCCTGGCAATCAGTACTAACGACGATCCGGAAGCTGATAGCCGAACTGATGAAAATACCAATTCCCCAGTTTCCCAAAGCCGGACTAATCCAGATAAGTCAACGGTTTGTCATGATTGTAATGTGAAAATTACCCAAGGTATACTTACAGTTTCCCAGACGAAATATGGCCGTCCTCTTTGCATGAAATGCCAGAAAAAAGAACTGGAGGTAGCCTAATATGGACAAATATTACGGGAAAGTTGTTTATGTAGAAAGATCTCTCATCGGGGAGAGCGTTAATCTCACTGATTTTAAATATCCGGAAGTCGCAAAGGCGTTGCTTAGTTACCGCCATTATGGAATTGGTATTGGAAATTCCGAAGTCATTCATTTTAGCGATGAATCTTTAGCCTCAGAAAAAATCATCAAATCAACCTTAGACGAATTTTCCCAAGGTGTAGAAATTAAAGAATGCTTTCGGGTCAGTTATAAGTACCCTGCGGAAGAGATTATAGAAAGAGCCAATGCCGAGCTTGATTCCGACTTTGGCGGTTATGATTTCCTAAAGAATAACTGCGAACACTTCACCAGTTGGTGTGCAAGTGGCAAGCGTACCTCCAGCCAAGTTGGATTTTTGGATGATGACCAGGACATTGTGGAAAAAGCAATCGACCGCTTCTTCGAGCCGTTTTTACAGATGGTGAGGGAATTTGATGGAGGATAGCTACCAGTTGGTTGGCAAGTTCTTCTTAAGTACTTTCTAAAAATGGTTAGCTCTGCCTACATGGTCATTAGGATAACTTAGGTCAATTACGGGATTGCTTAGGCGAACGAAAAAGCCTTTTTATATGAAATAATAATAGGTAGCTACATACAGAACGATAGGAATGGTTGAAATGAAATCTTTTAAGTTCAAGCAAATCGGCGGGAAAGTTGCCTATTACCGCAAACTGAGAGAACTTACCCAAGAGCAATTGGCTCAAAAAATTAATATCAGCTCCAGCACCTTAAGCAAAATAGAAAGAGGGATGTATAACAAAAATATATCAATCCTAATGCTAAATAACATTGCCGAAGGGCTCGGCATCAAACTAGTCCGACTAATCGAATTAGACGAGCAGGATCTCAAAATTGCTCAGTCAAATGAAAAAGCAACTCCAGATAGCAATTGGGCATGAAAGGAAAGGCGGAAACAAAATGAAAAAGGTAAGAAATTTAGTTCTCTTGGTATTCTCGGTTTTAATCCTTAGTACAGGAATGGCTGGTGCTTCTCATCTACAAGGAGATCGGTTTGATAAACCATTACGATATCCAACAATTAACTCTAACAAAATGCAAGATCATGAGACCTATATTTTAACCAGAGGATGGTGGTCTCCATATAGCCATGGTGGCCATAATACGTCATGGATGCGTGCCTGGTTTCATGAATACAATACAACAGTCTATAAAGATACCAGACGCACTGTATCATCAAATTCAGTTAGTGTGGAAATTGAACATGACGGAACGATATACGAAAGTCCTGTAATGCCAAAAGATAAATTCAAAGGTCGAGTTACAATAACAGAGCATTATACATGGATAGATAACATTGGGTATGTATACACATATCAATTAAATTATATGGGAACTGATTTTTATTTGACTACGGTTTACTAAAAAGAGATCACATCAGGGCGTTTTTCCTTCATCCATATGTGAACCGTCAATATTTGATGTAGCGATGATTTGTTCAAAATGCGTTGGCTAAAAGAGTGCAAATCGGTACTCCATACCACTCAAGAATTAACGTGATATATGTGATTTTCTGTGTTACTCAGGCGCTTAGTTTTCTAATAACAAAAGTTCATAATAAATAGCAAAGGAAGTGTTCTCATGAAAAAATGTTTATCCTGTCCACAGCCTATTCCCGAAGATTCGCAATTTTGTCCCTCTTGCGGAGTAAGTCAAATTCCTCAAACCGAAAACACAAATTTTTAGCCATTAATTGAAATTTATCGAGAAAGTTCTATTGTAGGGGCTCTTTTCAATTACAAAATCTTTATTGATGGAGAAGAAGTGGGTGAATTAAAAAATGGACAAAAAAAGCAATTACAACTCACACCGGGATTACACGAAATTTATCTCAAAATGAATTGGTCATGGCAATATAGTCCAACAGTATCTTTTCTCTTAAAAGATTTTACGAAGTTTACATGCCGGCCAGCTTATGGATTTTGGGGTTCCATGCTATTTGGAATAAAGCCCATTATTTACCTGATATTCAAACCTAAAAAATTTATTCGCCTTGAAGAGCGTCGATAATATCTTTCAGTTCGAATACAATGTAATCTATATCCCAAAAATCTTATTTAAACCGATAATCACTTTGCTTCTTGCACGGCAATAGTTTTTTTAAATTATATCTTCAGAAAGGCGATAACGAATGGAAAATCTATTTATCCTTTTTTATATCTTTTGTGGCAGTGTTGCCAATTCATATGTCAAGCACAACATCTTTGGTATCCGAACAGTTTACATTTTCAATATGAAAAATTTCCTATTAGAAAAACTCGTATATGCGTTTATGCTTGGTTGGATTTCTATTCCCATTGCGATTATTCATTCCCTGTTCATTAAGCAACGCACATAATGGCTCGGCTCGAACAATATGGCTATGCAGTACCTCAAAATAAAATCCACCATACCAATTTAAAGTTATAAAAGAACGGATGAAAAATGATAACGTACTTTTTTCATCCGTTCTTTTATTTTTTGTATTTTAAATTCCTAATGGCATGAAAGATTTACCAAAATGCAGACTACCAAATTTGATATAAAACACATCTTATTGCCCCATTTCAGCATCGTTCTGATGTGCTTAAATAATAATTCCACAATTTCCCCCAAAAAACAATACCCCCACTCAAGCTAGAAAACATACGGCTACTCCTGCGGAATTTGGTAAATAGTAATTTTATTGACAACTATCGCCAAAAGTATTATGTTGGGCATTACAAATTATTTGAATTAGAAATACACGAAAAGAAAGGATGTTCTCTATGTCTGATGTCATGTCTGGCTTCAAGAAACACTGTGAGCAGCTATGCCTGGAATTGGAAACAAAAGGCACGGGGCCTGGAAAATTAGCGCATTTTTTGATAGGAGAATTTGAAAAGCGAAAGGATAAACTAAAGGATACTGAAAAAGAACCTGAATTCCATAACAATCACGACGCTTTAAATTATTTTGTGGAACACTATCTTGCAGATTATCCAAAAGCAAAAACTTTATTACTGGATGGCTATAAAATTGACTCCGGCGCTGATATTAAAGAACCATCGCTTCTCGATTTAGTGAAATGGGACTATTATATTATTCAAGAAAGCGGCAGTATGGTATTGAAAGAAGGGATGTTTTCAAGTCACAGCGAATCTTTTTGGAAAAAATGTGATTTTATTGATTCTCTTCTAAAAATCAACTTTGACCCATTGTCAGTGTCAGTACCAATCAAAGAAAGAACCGACTACTTAAAGTTGGTGTTTTTTCTGAAAGTCACCTTTAAAGGGAAACACTTGTCAGCGTTTGAAAGCCCTAATGTCAATAAAGTCACAACAAACGATCTCGAGGGCATATTTGGGGACGTTTCAAAGATGCTATTAGAGTCGCAAAAAGGTATTGAAAAAGTACTTTCTCAGGAACAAATTAAAAAAATAGACAAACTATCGAAAAAAATTACTGATATTGCACTCGAATATGATTCAAAATTTGGAAATATGTTCTTCGATACCTTTTTTGAAATTTATGGCAGTATCCAATTTAATCCCAATACTACTAAAATTTCCGAATGCGGAAACCGGGTGTCATTTCTTGACCCCAATGCAGCATGTTCAATGGCAGTCCAGAATTTTAAATGTATCATTCATGACTTTAGCACTTGTCTTTCACAAAATACTACACCTAGCAAAGCCGCAAGAAGTGAGGGCTATGAATACACATATAAGGACTATAAGAGCACATATAATAATGACAATGACTATTCTTTTTTTGAACGTTTTTATTTGGCTACATTACTCTGGCCTTACGAAAATCATTTTGATTCCATTTTTTATGGTCCCAAATTCGAACTTCCATTTGGATTAGAGTTCGTAAGTGCTAAAGGTACTGGCTCTGAGGAGCTTACTCCACCAGATATTCCCATTATATTCCACAACCACAACATCCAATTCTCTTCTTCCTTTATTAAAACCAACGCTGATTTGAAGCGAATTATTGAACTTCATAAAGAAATGATAATCGACCTCCTTCTTTCTACTAACTGCAAATTGAATACTGAAAATTTTTTAGATAAAAAACTATTTAATATGTATTGGAATCTAGCAACCCTTGTATATGATTCTACTGCTTTCACAATTGATTTTGTGAGGCTTTTTTCTATTATTCAAATCTGTCTTTTCTATAACAAGGACAAACTTAAAAAACTCTCTTCGCGATTTGGCACAAAGGATCACCCAAAATCATTTCCTAAAGTTCTAAAAGACTCTAAAAACCATCGGTCAGACAAAATATATCCACATTTTTTAAAGCAATTGGTTGCCCGCCATATGTTTCTAAACACAGTTAAAGATCGCGATATACTCTTCGAATATTCCAAATTCAGATTCTATCTATATTCAAACATTTATGCGATGCTGTTGACAAGATCTGCCATTGAAGCTCTTACTCACGAAGAAATCGTCGAGTCTCTTAATTTAAAATGTAATGACTATTTTTCTTCCTTATCTAACTCATGGAACTCTATGACTCCCCTCCCCTTAACGACCCATATGTAGATCAAGCCCTAGATTTTGGGAAATCCATTTGGATGCTAACATCCAAATGGGTTTTCTTTTTTTTTTGAAAAAAGTCATATAATGACCAACCTCTACTTCCATCCTATAATTACCTCATATCTCAACAAAGGGGGCAGACAAATGAAACCTAATCGCCGACATAAACATCTTGTAATTCGGTTAAGCTCGGAAGAACACGCTGAAATTGTCCATCTTGCGCAAAGTGCTGGACTATCCACCTCTCACTATGTGAGAACAATAGCCGTAAATGGACAAATTCTATCGCCGCCTCTGCTTCGAGAAATTACCAAGTCACTATGCCAACTTCAAATTGATTTGAAAAACAAATCACCGACGACTATTCACCAACAACTCAAATATGTATTGGCTTGTTTAGAGGTCGGTAAGGAGGAAACCCAAAATGACAATTTTAAAAGTAGTACCTAAGGAGAGGCGCTCTTTAGATGAAATGATAAAGTATATGACACAACCAGCGAAAACTCACGCCCCACTTATCTTAAGTAGCGATTTTGCCGGCAGCCTGTTCGCCTCATGCGTAAATCTTTCCCAAGAGGCGTGGCAGCAAGGTGAACGTTCCCCATATATTCAAATAATCTTAAGTTTCGACACGAAGACCTCTATGGAACGCAGCCTTTCGACATTAATCGAAGTCTGTCGCCGGGTGGAAAACGTACTTTGCCCGCCTGATAGTAGTCATGTCATTTTCGGAGTGATTCATACCAATACCGACAATATTCACTGCCACTATCTTATTGGGCGCACTAATTTCACGACCGGTCAACGTTACCGGCAAGGAAAATCACTTTTTTCTTACAAGCAAGAAGTGAATCGGATACTAACTCAATACAATTTACCACAAATTCATTGTTTTCAGGGTCACACCTACGAAGGAGGAAAAGTAAATGACTGAAAAGTTACCGTTTGAAGTATTGGCTTTCAAAGAACCTTCACAGAAATTACCTGTAACAATAGCCACAGTTGAAGATCGATTTGAGCGTCAACACTGTGAACAAACCACTCGTGCCCCGAAGAAATTCATTCCCATGCTAGGTATTGTAACGCCAAAGAAATCTGATTATTTTGGAGGAGTCCAAATTACCCGAGCTTACCAAAAAGAGGCAGCAGCAGTGGCAAATTCATCCACACCACACGCAATAGGCTCACTCTATAGCGAGCGCGGCGGAGAAGTGTATGCTACGGGAACTGATAAAAAGGAAGAAAGCCAGATTTGCAATTTTACAGTTCAACTAATAGAACGGGTCATAGAAAAAACGTATGATTCAGAAGTAGAAAAAGTAAAACTACAAGCCCTGAATAGAGCTGGCACAGTGGTAGTTGAGGTATCGCTGGAGAAATTCTCTTCGCTTTTTAAGGAAATTCGAAAAAAAGACCCCGGATTTTGGCTCTCTCCAGGTACTCATGCTCAATTCGAGCAGTACATCGCAGAGCTATATAATCAAGAAAAAAACAAATTGCCCACCCGAATTACATATAGTAATGCCGGGTGGCAAACGATCGATGGACAAAATTATTACCTTAGCGGTGGTCGGCTTGGTTGTATTGCCGAACGATCTATTCCAGAAATTCCGAAGCAACAATGGAGCACTTATGCTTCACACGGCAGAGATTTTATTAAAGTTGGCAATCAATCCGATAAAATGATTCCTCTGTTCGTGGCAGCCCACCTGGGATATCTAGCCAAACCATTCGAAGATATCGGATGCCCTGTTCAGTTCCTGACCGTACTAATTGGACAAACAGGTAGTTTAAAAACGTCCTTAGCAAAGGAGCTTTTTCAATGCTTTAATTGTGAAGGGTTTTTAAATTTTCACTCAACTGAGGCGGCAATTGAGCTCCACAGAAAGGATGCTTATGATCAAACCTTGATGCTTGATGATATTTTTTCTTGTAGTGACAAAGCCGTGATTAGAAAATTTGAACTGCTACTTCGAAGCTTTGGAGACACCGCCCCACGGAGAAAGGCCAATTCAACTGTCACCGGAACTGAAAGTGTTCCAATCCGAGGTGCAGCAGTGGTAACGGCTGAAAATTTGCCTGCATCACAATTATCCTCAGCATTGAGATGTTTGAATATCTTAGTTGACAATCAAACGTTCAATAAGAATGAGTTACGGAAGTTCCAAGAAAATTCCTCTCATGCCAAAATGGCAGGAAGCTCCAGTGTTTTACAAGGTTATTTCGCGTCTTTCATTTCTTATGTAGAAACAAATTACAATCCAATCATGCAGGAAGCTATGGTTTTACATCATGAATTGAGCAAAAATAATGACATTAAATTTCCACGCCTAGCAGCAATTTACCGAGTAATGCTGATAGCAACGAGCATTGTCCTCAATTTTTGGCGAACAAGTCGCATTATTGATGATATTACTCATCATCAGCTTCGAGACGAGTGGCAAATAAGTATTTTTCGATTAATTAAGGAAAATCAAGCAATGGCGACGACCAGTGAGCCGTATGCCAAATATATGGCGACCATCAATGACCAACTCAATATCGGTAGTGCAAAAATCGCCACTTCAATCAATGAATTTGCACAAATGTATCCGACGTTCATTGGATACGCCGAGGGCGAAATGCTTTATCTTGATTCCAGTGCCACATTCAGAATTGCTTCTGAGGAACATAAAGATCGAGGATTTGAAGTAACCGAATCAGCAATAAATAAGCGACTCTGCGATCTTGGCATCACAAAATTTTATGTGGAAAAAGATGGTAGAAAAAGATCCATCCATCCTAAATCAAAAGATAAGAAGAAATTCAAAATGTTACTAGTCAACCGTTCCCGCTGGAACGAAGAAATAAAAAAAATAGACGAAAGTAGGGATTAACAATGAAAGATGAAAATAAAATAACTGTACTAAACCAGACAAAGGAGGATATTCGTATAATGAATCCATCGAAAGAGCGTAAATTCACTTTTATCACCCCATATCAAGTAACTGTAATGAAAACCGCAAATGAGCTTTATCAAGTGCTCTCAACTCGGCAATATCCATCTGGCGAAATTTTCGCATCGGATAATTTAGAAGCATTGTGCTTTTTGGCACGACAATACCAGCCAGTGGGGGCATTTCGAGAATTACCGTTGGATTCAATTCATCTACCATTCTCTTTGCCATCAGGAATACAATACTACAATTTCCTGCATCCAAAAAGCCAGGAAATCATACAAGAATTGGGCAGCTCTTCGAGCGCTTTCCTCACAAATACTAGCGAAGGCATGATTTCGTACTTTGATCAAAATAACGGTGGTTTCTGGTCAGTAGTCGGGTTGAATGGTTTCTACATCACACCAGGAAATGAAAATAACATGGTTACTTCTGCGATGGTTGACCCTTTATTCCTAAGTACACCGCAAGCCCGGTGGTTTCCTAATTTCGAGTTAGCGATTCAATGGGCGTGGAATTGCTATATAAAGCGTTTTTACTTGACCTTCGATAGAACTCTTGAAGCGCTAACTATTCCGAACAATATTAGCACCCTAAATTGCTGGATTGATGAGCACTTTGAAGCAAGGATGGAAAGGAGGGATGCAAATGAAACTATCTTGAAGATGGCTCAAATTTACAACTATGTTTTCTAAAAAATGCCAATGGCAATATTTTTAGTTGCATATTATAGAATTGATATCTCAATATCTGCTCTGCAATATGCTCTATAGATTGAAATTCAAAAAGGAGGTTACCGTCATGCTATTAAAAGAAGCAGAGCTAGCAAAAAAATTAGGAATTTCTTCTTGGACAATACGAAAGTGGCGCCTTAAATTTGGGCTACCTCATATTCGACCAGCCAATCAAATTTTTTATAGATGGACTGAAGTGGAGCACTGGATGACAACGAAAAAAATAACAAATTAAATTTCAATGCTAAACAATAAAAATGGGAGAGCTCCAATGCTTTCCCATTTTCATTCAACCTATTAAGGAGGCGTAAGCAATGCCAAAAAAGATAGAAAAACGTGGTAATAATTCATTTCGATTAACTGTTTATAGTGGTTACGATGATCAGGGACGACAAAAAATATATACCAAAACCATTTCGGCTACAAATGCCAAGGAAGCCAAAATGAAATATCAAAAATTCGAAGCGGAATGCCAAGGGATCAACCCCAAAAATCCAGCAAACTTCACGCTAGACAATCTCTATGATCTATGGACTGAAAATTATTCGAAGACCAACCATGAATTAACCACTCAATCATATTATCAACACCTATATAAAAAAATCAGCATCATTCTCGGAGATAAAATGATAAGAAATATCAAACCCCTTCACATTTTAGAAACTCAGAAAAAGCTGCTTATATCTGGGCTTTCACCGAGTAGCGTTCAGAAATATCAAAAATTCATAAAATTATTATTCTCTAAGGCAGTTCAATGGGAATTCATTACATCTAATCCATGCGATAAAATTGACTTGCCAAAGAAAAGTACAAAAGTACCTGAAATTTACGACGAAAAGACCCTTAAGGAATTCTTAGTCGCAGTAGAAAACGAACCCTTAAAATATAAACTAATGACATACCTCGGACTTGTTGGCGGTTTGCGGCGCGGGGAAATTTTTGGATTAGAATGGGACAAAATTAATTGGGAAAAGAAGTATCTTAAAATTGATCAATCAGCACCATATATTTCAAAACAACCCGGCTATCTTAAAAAACCAAAAACGAGCAGTAGTATCAGGACTATCAGCCTTCCTGAAAGTGTGATGGTAATGCTTAAACAACAGAAACAGGCACAAAAAGAAAAAGCTGCATTGCTTGAAAATCAGTGGCATCAAACAAGCCGCATTTTTACACAGTGGAATGGACTACCCGGAAATCCATGTAGTTTTCGTAATTGGTTAATCAAACTGACTGATAAGTATGACCTGCCTCGAATTTCACCACATACATTACGTCATTTATCTGCCACTTATCTCATTAATTTAGGAGTAGATGTCAAAACTGTTTCTAGTCGCCTCGGTCATAGTAGAACAAGTACTACCACCGATATTTACAGCCATTTGCTCAAAAAATCAGAAGAAGAGTCTGCACAAAAAATTGGTGATTTCATGGATACCATAAAGAAGCAAAAGTAAATCATTGAGCTCCATTTAATTAATTTTGAAAATGTTAAGATTCCGATACCAACAAGCTGTAACACTGTTGAAGATTTATTTATGATATTTGGAAGGGAATTTTTAAATAAAGACCAAAATAAAGACCAAAGCAAAAAAGCACCTAGCGTAAAAACGCTAGATGCTTTGATTTCATTGGCGACCCTGAAGGGATTCGAACCCCTGACCTTTTGATTCGTAGTCAAACGCTCTATCCGGCTGAGCTACAGAGTCGTATGCCTTTTAGGCACTCATTTATTTTATGCTAAAGTAGGTTCTTTGTCAACTACCCCTAAGGATTTTTTCTGAATTATCTCGGCAGTCTGTGCTTTTTAGCCTCGCGTAGCAAAGTATTGAAGTGCAACTTCCGGGAAGAGTCCGTAGCTGAGGACGTCCTCAATACAGGCATTTGGGTAGCCTTTTTCGGCAAGTTGAGTTTTGAGACTTTCAAGTTGCGGAGCAATGTCGTCCGCCGGACGATGGCTAATAACAGACTCATCGCCGATGATGAGCTTTTTGACTTCCGGATCGGTCGGAGCCGGTGTACGACCATACTCGCCTTTTACAAGGCCTCTGATTTCTTTGGGGACTACTTTGTAGCGGCCAAGCATAACGTTGAACGCCGCCATGGAGCCGATCATTTGACTGGTTGGAGTAACAAGGGGCGGGTAGCCGAGCTCGGCTCTGACTTTTGGAATTTCTTCCAGAAGTTCGCCGTATTTATCTTCCATGCCCTGTTCTTTCATTTGGTTGAGGAAGTTTGAAAGCATTCCACCGGGGATTTGGAAAGAGAGGACTTTGGTATCAATGTCAATGCTCGGATTTAAATTGAAAGTCTGAGCAAGGTCTTTTTTGACACCTCGGAAATAGTCTGCCAAATCATAGAGAGAATCCAGATTCAACTTGCTATCATAAGGCGTATTTTGGAATGCCGCTACCAGCGCTTCTGTGGCAGGCTGAGAAGTCGCCATCGAGAATGGCGATAGCGAGGTATCAATAATGTCTACCCCGGCTTCTACTGCTTTTAAGTAGGTCATTGAAGCCATGCCGCTTGTGTAGTGGGTGTGAATCTGAAGCGGTAAGTCGATAGTCGCTTTAATTTCTTTAACCAAATCATAAGCCACATAAGGCGACAAAAGACCGGACATATCTTTAATTGAAATAGAATCTGCACCCATTTCAGCGAGATCTTTGGCGATTTTCACAAAATCCGAAACCTGATGATAAGGGCTCAAAGTATAAACAAAAGCACCTTGTACGTGGGCTCCGGCTTCTTTAGCAGCTTTCATGGAAGATTCCATATTTCGCACGTCATTGAGGGCATCAAAAATACGAATACGGCCGACGCCATTGTCTACGGCTCTAAATACAAATTCCCGGACTACATCATCAGAATAATGATTGTATCCCAAAATATTTTGACCTCGGAGAAGCATTTGAATCGGGGTCTTTTTTAAACCTTGCTTTAAAATCCGCAGTCTTTCCCAGGGATCTTCATTCAAAAAACGAAGGCAACTGTCAAAAGTCGCGCCGCCCCAAGCTTCAATCGCTTCATATCCGATATTATCCAATCGTTCCAGTGCCGGCACTATGTCCGATGTACGCATACGGGTAGCCAACAATGACTGATGGCCATCTCGAATAACGGTTTCCATTATTTTTACGGGTTTAGTTGTCATAAATATCCCTCCTGTATTCTGTATACATTTTTGTCTTTAGTATGTCAATAGTATACCAAACCATTTTATAAAGAGGAATATTTTCTTCTCTTGTTCTTGAAAATGTACGATTTTTTTTAATAGATAATAATATTTGACCTGTGCAAGGCTGACGCAAAAGACGTCCTCTTGACTACGCTCTCAAGCTCGGAAATCGCCAAGGCTGACGACGGGGCTCCTACGTACATTCCTGCGGCGCTTTCTAATTTACCACACACAATTAAAAACAGACTCGCCATCCAGGCGAGTCTGCTTTTGACCTGTGCAAGGCTGACGCAAAAGACGTCCTCTTGACTAGGCTCTTCCATCGCTCTCAAGCTCGGAAATCGCCAAGGCTGACGACGGGGCTCCTACGTACATTCCTGCGGCGCTTACGCTTCTGGGAATGTGGTAGTCGCCTCACATATATTCCTTTTTCCACTCTTCAAAGATATCTTTGTCAAGTTCCAAAGGAAGTTCGGTCAGTGGAGTTGCGCTGTAATTCGGGATTTTCTTTTGATAGTCTTTTTGTTCTTTATCCTGATAAATCACGCCTGTCATCATTCCGTCATACTCTTCTAATGCTTTGTAGGCATGAGCTTTATTGCTTGGGTCATATCCTTCAACTTCGGAAAGTTTTTTGATATGTTGAGCAAACCAGTCATAGGTATTTTTTGGATTGTAAGTCACGCAAGGGCTGAAGATATTGATAATCGCAAAGCCTTCGTGCTCCATGCCGAGGCGAATCAATTCAGTCGCTTCTTGGATATCCCGAGCTGTCGTCTGAGCGATGAAAGTCGCGCCGGAGGACAGAGCAAGGCCAATTGCGCTAATTGGGTTTTCAATGGTTCCATCCGGAGAAGTTACGGTTTGAAAGCCTAGGTCGCTTCGAGGTGAAGCTTGACCTTTAGTCAATCCGTACACATGGTTATCCATGACTACATAAGTCATGTCTACGTTTCGGCGCATTGAATGAATGGTGTGAGCAGTACCGATTGCAAATCCGTCGCCATCACCACCGGCAGCCAATACTTTAAGGTTGCGGT
>JGI996J12353_1000256_pt1 | contig 14611 bp, 9 predicted proteins | sample IntmicLarv5ML5BL_FD_12353 | JGI IMG/M metagenome (IMG submission 12353) | reverse complement strand
TTTTTTTCCATGTGTGTGAGTGCAAAGATATTTTTATCTTTTTAAAAAGCAAAACTTCGGGAGTAACTTTTTTCTTCTTTCCTCCTTGTTTACCTATCACGGTGCGCACAAAAACCCCGATATATATAGCACTGTGCAACGCACTGCATATCATATATAATCTCGCCCTTGCAGGGCTTAGTCGTGTCGAGCATCCGCATCCCGGGGTGTCGCTGCGCTATACCCCAGGTTAAGCGTAATGTCGTGCCTGCGGCACTACGGTCACGACATAGCGACGGCACACCACCCCACGGGCACAGCACAGAGACACGATAATCCACAGCTACCGTGGCGGAGACATAGCGACCAAGTGCCGCAGGCACGACATTACGCTTAACCCAGGGTATAGCGCAGCGACACCCCGGGATGCGATGCTCGACACGACTAAGCCCTGCAAGGGCGGCATTATGTATAGCGAAGAGACACCCCGGAGTGCGGATGCACGACACGACCCAGTTTTTCAACCCAAGAGTGGGTTGCATAGGGGCGTAGGTTGCTATTAGCGTAGGTAGAGGCGGTATAATAAAACAGGCTCACACTTATATCTTCTTTTCAGAAGCAAGTGTGAGCCTGTTTGTGAGTTTGCTTTATCTAAGTTTTGCTTAGTATTGTTCTTTCTCGTTCGGGAAGTCGTTGCTTTTTACATCATCGATGTAGTGTTGAACGGCTTCTGTGATTACAGTGTTCAGGTCGGCGTAGCGACGTAGGAAGCGTGGAGAGAATTCTTTGTTGAAGCCGAGCATATCGTGCATTACGAGTACCTGACCGTCTACTCCACCTCCTGCTCCGATACCGATGATTGGTATTGATAGCTCTTGCGCTACACGTGTTGCAAGTTCCGCAGGAATCTTTTCGAGGACGATAGCGAAGCATCCCATTTCCTCTAAGGCATGAGCGTCACTGATTAGCTTCTCTGCTTCGTCTGTCTGACGGGCACGTACGGTGTATGTTCCGAATTTATTTATCGACTGAGGCATCAACCCTAAATGTCCCATAACAGGGATACCTGCGCATAGTATGCGTTCGATTGATTCCCTTAGTTCGACACCGCCTTCGAGTTTGATACAATCGGCGTGAGTCTCCTTCATTATACGGATAGCCGAGCTTAAGGCAATCTTTGAATTACCCTGATAGCTTCCGAATGGAAGATCGACCACTACAAGAGCGCGTTTGACCGCCTTCATTACCGACTTACCGTGGTAAATCATGTGATCAAGGGTTATTGGAAGGGTTGTTACATTACCCGCCATTACATTAGAGGCTGAATCGCCTACAAGGATAACATCCATTCCTGCCTGATCAATGATTGATGCCATTGAGAAGTCGTAGGCTGTTAGCATAGAGATTTTTTCTCCCCTTTGCTTCATTTCAAACAAGCGATGGGTTGTTACTTTTCTGTTATCGTCTGATTGTGCGACTGACATAGTTTTTAATTTTACAATTGACGGGGCAAAGGTATCCTTTTTATTGAGATTTTCGCAGTAGACGAACTCTGAATTCCCGATATAAATTAATTGGTGTATATTTGCGGGAAATTCATTATTGGTCTTGGAGGTACAGGAATTATTAAAACTATATGCTGCCCACCCACAAGTATCTGCATTAAGTTCCCTCTTAAAAAAACGCGACTCTCGCAATATCTTTCTGAAAGGACTTAACGGATCTGCGGCAGCACTAACGATAGCTTCTCTTTTCACGAAAAGCAGGGGGCGCTATGTCTGTGTTTTAAATGACATAGAAGAAGCGGGATACTTTTTTCATGACTTTGTGCAGTTGACGGCAAGCAACGATGCGTATTTTTTTCCGTCGTCGTACAGGCGTGCAATTAAGTACGGACATATCGACCCGGCAAACGAAGTGTTGCGAACAGAAGTGCTAAGTTTATTGCAGGACGAGAGTTCTCCCTTTGTAATCGTAACCTACCCCGATGCTTTATCGGAAAAGGTTATCTCCAAGGATGTCCTCAAAGAAAACACTCTAAAAATCCACACAGGGGAAAAGCTGGATAGCATATTCGTTTCCGATGTATTGGATGAATACGGATTCGAGCAAGTCGATTATGTATATGAGCCGGGGCAGTATGCTGTTCGTGGTAGTATTATGGATATCTTTTCGTATTCCAATGAATATCCTTATCGTATAGACTTCTTTGGCGATGAAGTAGAAACAATCCGAACATTTGAGATAGACTCTCAACTGTCGAAAGATCGTTTGGATAATGTATTTATCATTCCTCAAATGGCAAAGGCGAAGGGTGGCAATACTGCCTTTATGGATTTATTGCCGAAAGATACTGTCGTAGGTTTATACGACATGGAATGGTGTAAGGAGCGAATCGATAGCATCTGGGACGATGAGCCGATAGTAGGCGACGAGGATTCGTTCGCCGATGCCGAGCAGATGAGAAAGCATCTGATTTCAGGTAAGGACTTCCTTCGCAATGTTATAGACCTTACTCGTCTGCATTTTGGCAATCGTGCTATGGGTGTTGCCGATACTACGATCAACTTCTCTTGCACGCCTCAACCATTATTTCATAAGAACTTTGATTTGGTAAGCGAATGTCTCGAGAAATATATCGAGGATGAATACCACATATATATATTGAGTGATGCAGAGAAGCAGAATCTCCGAATAAAGACAATCTTCGAAGACAGAGGGGATGACATAACATTCACCCCGATAAATAAGACTATCCATTCAGGGTTTGTAGATGCTTCGCTACGTATCTGCTTGTTTACCGACCATCAATTGTTCGACCGCTTCCATAAGTTTAACCTGAAAAGCGAGAAGGTCAGAAGTGGTAAGATTACTTTGTCTCTTAAAGAATTGCATCAGTTTTCGGTTGGCGATTTTGTTGTTCACATAGATCATGGCATCGGACAGTTCGGAGGACTTGTCAGAACAGAGATTAATGGGAATATACAGGAGGTAATCAAACTGATTTACCAGAATAACGATATAATATTTGTAAGTATCCATTCGCTGCACAAAATATCTAAGTACAAAGGTAAAGACAGCGGCGAAGCACCTAAACTGAATAAGCTCGGAACAGGCGCCTGGGAGAAAATAAAGGAGAGAACAAAGAAGAAGGTCAAGGATATTGCCCGCGACTTAATACTACTCTACTCCAAGCGTCAGCAGGAGAAAGGCTTTGCATACAGTCCTGACAGCTTTATGCAACACGAGCTGGAGGCAAGTTTTATATATGAAGACACTCCCGACCAAACAAAGGCTACCGCAGACGTGAAAGCAGATATGGAGAGCCTTAAACCAATGGATCGCTTAGTATGCGGAGATGTTGGCTTCGGCAAAACAGAGGTAGCAATCAGGGCAGCGTTCAAAGCTGTGACAGACAATAAGCAGGTTGCAGTATTAGTTCCCACAACAATACTTGCATTCCAGCATTATCAAACCTTTATGGAAAGACTTAAAGACTTTCCATGTAAGATAGAATATATAAGCAGGGCGCGTACAACTGCGCAGACGAAAGAGATATTGAAAGGTCTTCAGGATGGTAGCGTGAACATAATAATAGGAACGCACCGCTTGGTTGGAAAGGATGTTCAGTTCAAAGACCTCGGATTATTCATTATAGACGAGGAACAGAAGTTTGGCGTTACTGTAAAAGAGAAGTTGCGTCAGTTGAAGGTTAATGTGGATACCCTGACGATGACAGCGACACCAATTCCCCGAACGCTTCAGTTCTCTCTTATGGGAGCGCGTGACCTGAGTAATATAACAACTCCCCCACCCAACCGCTATCCGGTACAGACGGAGGTGCAGCGTTTTAATCCCGACATTATAAGAGAAGCAATTAACTTTGAGATGAGTCGTAACGGACAAGTATTCATAGTTAATAATCGCATACAGAATATCTACGAGATAGAAACTCTCGTAAGAAGGGAAGTGCCCGATGCTCGTATCTGTGTGGGACATGGACAAATGCCTCCTGAGAAGTTAGAAGAGATTATTGTGTCCTTCGTGAACTACGAATACGATGTGTTGATTGCAACAAGTATAATAGAGAGTGGTATAGATGTGTCTAATGCGAATACTATTATCATTAATAATGCGCACCAATTCGGGCTGTCGGATTTACATCAGCTACGTGGACGCGTGGGACGTAGTAATCGTAAGGCATTCTGTTATTTGCTTAGTCCGCCGTATTCTTCACTAACAAAGGAGGCTCGCCGACGCTTACAAGCGATAGAGAGCTTCTCGGAATTAGGAAGCGGTATTCATATCTCTATGCAAGACCTTGATATTCGTGGCGCAGGTAATATGTTGGGTGCAGAACAAAGTGGCTTTATAGCCGACTTAGGCTATGAGACTTACCAAAAGATATTGGAAGAGGCTGTCGACGAACTGAAGACAGAAGAATTCTCCGACCTATACGCAAACGCAAAAGAAGGACAACGTACAAAAGGAGACGAGTATGTACGTGAGACATTTATAGAGAGCGACCTTGAGCTTATGTTTCCTCCGACATATATCCCAAATGACTCAGAGCGTATATCTTTGTATCGGGAGCTCGACAAAATGCAGGAGGAAAGAGAGATTCAAGCATTTAGTGAACGATTGAAGGATCGCTTCGGACGCATCCCAAAAGAGGGTAAAGAACTGATACGTGTTGTTCGCCTTCGCCGCTTAGCTCGTCAGATGGGTATGGAGAGGGTCATCCTTAAAAAAGAACAAATGGCTTTACACCTTGTGTCGAACAGTGATAGCTCCTATTACGAAAGTGAAGCATTCGATAAGTTGTTGCGTTTTGTACAAAAACATTCCAAGGAGTGTAAGCTGAGAGAGCAGAACAATAAGCGTAGCATTCTCATAAAGAATGTTCCGACAATAGAAACTGCCTGCATGATATTTGAAGAACTTAAAGGAATCGAGATATAATATTATTAACGAAAAACATCCAACAATGAAGAAAACGATTATAGACCTGTTTGAACATTCTGTCGGAACATATCCTGACCGTGTTTTTTTATTGGAGAAGACTTCTAAAGAGTTTGAACCCACTACATATACTGAAGTCAAAGACAAAGTCTATACGTTAGGCGCAGGTCTTGTGAGTTTAGGCGTAGATGCGAAGGATAATATAGCATTATTGAGTGAAGGTCGCAATGCTTGGATAATCAGTGAGCTGGCAATGTTCTACGCCGGAGCAGTTAATGTCCCGCTGTCTATTAAATTAGAGGAAGCAAATGATTTATTATTCCGCCTACAACACGCTGACGTGAAATACATAATCGTATCAGGCAGACAGCTAAGTAAGATACGAGCGATAATAGACCAGCTTCCTTTAGTCAAGAAGGTTATCGTTCTTGACGACCAACCAGAATATCAGGAGAAGGAGATTCCTGTATCAGAAGTTAATGATATGGGCGCTCAATACTTGCAAAGCAATTCCTTACAGGAGTTTCTTGAAATAGGGCAATCGCTAGCCAATAATGATCCTGCCACTATAACATACACTTCCGGAACTACAGCCGACCCTAAAGGCGTTATGCTTACACACCGTAATTATACTGCGAATGTGGAGCAGGCTCTTTCCTGCGTGGAAATAGATAAGTCTTGGCGTACACTGATTATACTTCCTTTAGACCACTGCTTCGCTCATGTGGTAGGCTTCTATATATTTATGTCGAAAGGTGCATCTGTGGCAACTGTACAACTTGGACGTACAGGCATGGAGACATTAAAGAATATACCTATTAACATAAAAGAGGTAAAGCCTCATATTATCCTTAGTGTACCTGCGCTTGCGAAAAACTTTAAGAATAATATCGAGCAAGGAATACAGGCTAAAGGTCGTATTGTAAAGTCTTTGTTTGAAGTCGGTCTGAAAATAGCTTACTGCTATAATGGTGACGGAGACAACAAAGGCTCAGGATGGAAATCGCTATTGAAGCCTCTCGTTTCGTTATTCGATAGTATCGTATTCTCTAAAGTACGTGATAACTTCGGCGGCGAACTTAAATTCTTTGTAGGCGGCGGAGCATTACTCGACAAAGAGCTTCAACAATTCTACTATGCGATCGGTCTGCCAATGTATCAAGGCTACGGATTAAGTGAAGCGACTCCTGTTATCTCGACAAATGGTCCGGAACGTCATAAGTTTGGCAGTAGCGGTATTCTTGTTAGTCCGCTTAAACTAAAGATATGCGATTCCGACAACAAAGAACTACCTGTCGGTGAGAAAGGAGAAATCGTTATTCAAGGAGAGAATGTTATGGCAGGTTATTGGAAGAATCCTACATCTACAAGCGAAACGGTAAAAGACGGATGGCTATATACCGGCGATATGGGATATATGAGTAAGGACGGCTTGCTTTATGTGCTTGGTCGCTTCAAAAGTTTACTCATAGGTAGCGATGGAGAGAAGTATAGTCCTGAAGGTATTGAAGAGGCTCTTGTCGGACATTCCCCGTCTATCGACCAACTTATCCTTTACAATAACCAAAACCAATATACTGTCGCACTCATCGTTCCCAATAAGGATTTCTTACGCAAACAAGTATCTGCTCAGCATTCTGATCTTTCGACAGACAAAGGTAAACAACTTGCCGTACAACTTATACTGAAAGATATTGCACGATTCAAAAAGGGTGGTGATTTATCGTCAATGTTCCCTGAACGTTGGCTACCCACTACATTCACGATACTACCTGAACCTTTCACTGAACGAAACGGAATGGTAAACAGTACGATGAAGATTGTACGAGGTAAGGTAGAAAAGACATACGCTTCACGGATAGACTTCCTCTATACATCATTAGGAAAGAATCCGCTGAATAGTGTCAACTATGATTCACTATAGATTTTTTTTAATTAATTTATAAATAACATTACTTATGAAAAGTACAAAATTGGTTACAGCCGCCATCTCAGCATTATTGCTTTCTGCTTCCGCATTTGCGGGTGGCGTTGAGCAAGTTGCGATAGACAAAGACTGGACATTTAAACAAGTACGTGGTAATAGTTGGTATCCTGCAACTGTTCCTGGAGTTGTTCATACAGATTTGATGGACAACGGCATTATTGAAGACCCTCACTTCCGCCTTAACGAACGTGGAGTTCAATGGGTCGACAAAGAAGATTGGGAGTACAAGACTCAATTCAATGTTTCTGCAGAAACATTCTCTAAGAGCAATATCATACTTGATTTCAAAGGACTTGACACTTATGCAGACGTTTACCTTAACGACTCTTGCATCTTGAAAGCAAACAATATGTTTCGCGAATGGCAGGTAGATGTTAAAGGCTTGGTTAAACAAGGCGAAAACGAGTTACGCGTATACTTACACTCTCCTATTAAAGTGGATATACCTAAGTTCGACGCTATACATTATCCTATCGAAGCAGGAAACGACCAATCTGAGAATGGTGGTATCTTTGATAAGAAATTAAGCGTGTTCGCACGTAAGGCTGGTTATCATTATGGCTGGGACTGGGGTCCTCGTTTGGTAACAAGCGGTATCTGGCGTCCTATTTACGTTGTAGCTTGGAATGATGCTCGTATCGAGAACGTACATTATATACAGGAAAGTGTTACAGCAAGACGTGCGAATGTGAAAGTACGTACGGAAGTCATCGCCGACAACGCTGGTGAAGCTGTTCTTGAAATCAGCTATGACGGATTAAGAAGACCTATCAGCAAGAAGGTTAATCTAACTAAAGGTCTTAATGTCATCGAACAAGATGTTGTTGTAAACAATCCTAAGCTATGGTGGAGTAATGGTCTTGGTGAAGCCCATCTTTATACCTTTACTACTTCTGTTAAGCTTGACGGAAATACTGCTGATAGCCAATGTACAGACATAGGCTTGCGTAGCATCAGAGTGGTTCGTGATAAGGACGAAGCAGGACACACTTTCTACTTCGAACTAAATGGTGTACCTGTATTCTCTAAAGGTGCAAACTATATCCCTCAGGATAATTTCCTACCTCGTGTAACTGCTGAAAGATACGAGCAAACAATTCTTGACGCTGTTAATGCTAATATGAATATGTTGCGTATCTGGGGGGGTGGTATCTATGAAGAAAAGATATTCTACGATCTATGTGATAAATATGGTATCCTTGTTTGGCAAGACTTCATGTTTGCATGTAGCACCTATCCTATGAATCCTGAAATGCTTGACAACATCAAGCACGAGGCTATAGACAATATCCGACGTATCCGTAACCATGCTTCTATTGCTATCTGGTGCGGAAACAATGAGAACCATACTGCATGGTTCAACTGGGGATGGGAAAGGAAGTACAAAGCTCTTGGTGTTTATGAAGAACTTCGTAAGGACTATAAGGATTTATTCCATGGCGTACTTGAAGATGCCGTAGCAGAACATGATGCTACACGTTTCTACTGGCCTTCTTCTCCTTATGGAGGCGAGCCTGATGAAAGAGCCGAAAGCGGTCGTCCTAACTGGAATCCTAATGGTGATGCTCACTATTGGGGTGTATGGCATGCAAAGGATTCTATTGCTAACTTCAATATCATCCGTGCACGTTATTTCTCTGAATATGGCTTCCAATCATTCCCTGAGTATCAATCAGTATTGAAATATGCTCCTGAAGAAAAGGATCATGATATCTTCTCGGAAGTTATGATGGCTCACCAACGTGGAGGTAGTCATGCAAATGGTTTGATAGAATGGTATCTACTTAATGAGTACCGCCAGCCAAAGGATTTCCAAAACTTCCTTTATATGGGTCTATTGCTTCAAGGCGATGCTATCAAGACTGCAATAGAGGCTCACCGTCGTGATATGCCTTATTGTATGGGTACTCTTTACTGGCAGCACAATGACTGTTGGCCTGTGGCTTCATGGTCAAGCCGTGACTACTACGGTCGCTGGAAGGCTCAACATTATTTCACAAGAAAAGCATTTGAGAATGTTCTTGTGTCTCCTATAAAAGAAGATGATAAGTTGAATGTTTATATCGTTTCGGACAACCTTAGCACAGAACGTGGTAAGCTAGAAGTTCGTGTGATGGACTTGGCTGGTAATGTATTGTTCGAAAACAATAAAAACGTAACCGTATCTGCAAATGCAAGCAAAATATATTTCAGCCAAGACATAAACAGCGTACTTGCAGGTAAGAATGAAAACGAAGTTGTAGTTCACGCACGCTTTATAAGCAATAAGGGCAATGCTACTACTGCAAACTACTTCCTTACTCGTTATAAGGATATCGATTTCCCAAAAGCAAACATCACAAAGAAAGTTGTAGCGGCTGCAGGCGGTTACGATGTAACTCTTACAAGTAACAACTTCGCACGTGGTGTATTCTTGAGCATTGAGGGAATTGACAATTTCTTCTCTGATAATTATTTCGACTTGCTTCCTAACGAATCACGCACTATTCATGTCAGAACAGACAAGAATCAAGCAACCTTCGAAAAGGAACTAACAGCAATAAGTATCTCTGACGCATATTGATTCAATAGAGATTAAGAGATTAAAAGCAACCCCGAAAGAACAGCACGAAATAAGGCTGTCCTTTCGGGGTTGTTTTTTTATACAATATTTGTATTTTAGGTAAAGAATCCTAAATTCGTATATGAATAATATATGAAAATTGTGTACTATCTTGTAATACACTACCTTTGTGCAATTGTGTTGAAAATATCTTATGACAGAGAATAGAATTAACTATATAATCAACGGTGTCTTGGCTATCGGAATAACCATCTTATTCGTTATTCAGCTTAAAAAGGATAGTCCAGACAATAATGATACTCCTGAACAACATCAGGAGACTCCTAATTATTTGCCGGTTGCTTATATTAATGTGGATTCCTTGCTACTCAATTATTATCTCGCAATAGATTTCCGTAGCCATCTTACTATAAAGGAGGAGAATGCACGTTCTATCATCACAAAGCGTGTACGTGAGGTGGAAGCAGATATGCGTAGATATAAACAGAAACTGGAAGAAAACCCATTCTATCCACGAGAAGAGTCGAATAAAGAGTACACAAGGATTCTCGAGAAACAGCAGGATATTTATAACTTAGACAATCAATTATCGTTAGACCTCAAAGAAGAGCAGGATAAAATATATCAGGTTCTCTACGACTCTATTATTAAACAGATAGAAAAATATAATGAGGACGGACGATATAAAGTAATATTCAGCAATACCTCTGAAGACAATATCCTTTATGCCGAAGATGTCTACAATATCACAAAAGAAGTGATTGACTTCCTAAATCACAATGCAACATCCCCTGCCCTCAACAGACAAGCATACGAGGAATAATAAGAATTTAATTGTTTGATACTCGCTTCCTGATTTTAGGGAAGCCGAATATGATTGCAAAGATCCCGCCGATAGCAAGCAGATACGGATAGTATAAATGAGGAAGTATTGCTACCGGAGATGTCTTTGCCAACCCTGATGCAATAAGTATTTGTGCTCCATAAGGAATGAATCCTTGTACGGCACACGAAAATATATCGATAATACTTGCACTACGACGCGGATCAACATCATACTTTGTTGCAATATCTTTTGCTATAGGACCTGCGATTATTAGTGCAATAGTATTATTTGCTGTACAGAAGTTTGTTAGACTTGCCAATGCAGCCATGCTTGCCTCTGCTCCTTTCTGTCCGTTTATACGCTTGGTCAGTGTTTGTATTATCCATGCCATACCTCCGTTGAAGCGTATCATTTCGAGCATTCCTCCGGCGAGCATAGTTACAATAATAAGTTCTCCCATTCCTAAGATACCCTGTCCCATTGCGAATGTCCAGTCCCATATTCCAAGTGAGCCGCTGATTAGTCCGGTTATACCTGTAAGCAATATACCGATAAGCAATACCAGCATTACATTAACACCGCAAACCGCAATCACCAATACTACGATATAAGGAATTATCTGTGGCCAATCGACAGCTTCTGGTTCATAGTTTGCAACTAAATGATTACCGAGAAAAATGTAAAGCAGCACTGTAATAATTGCTAACGGAGCGGCAATACGTATATTGAATTTGAATTTGTCCGACATATTACAACCTTGAGTACGGGTTACAACAATGGTTGTGTCTGAAATAAATGACAGATTGTCGCCAAACATAGCTCCACCCACAATCGCAGCAAGCAATAATTCCATAGGCAGTCCTGTCTTCGTAGCAATACCGACCACAACAGGCGCTAAAGCAACAATAGTGCCGACAGAGGTTCCTATTGCCATAGATATAAAACAACTTGCAATAAAGATACCTGCAGCAAGTAGATTGCTTGGTAAGATAGAGAGGGTAAGATTAACGGCAGCATCTATTGCTCCGGCAGACTTCGCTGTTTCGGCAAAGGCTCCTGCGAAGACAAAGATTATCACCATCAACATAATATTACTATTGCCTGCTCCACGACAAAACTGCTCTACTCGCTGATTGAGAGCTCCTCCTTTAGAGATAGCAACTGCTACTACCGACGCAATTATGAACGCGACAGACAGCGGCATCTTGTAAAAATCACCTGCGATTATAGAAACAATGAGATACGAAACAAGGAAAACGCCCAGCGGCAATAATGCCAAAGCATTAGGCTTACAATTTGAACTATTATATTTTTGCTGATCTTCAGTCATAGCGTTTTTTTAGAATGAGAACCTTACAGCTATACGTACGCCATCTTTTTTCGTATTAGGTAAGTCGAGATAGTTCAAACGACGATAGTAGTCCACACGTAATATTTTGAAGATGTTTTCCACACCAAAACTTGCTTCCATATATGGTACACGTCCTAAAGGCTGTGTCTCGTCAGGGAAAAGGAACAAACCATCTGTCATAACAGGATTATTCTTGTCTGAAAGACTTCCGTATATACCATTAAAGGAAACGACCTCACGCAACTTCAACCAATTCAATCCAGGAATACGGTTGAATATCCAACCCTTCAGATAATATGTTGCATTAAACGATACATACTGGTCAGTTACGAACTCCATCGCATTCATCATGTGAAACGCTTCCGGTTGTATTGTGACTGACTGGTTAGTATTTGGCAATATCAATAATGGGAACGGAACCTGATCCCACATCTTACCGGCTTTCACCTGTGCATCGATATGTCCGAACGACGATAGCCAAATACGCTTTTCGGCACTCACCTCTGTATGATTGTAGTTATAATCACCTCCAAAGACATCCCTAAAGCCCATTTGATGAGAAAGACGGAATACAGGAGCGTCTTTAGACATATTGAAGACCGACTCCTTACCTGCACGTCCACTATAAGCACGCTCACCAGGAGCAAAACGTAGTTGTGTTCCAATCTCCGATGTTGTAACATCTTTAATACGGAACAACGAACCACCCTCATTACGTTGAATATAGTTTAGCGTACCCGCAGCCTCATTATTCTGATTTTTCAACCACGAAGTCCACGTAAGTCCGTTGAGCCACTCCTTCTCATATTGTATCATCGACTTGCGCACATAGTTCATCTTCGTAACCGGTGCTCCTACCTTCCATGCAACAAACACATTATCCTTACTTGTGAAAAGGAAATCCTGACCGGGAGTGTACAAATCATACTCTTGAATAAGTGATAGATTATTTACCGGATTCTCACCCTCGTGATACTCTTTTTCGTTAAAACTATATGTCAACTTTGCATTATACTTAAACTTACGATCGTCCACACCGTATGCCATATAACCGCTGGCAAATAATTGGGGGTGAAGATTAGCCGTAGTCATACCACCCAAACGAAGGCGGAATCCCTCAAGGTGGCTTGTACTAAAGGTCGTATTCATCGGGCCGAAGTCGAACTTACTCGTACTACGATCGCTACCCGTTTGTATATATCCGGATATAAGTATCTCAGCCGTCTTAATCATAACATTAAATGCCGGAACTTTCTTTAACTCATCAAGAAGGTCATTGAGAGCATTTTCTCTTTCCTTTAATGGTACATGGCGATTTTCTTCCCAGAACTCATCCTCCCTTGCGTTTGCCCCCGACATGATATGCAATGGTCCTGTTTGTCCGAATATTGAGTCCGGATTCTCTATCTCAAACTTATAATTGTCATACGTCCGCAGCTGATGTGCGTGAAACTGTTGCGCCCCCTGAACTACATAGAAATTGATGTATGTATTCTCATTATCTACAACCCATGTACTGTCGGGCATACATTTGAATTCCTGTTCTATACGGAGTTCCTGTACGAAGTTCAGATTTATATTCTTAGGTACGTTAAGAATAACTTTCTTCAACGAGTAATTACCATCAAGTGTAATGTATAGTCTACCTGTAAAGCCATAACTCTGACTATTAACAGGGACAAAAGCAAGGTCAACGCATTTATCACCGGCTATATCTAATGTATCCATTATATAATACTGATAGTAACTAACGCCAAGAGTAGAGGACAGCGGACTTACAAAGCGGTTCAACAATATATTAATATTATTATCAAAGATATTGACACTTTGAAATATCTCCTCAAGGTTAGACGTGATACCACCCTCGTCAAGAGACTTATCAATTCCTTGCAAACGTTTTCCCTTTACGAACGTTTTTGTACTCTTTGGGGATTTGCGATAATATAAATCAGACAATGTCTCACGGATAGAGACTGTCAGGATAGGTTTTCCGTTAAACTCCGATGTGTCAAGATAATTCTTTATAAAATCAAACCTCTTAAACAGCCCCTTTTCCAGATTCGGATTAAAGTTATCAAGTGAGATTGCAAGCTTTTCGTATGTTTCAACCTGATAATAGTCCTTAGACTCAATGCGATTTTGATCCTTACGTTCTATCACATTCCTTATCAGTTCAACCGCGGGGTTATCCCTTCGCACGTATCGCTCTCGCCTAGGTCTTACCACCACCTCTGATGTTTCAAATGCATCCGGCTCTATAAGCACCACAATATCCTTGTTATGACCCGGCTTTAGTTCTATTTCCTGTGTTTTATAACCGAGAGAAGATACAGCCAACTTAGTATATCCTTGATTGTTCTGAAGAGAAAACTTACCATCATCATCGGACATGGCCCCAATTGTAGAACCAACAAAAAGAACCGATACATAAGACATTGGCTCGCCTGTCGAAGAATCCTTTACAACACCTGAAGCAGATATAATATTCTGAGCAAAAGAAAACGAAACATTTGCAGAAAGTAACAATAGGAGAAATATATAACGAAATAATTTAGCCATTAGTAGAAAGATATACCTTTAATAATTAAGTATTAAGGGGGCAAAGGTAATCTTTTTTCCTAAGTAGACTTTCTGCAAGCTATTAATAATCATTAATAGAGCCTTACAAACTACTTCTCTGTTTTCAAGACTGTCAAGAGATTTAGAGAGTCGCACATTGAACATCTTTTATAAACCCGAATTTGTTTCACTTCTACACAAATAGTGACTCTATTTTTGGTCCTGTAGGGACCCGTGAACCTAGCCCAACGGCTTTAGCCTTGGGTTTTAATGTATCTCGCATATATTTTGCGTGCTGTAAGTACGCCGGATAAAGGTTTACGGCGTACTTACAGCACGCATTCGTTTATTGTATGATGAGACCCAAGGCTAAAGCCATTGGGC
>JGI996J12353_1000255_pt1 | contig 14650 bp, 12 predicted proteins | sample IntmicLarv5ML5BL_FD_12353 | JGI IMG/M metagenome (IMG submission 12353) | reverse complement strand
GGACGAACGCGTCCCCCGCGTCGTAGTGCTCGTCAGGGAAGGACCCTGACCCGGAGCCAACGTTGTAGGTGACCTTGGCCTGGTAATATGCATAGACGATCGTGTTCTTGAGTATTGCAACGCTTGTGGTCTGCAACGTCCCTGTACCTCCTGTGCCACTGTACCATCCCGTGAATGTCAGGCCTGAGAGCGTAGGATCCGCCGATGGCATGGAGAACATGGGATCGGATGCAGACAATGTGCGATCTCCGTTCACATAGACGATCAAGTCAGGTATGGTGTCCAAGGAGAGTCCGACATCGAATGTTACCTTTGCCTCCCAGTGCGCATAGAGTGTGGTTGGCGATAATACCGACGTTGTGCTAGTGTATTGCGTTCCACCAGACCCGGGGGCATCCCACCATCCTGCGAATCCGACTACATCTGACCAGGATGGGTCTGCAGGGGCATTGGCCCCAAAGGCTTGGCCGCTGGTGTACACAATAGAATCGTTTAGGGTTGACCCATCGTTATAGTTGAGGGTGACCAACAATCCATATCTGGCCACAAGGGTCACGCTATCCGTCAGAGGTCGTGAGTCCTCGTATTTGGTGGCCCCATCAAACCATCCTCCCAGGGTCTCGCTTGCAAGAGGAGTCAAGGTTGCAGTCGTTCCAGATCCATCTGGCTTTACGACACCAAACAGTGTGTTGTACAAGGGTGCAAGGGTCGTATCTCCATAGACGTACACCTCTGGTGCATAGCCTGCAGGAGTCAAAGTGCCTCCATTTGCATCAAATGTTATTGCAATGCTCCACAAGGCGTAGAGCGTTATGCTTTCGTTTACAACAGTCGTTCCTGACACGTATTCAACGGACGTGGACCCTATGGCCAAATGGTCGGGGTCCGTGTACCAGCCTTTGAACGTCTTGCCCGTCCAAGTGGGAGGGGTGAGACTGAACGTGTCTCCCTCGGTGAAGCTCACGCTGCTGTTCCCATCCCCGTTGTTGTAGTTCAATGCCACCGTCGCCGTCCATTGGGCATGTGCGGTGAAGGATGCCGTCACATCAGATGAGCCGATATACTGTGTCCCTCCCGTTGCGCTGCTGAACCAGCCCTTGAGAGTCAGGCCCCCGGTCTTGGTGTAGGTCCCCGATGGAACCTTGAACTGCGAGGTGTGTGAGGTTGCAAGGGTCGTATCCCCATACACATAGTGGGTCTCGGAGGATACGGTCGGATTGCCGCCATTCAATGCATAGTCCACTTCGACCGTCCACATGGCGTAGAGGGTCATGCTCGTGTTTACTGCAGTTGTTCCCGACACGTATTCAACGGACGTGGATCCTATTGTGGTAGGGTCAGGGTCCGTGTACCAGCCTTTGAACGTCCTTCCGGACCAAGTGGGGTCGATGACGCTGAATGTCGCCCCTTCCGTATAGGTCTGGCTCCCATCGAAGGCTCCGTTATTGTAGTTCAAGGTCACCGTGGCGTTCCACATCGCATGTGCAATGCCAGGAATTGTGATCTTTGTAGCGGTTGTATATTGAGTTGTACCAGTGACATTGAACCAGCCTTTGAACGTCAGTCCAGCCTTTGTGAAGGGCCCTGTTGGAACTCTGAACGTTTGATGGTACAATGAGCCAAGGGTGTTATCCCCGTAGAAATAGTATGTGTCATTGGGAACCGATGACCCACCACCGTTGAGGTTGAATGATACAATGCCCTCCCAGATGGCATACAATGCAACATCCCCGGTTATAGGGGTTGTCGAGGTGTACACCGTGGCTGTGCCAAAGTTGGCAGGGTCAGGGTCTGTGTACCAGCCTTTGAACGTCCTTCCGGACCAAGTGGGATCGGGGACTCCCAATGGGTCGGATTCATCATAGGCCAAGACAGCAGTACCTGTAGAGCCATTATTGTAGTTGAGGGTCACAGTAGCCTTCCACTTGGCGGTCATCGTCAATGTGCTGGTTATGGGTTGCTCAACATATTTGCTGGTTCCAGAGTACCATCCATCGAATGTCAAACCGCCTCTGGTGGGCGGAGCCGTCGGGGACAATGCGTTGAACTTCTGACCCTTATAGTAGACCAGGATCTCATCGGAGGTGGTGCCACCATCGTTGTACTTGAATGTTACACTGAACACCTCAACGAACACTGCAGTGAATGTGAAGTTCGTGGATGCAGTTGTGTCATATGAGAATGTGGAGTATTTGGAGGGATCGTACGGTTCAACGGCCGCTCCACCAAGTCCCCCTGCGTACCCCCAACCAGAGCTCGGAGTGGCTCTAAGGTATATGGTGGCGCCATAGTCAAAGTATGTGTCGGCGGTCGTCCAACCGCTGGTTCCGTTCAAGGATAGCTCAAGCGTGCCTCCTGTGGAGGGGCTGGATGCCACCTTTATAAGATATTGCTTTGGAATCCATTCCCCAACGAGGTTGTAGTTTTTGTCAACCGGGGATGATACGTAAGGTGTGTCACCAGGGGAATATGTCCCGGAGGCATCCAGATCCTCGTACCATCTTATCACGTATTTGTCTGCAAACGGCATGGGGAGCGGTATGAAATTCCCCTCCCTTACGAATATGCTGCCAAGGGTGACTCCAGTATACGATCCTAAATCAGGCAAGGTTATAGGGACTTGGAACGTTATTGTGAATATCATGCTGTTGTATACCCAACGTGGTGCAGGAGTGGGCTCATAGGTATATGAGATTCCAGCCCTGTCTGAACCAGTCAAAAGAGTGGAGCCAGAGTAAAAGACTCCACCCGTGGTAGCAGTCATTATCGCCCCTAGCCTTAGGGATTTACCAGACACAGGATTCAATACATTGGGGTTCAATGTGCTGCCATTGTACGTGGAGCCGAACCCACCTATTGTCATATTGGTTATCGTCGCTCCACCAAATGTCCAGTTGAATGAAGAGGTGAGGACCCGTGCATATGCTCCATCGGAGTTATTCACGGTCATATCCAGGTTGGATGCCCCAAGGAACAGGTCGGTTATGTCCCCCAGAAGTCCGTTCAGGCCGTCATACAGGACAACTTGAGAAAGGGAGAACATGTTGGAGAACGCGCGGGTTTCAACCGTTAGCCCATTTGAGAGATCAAGGCGCAATATGGACGTGCCGTAGAATGCCTGAGTTCCCACATGGGTGATGTTTGAGAGGTCTATGTCCTGAAGAGAGATACAACCGTTAAACGCATTGGATCCTATTGAAGTCACCGAAGACCCTAGGATGACCTCCATCAGGCTTGTACAGTTTGAAAACATGTTGTCATCCACTGCTGTGATTCCGTTGACGGTCACAGAGGGGATGCTAGATCCAGTGAATGCCCCAGATTTGACCGAGGTGGTTGTTGCCTTCATAACGATCTCGTTCGTATTCTTCATGGGGCAAAGAATCAGGACGTTACCCTGGTATAGCACCCCATCATAGCTTGCGTTGAATGTTGTGTTGGCTGAATCAACTGATATTGATTCGAGGTATGTGCAATTCGTCAAGGCGTTGTCTTCCAAAGTGGTCAAAGTGCTTGGAAATGACAAACTGCTCAGTTTTGATAAAGTGAATGCGTTGTTCCCAATGGATACGATAGATGGCATGGAGATGGTGGTCAACTCAGAGGACCTGAATGCATTCTCCCCAATGTAGGTTAGCAACGGCGCGGTGATCTGAGTCACTTTGGAGTTTGCAAACGCATATAGTCTTATCAAGGTCGCACTATCCGTATTTATGCTCGATATGCCTGAGCGTTGGAAGGAGTATTGAGAGAATGTGGATATGCCACTTGTATCAATTGTAGTGAGGGATGGAGTGTCTCGGAACGAACCGGTCCCGATTGTAATTAAGGCAGGGGAGTTCACAGTTTCCAGTGATGCTGTTCCATCGAAGGTGTACTCGCCTATCTCTTCGACACCTGGCATGTCTATCTCTTCAAGCTGGGTGCTGTTTTGGAATGAGTTGTCACCGATGGTCCTCACTGAGCTTGGCAATGTGACCTTCTTCAGCGAAGATCCAAGGAATGCTGCATCCCCAATGGCAATGACATCGTATGTGTCGCCTAGATATGTGACGGTTGCAGGTATCGTCAAATCGTCAAATGAGCCCGTGTAGCCTGTGACTGTCGCAGTAAAGCCGGTATCGGCAAGACTGTATGTTACGAAATCTTGCGTATAGGGCGTATCCCCTGTAGTGTTGTTAGGCAGTGATGTCGTCACGATTGCCGCGGACATCAATATCGCCACTAGGAAAAAGATCGATGCAACGATCTTTCCCTTTCTCCCAATTGGAGAATGTGAGAAGGGCCTTTCGGCACTATTTTTTGCATTGTTCAGTCTATTCGACATATATTTTCTCCTATGTCCTATTTAAAAAATCAATTTACAATTGGTTTGCAATCCTTGTATGTGCACTTGGCAGTCAACAGACTTGCATCCATTCCCTGTTGCCTAATGCTAACCATATACAAAACATACAACATATATAATATATTACAATAAACGTACAGAACTGGTCTCTTTTTACGGGCTCTTTTTAATGCTTATAATTAAAATTTACATAAATGGAGGTGAAATCAATTGAATAGGCCAATCGTATGTTTCAATCCAAGCTATGAGTCAAGTCATCGAATGATGTTTTTTTTGAGATGGGCCATCCAATCAATCCACAGGATTGATAATTTATTTTTTCTTACATTAAAGATGTTTGCAACCATGGGGAGGCACACATCATTTCGATCTTAGGGCAAGAGGAGGTCACGTGGCCATCAGCGAAGTCATGCGAGGAAGCAATTTAAACCCCATAATGGAGACGCTGGCACTTATAGATATTCTAACTTATGATCGATGAGGGGTCTGTACCTTGAATTCATTGAATCAGGGATGGGGATGTATTTGATCTGTGTCGATCAGTTGGATGTTCAATACTTTGTATCACCGTTTCATGTAGTGTCTATCGATTGACGCAATCACAATTGCGAATCCATCTTAAACGATTCAATTCAACAATTTCGTTCAATTCTGATCAAGCCATGTTTGTCGGCCAGGTTGCAAGAGGGTACATGTGTCTCATGTGATCAAGGAGAAGAGCCCAAGCATGAGCAATGTGCATTGTGCCAGTATCACATAGTTGTGGTATCTCAGACGTACCTCAAGAACCTTTATGGACTCCATGTTGTCATCATGGATCTGCATCCTCATCTCACCATAGGAGCTCTGATATCTGTTCATGTATCCCTCAAGCTTGATGCTTAAGGGAACCCCATATGCGGACCAAAGTATGAGTACGAGGAACCCCACAAGGCAGCTTGCTGAGACCAGCCCTGTGGATAGGTAGTACTTAGTGCCAGTAAGGTCATCTATTATGAAGATCTGAATCAATATGACCGATGTGAAGCATAGGATTATGCCGATCCTTTGGACTACCGCATCCATTTGATCCACCATGACGCTCAGGATTCTGCTGGTCTCACCAGCAAAAGCATTCCAATCGTCATCCCTTAGCTGCTCCAGCAAGGTTCCAGCCCTGTCAATGAGGTTCTCGGCCGTGTCCAATGGGATTTGGCAGGTCTCGCTGATGAGCTGGGAGTCTGCACCGCTGAACGTATCAATGTCACCATATCCGACCTTGATGATCCTATCCGCAATGGAAGGGTCCATCCCTGGGATGTCACGGATCGTATGCCTCGATGCCTTATAGGTCACATATGTAAATGGGCCCATCCATATAAAACACTGATGACGGGGGGATTGCAAGGGAATAGGGGGTTAAAGGTGGATTTTAAAGTAAGGCTTGCACCTAGTTTAATTGAAGACCGAGTCGTATGAGCCAGCCTTCACATCCTTCTGGAAGACCTTTGGGTCCTTCCCATCGATGGAGATGCCAACGCTGACGCAGTTGCCAGCGACCTCGAGCACGCGAGCCTTCTCGGTTGCACCCAGGAGGTCGTCCTGCTTCATCTCTGCGATCTTCCTTATCTGTTCGATCGACATGTTTGCGACCTTGGTCGTCCTTGCGTTACTGGACCCCGATGCAAGCCCCAGCTCCGATTTTATCAATGCGGACATTGGAGGGGTTCCCACCTTTATGTCGAACGTCTTGTTGTCATTGATCATGACCTTCACTGGAACCTTCATTCCAGCGAACGCCTTCGTCTTTTCGTTGATCTTGGCTATGACCTCGGTGATGTTCACGCCCTTTGGACCAAGTGCTGGACCAAGTGGGGGACCTGCAGAGGCCCTGCCGCCATCTACCATTGCTTCAACTATATCTACCATATCTTCACTTTTCCTTTTCAATTATCCTAACGCTGTCGCCTCTCACAGTCACAGGTATTGGAACCATGGCTTCCACAAGCTCCACGGTGATCTCCTCCCTGCTGTGGTCAATCTGTTGGACTCTGGCTATCTCTCCCTTGAACGGTCCGCTTATAAGCTCCACAAGGTCTCCGTCCACTATTCCCTTCACTGTGGAGACAGGTGTGAGATAGTGGTCGATCTCATTCATTCCAGTCTCCCCTTCTATGAAGGAGTGCGCCTTTCGTATGTCCCTTGGCTTCTGACGGACCCTGTCCGAGTTCATGCATTCGACGAAGATGTATCCCCTTAACCCAGGCGGACTGAATATTGCGAATATGTCCTTTTCCTTGGGGGTTGCCTGCACCTTTGCGATCAATGCCTCGGCCACCGCCTTCTCCTGGTCCATTTGAGTTTTTAAAATCAATATGGATTGCTTCGCCACGGCATCGAATGTCATCGTTGCCCTTCCAGAGCCGGTGTCGGCTATGGCGGTTATCGAAATCTTGTCACCATATCTGGCTCCGCTGGGACATATGACCTCAAGCCTTAACGCCTTTGGCTTTCCCGCGACCAGGTCTATCTCAACATCGTTCTTTGATCGATAGTTGCTCCATAGCTCATCGTTGGAGTCGTTAAGGGCTATGCTCCACTCAGGGGCGTTGTCATCATCTGAGCCAGTGTTCGTATCGAAGGTCAACCTCACTCTGGACGAGTCGGATCTGAGTTCAAAGCCCCAGCTGACCATGCCGCCACCACAGACCTCCTTCAAGTCAGATTCTCCGACCATGCCTATTCCGCCAAGGTTTGACATCTGATCACCTTAGAAGTAGTGTGGAAGGTAGGTCATGAGCCACATTATTGCAAATCCCACTGCACCGAGGATTACCAGCCCTAAGGCTGCCACATAGCATGTTCTCTTGTACTCTTCCCTTGTTGGTGTGCGGGCCATTTTGAGAATTCTTCCGTATTTACCCTTACCAATGTTCTTGGCCTTGGATTCGAAATCCCTCTGATACTCCTCTGCCCTAGACTCTGGATCCATTTTTCACCGTCCTAAAGGTCCCAAAAGGATGTTTTGAGACTTTTTCGCTACGCTGTCATATCATGAGAAATGACAAATGTGCATCCCCCCTAATTGGCTTGGTATTTTAAAGGTTTTGGTTGGAATGGGATATTTTGGAAATGACCCTAGGCATCGTTATGTCCATACTATCTATAAAGGGATACTGCAGAAAACCGTCATATGGTTGCAGTGTTGAATGCAGCACAATGTGTCAAATCTCCATTTTATCCCCTCTTTTACTTATTTTTCATAACAATCATAATTAGGTATACCTTAATTTTTGAATAAAATTTAAATATTAATCAATTTTACTATGACTAAATTATGCTATTTGCAAATTTAATCGAGTGATGGTATGGCAAGTAAATCGACATTGATTGTGGCTGTCTTGGTGGCAGCATTCATCGTAGTTGCAGCAGTGGTTGTTCTGAACCCTGGAATCTACAACCTCGATGACAATGACAAGGAAACAAAAGCGGTCGGGGATGTGTATGGCAGAGAGGTGGAGATAAGGACTCCATTGGAAAACATAGTCTTGCCCGCTTCCGACTCGTTTAGAGCATACGTGGCCGTTGCAGGGGATGATTGGCTCGATCTTTTAGCAGGGGGATTAGGGGATTTTGAAACCAATGGTAGATCATACTATGATGCATTCTGCGAGATAGAGCCAAGGCTTAAGGATCTACCAGACATCGGTAACGCTTGGGTCGGAGGCCTGGACATCGAGAAGACGTTGGAACTAAATCCAGATCTTTTGATATTGGACAAGTCTGCCAAGGAGTATGAATTTCTCAAAGGAGATTATGAAAAGGCATTGAATGATGCAGGAATGCCCTATGTATTCATAGACTTTTACATGGATCCCTATGGCAAGGTCGAGGATGGCACATATGACTATGTCCAAAGCATGAGCATTCTGGGGGAGGTTCTGGGCAAGGAGGATCATGCCAAGGACTTATCGAATTATTTTGAGGATAAGATGAGGGAGATCGTTCCTTCGATCCCAGAGGAAGGATGGACCGTGTACATGGAATTCATGTATGGGCCTGAGGCAATCGAGTACATGACCACCAATTTCGGTGAGCCAGAGATAGGGTTCATGAATGGGCGGAACATAGCCGCGGAGTGGGTGGCAGGTGCCAATGGCGTACCAACCAACTTCGAGGGAGTGCACTCAAAGGACCCAGACGTGATAGTGTTCGCATATTCAACATATTTCAATGCAGACCCATCTCAGCAGTTGTTTGGATATGGCATGGAGTCCACCGATGAGGAGCTTGCAGAGCTCATGGCCAAATACGTTGGCCGTGCTGGGTGGAAGGAGCTTACAGCGGTCAAGAATAAGGGCGTGCATATGATGTATGCACAATTCAGGGCGACACTTGAAGCTATCACGAACGTGCAGTACATGGCCATGTGGCCATATCCGGACGTTTATGGGGACTTGACCCCGGAAGAGGATCTGGAAGAGATGTATGATTTGTTCATGCCGATCGAGTTCAAGGGAGTATGGTCTTATAAATTTGTTTGAAACATGGGGGAAGCCCCATTTTCATCTTTATCTTTCAAAATGTGAATTGATATGAAAACAATGGATGTTTCAAAATGAGGATTAAGGTTAGGAGATTGTTGAAAGGGGCAGGTGGCAAGGAGCATTTGTCCAATCCAACGGATGGTCCGTTGGATGCTGGCATATGTGATTATCCAATGGAAGGGCATTCGAATGCCGCCAGGGATGCGTACTCCCAGATAGCCGGTAGGAAGTGGATGGTGCTGCTGCTATCCATTCTGGCAATATTTGCCATGTTTGTAATTTTGATAATGATGGGGTCCTTGAAGCTTTCTCCTATGGAGGTTCTGGCGGCGATCCTATATCCAGACTCCCTATCCCCAGGGGTCAGGGTGGTGATATGGGGCGATGGGGGGAGGCTGGTAGTCGCAGTGATGGCCGTGACAGTGGGATTGGCATTGGGGGCTGCGGGCGCCGAGATGCAGACGATATTGGACAATCCGCTTGCAGACCCATACACCTTAGGAATATCCTCTGCCGCCGCATTCGGTGCGGGGGTGTTCATAGTCATGGGCGTCGGGATCCCATCCATAGGGATCTACGCGATACCCTTGAACGCCTTCGTTCTGTCAATGGTGTCCTGTCTTGTGATATATGCGATGGCAAGGAAGAAGGCCGCAGACAAGACCGTGATGATCCTGACAGGAATTGCTCTCATGTTCCTGTTCCAGGCCCTGGTGTCGATGGTGCAGTACTCTGGCAATGCTCAGCAGGCGTCTGCTGTCCTGTTTTGGATGTTCGGAAGCCTTAGCAGGGCCACCTGGGAGAATGTGGCAATGGTGATCGTGGTCCTTGCGTCAGTGCTGATATTCTTCATCCTCAACTCATGGAGGCTGACATCATTGAAGCTAGGGGATACGAAGGCCCAGAGCCTCGGGGTGAACGTTGGCAAGCTTAGGCGCAATGTGTTGCTAGGGGTCTCCTTGCTGACCGCGACCGCTGTAAGCTTCACTGGAACCATAGGGTTCGTAGGTCTGGTGGGACCGCACATGGCAAGGATGATCGTTGGGGACGATCAAAGGTACTTCCTGCCCTTTTCCGCACTGATGGGGGCGATAATGCTTCTTGCTGCGGCAATAATCTGCAAGCTCATATCCCCAAGCGCATCATATCCCATCGGGATCGTGACCTCGCTGATCGGCGTGCCATTCTTCATGATGCTGATATTGAGGAAGAAGGGGGCATTGTTTTGAGATTGGAATTGAAGGACGTGTCCTTCTCATATGGCCCAGAGGAGGTCCTCAAGGGGATAACGGCCTTTGCCAGCCCTGGGATGACATCCTTCATAGGGCCAAACGCCGCTGGAAAGTCCACCTTGTTGAAATGCATCGCAGGAATATTGAGGCCTGGCTCTGGAAGCATGTCCCTGGGCGGTGAGTCTCTCATGGGCAAGATGGACGATCCAACCAGGAAGCAAGTTGCATACATGCCACAGGAGCCTCCCTATCGCACGTCCCTGACGGTGATGGAGGTGATGCTCATGGGTCGGTTGGACGATTTGAGATGGAAGGTAGGGCAGGAGGACATCCAATTGGCATATGGTGCACTGGAGGACCTTGGGATCGAGCATCTGGCACGTAGGCCAATGCACCAGTTGAGCGGAGGCCAGAGCCAGATGGTCATGATAGCCCAATGCCTGGTCAGGGAGCCTCAGCTGATAATGATGGACGAGCCAATGAACAACCTGGACCTTCAAAAGCAATTGGAGATGTTCGATACCCTGGAGGCCGTGACTAGGGGCAAGTCCTTGACGACCGTGATGGTCTTGCATGACATAAACTTCGCGGCTAGGTTCTCGGACAGGATGGTTGTGCTCTCCCATGGGGAGGTATATGATGTGGGGCCGCCTGCCGATGTGATCACCGAGGGCATGCTTCGGGACGTGTATGGCGTGGAGTCCAGGATAGCCATCAATGGGGACGGCATCCCACATGTGGACCCATTGTATTCATTGAGGACTGGCGAAAGGCCCAGATGCAAGAGGATGGGGTGTGAACTGTGTCAGGGGGACGTATTGAGTGAGGCATTCTCAGGCAATCAGGGGGTATGAGCATGGAATCAGGAATTGAAATTAAGGGAAAGGTCTCAAAAAAGGAGGGATTCTGTCGCCTGTTGGAGATAGCTGGTCAGAAGAAGGGCTGGTTGACCTTGTCAGCAGTGTTGGCTGTGATAAGCGAGATAATGACCCTTGTGCCGTTCTACATCGCTTATCTGCTGGCAGTGGAGATGTTGGGCACCGCGAGCCCGGATCAGGCCTACATGATGGATCCGGTCATATGTGGCGTGGTGGCATTTGCATTGAGGGGGATAACCTTGTATGCCTCCTCAATGGTCTCTCACGTATCCGCCTTCAACATATTATATTCATTGAGGGTGAGGCTGTCGCAGCACCTATGAGAGGAGCAAAGCAGGGCACATGGTTGGAACCTTAAAGGAAGGAGGCAAGAGACGGGCATGTAATGCAATCCCATCAAAGGCGTCGAACATGGTTCAATGCCCGAAGGCCAACTCCAATGGGTGTCGTGTTGCACACCTCGTTCCATTATGTTAGGTAAAGAAGATCGGTGAGGCCCTGCTAGTGGGAAATGATATTCAAATGAGGTGCAATGCAAGCCAAATCTACAAATAAGGGGCAATTGCCAAGTCTTAAATATTAGTTACTAATTGCCCAATCATTCTAAAAAGGTGAGACGTTATGGAAGAGGAGTTATTGTGTCATATCGAGGTGATAAAGAGCAACACCGAGGTCATTGCAAAGGTCCAAAGCGACATCGGTGGCCCACGTGAGTACCGTTCCTCAAACTACGAGGAGGTGCTTGAGCAACTGCTTCTTGACCTGCAAGAGGAATTCGATTCCCTTTGAGGTGATTCAAATGGTTGCAAACAAAGTCAAACAGATAAACGATGTGTTGGACCTCCTGGTCGATGATGCATCGGTGCCAAGGAACATAAGAAGGGGCGCGGCAGACGCCAAGGCAAAGCTGGCCAACACGAACGACGCGTTGGATGTACGCACGACAAGCGCGATAATGATCCTTGACGACCTGGCGAACGATCCGAACATCCCCCTCCATGGAAGGACGATGATTTGGAACATAATCAGCCAGTTGGAAACAATCAGCAATCAAACCAAATAATTACTTTTTAAAATCGGCTACGATATCGACGAAGTTCTGAAATATCTCATAGCCATGTTCTGTGTTTTCCACCTCGGGATGGAACTGGACCGCATATATCGGTCTGGTCCTGCACCTTATCGCCTCAATGGGGCATGTCGGTGAGCCTGCGGTGACCTCGAATCCCTCTGGCACGACCTTGACCTCGTCGTTGTGGGAAGCCCAGACGTTGAATTCGGACGGCAATCCCTTGAACAGGTCCTCATGGAATCTGACCTTAAGTTCCACCTTTCCAAACTCAGGGGTTGACCCAGGGCCGAGCGCACCCCCAAAATGTGACGATATGAATTGCATGCCAGCACATATGCCAAAGATAGGGAAGTCGGCACGATCAAGATATTCTCCGTTGTTGCCCATCCTGTTGGAATCCGAGGCGACGTTAGGCGCACCACCGGACAGCACCAGCCCATCGACATCGGACAGCTCCTCGAACGGCGTGGTGTTGGAAACGATCTTCGTGTCAACCTTCAGATATCTCAAAACGCGCCATTCCCTATGAGTCCATTGACCGCCGTTGTCAACGATGTACACCTTCATCGTTCCGAGGGAAACGGTTATTGTATTTAAACTAGGATATTATGGTCTCAAACTACCTTGAAATGAGGAATCACCCACATAACTTAAGGCCCAATACGATGAATTGCGCATATTTTGCCAAAGGTCATTTATTTAATATATAGAACCGTTTTACATCATGTGACAGATAAGATCGAAGCGGCTGCAGATTCAATAAGGAGCATGAGGGTTCGTGGTGCAGGGAACATCGCAAGGGTCGCGGCATCTGCCCTCAGTGAGTTCTCATTGGAGTATGAGGGCGGTTCCTTAGACCTGTTCAGGAAGGATTTGGAGGCGGCGAGGCAGACCTTGTTGGACTCAAGGCCCACGGCAGTATCGTTGTGGAGCGGGCTCCAGGCATGCATGAAGGGGATCGCATCAGCCAATGCATTGGATGAGGCGAGGGCAATCGTATCGACCAATGCTAGGGCGTTCGTAGAAAGGTCCAACGAGGCCGTCAAGCTGATAGCGGAGTACGGCGCCAACGAGATACAGGATGGCGATGTCATCCTGACCCATTGCAACAGCAGTGCCGCATTGAGGCCAATAGTGGAGGCGCACAGGCAAGGCAAGGGCATCAGGGTGTTCGCCACGGAGTCCCGGCCATGGAGGCAAGGCATTCTAACCGTCAATGAGCTGGCCCTCAACGGGATAGACGTGACATTGATAATAGACAGCACCGTGAGGACTGTGATGAGCAAGGTGGACAGGGTGTTCGTAGGGGCGGACACGATATCCTCGGACGGGCACCTGATAAATAAGATAGGCACGTCCCAGGTGGCATCGATGGCAAATGAGTTCGGTGTGAAGTTCAATGTCTGCAGCGAAACGTACAAGTTCTCTCCAAAGACATTGTTCGGGGAGCCTGTCGCAATAGAGGAAAGGGACGATCGCGAGGTCGTTGGGCAAGGTGAGGTCTCAAAGGATGTGAAGATATTCAATCCAGTGTTCGATGTCACCCCGCCCAAGTACATAAGCTCAATAATAACGGAGCTAGGTGTGATCCACCCCAGCGCCGTCTATGGCGTGATGGTGAGCCAATTTGGAGAAGGGCTATACGGATTAAGGGGATGAACATGAAGGAATACTCATATATGCATTTGAACGAGCAGGTGGATGTGGACTCTCACGTCATCTGTAGATACAAGATCACAACGGACCTGCCCATGGACATGGCCGCAGAGTCATTGGCCGCAGAGCAGTCGACAGGCACATGGACAGGCATATCCACGCTTGATGAGGACATATTCCAAAGATATGGTGCCAAGATAGTGGAGATAAAGGGGGACGAGGTGACGATAGCATACCCAGAGGAGGATTTCAGCATAGAGGTTGGAGGCATTCCTCAGATACTAAGCGTCATCGCAGGAAACCTCTTCGGGCTGGAGTCATTGAAGGGAGTCAGGCTGGAGGACGTGGAGTTCCCTAAGGGCATTATGAGCATGTACAAGGGGCCCAAGTTCGGTACGGAAGGCCTCAGGCGGATATTGGACAGGAAGGAGAAGCCATTGGTCGGGACGATAGTGAAGCCAAAGATAGGGCTGTCCCCAAAGAAGACCGCAGACTATGTGTACGACTCAGGAAGCGGAGGCCTGACCAACAGCAAGGATGACGAAACCCTCGTGGACCAGTCCTTCTGCCCCATAGAGGACAGGACCATCGCAATCGCTGAGGCGTTGGACAGGCTGAGGGCCGAGGGCAACAACATGATCCATGCCATAAACATCAGCACAAACGGCGATAGGATCCTGGAGTTGGCTGAAAAGGTGCAATCATGGGGGGCGACCCAGGTAATGGTAGACGTGATAACCTGCGGATATGCGGCGGTCCAGGCCATCAGCGAGGATCCCTCGATAAAGATCCCGATACATGTCCACAGGACCATGCATGGCTCGTTCACCAAGGATCCCTTGCATGGGATCTCCATGGTCACGATCGCCAAGCTGGTCAGGATGTGCGGTGGCGATGCTTTGCACATCGGAACATTGGGGGTCGGGAAGATGGTGGGA
>JGI996J12353_1000254_pt1 | contig 14672 bp, 6 predicted proteins | sample IntmicLarv5ML5BL_FD_12353 | JGI IMG/M metagenome (IMG submission 12353) | reverse complement strand
CGTCAACGGAAACGATGCGGGAACGGACCGTGCATGGGTGGTATTCCAATGGCTGCCTCCGCTCGGATGGAATGTCGCAACTCTGAACGGCAGTTCCGACAAGAACATGAACAACGGAACATCCTATTTCCTGACTTCATCGAAAGCAACCGTCTCCGGCGGTGTCACCACTTATGCTGTGCCGGATTACAAACCGATCTCCACTGCGTACTTCTTCATCAAATTCATCGAAGATTACAACACGAACAGCTACATCACATCCTTCCTCACCGAACAGCAGAGAAAGGACGGATTCTGGATCTCCGGAGCGGGATCCACTGCCGCGGATGCATTCAAGAGTGCTTGTGCTTCTTTCGGGATCGAACTGAACATGAGCAACGGATACAAAGGAAGCTCCTATGATCCGGATTTCGTAGGATGGCTCAACAGCTTCTTCGGTCTCGCGGATGTGCAGCTCCTGGACGGAAGCTGGAGAAATTGGTCCCAATTCCATTGGAAGAGTTCGTGGACATACAGCGAGACATTGGGGCATTATGATCCCGGGGTGTACAACAGTTTCGCTCTCGTGAGACAGATCACCTTTGACAATAATGCCAGTGCCAATACCAACGCGACCCCTTCGAATATGCCGAACGGCGTCAAGACAGGATCATGCACTGTGAAATTCGTCGACAGCAACGGAGCTACGATCAAACAGCAGACCGTGGGATATATGAGATCCGCAACAGCCCCTGTTACGGCAGATTGGGATAGATCCTTCACGAATGTTCTCGATAACATTACCGTCAAAGCCCTGAATTACACCCTTCCCGGTAACAACGGGGGGAATAACGAAGGAAATAACGGCAATGGTGGGAACAACGGAAACGGAGGGAACAACAATCAGCAGGGAACGGATATATTCCGTATTATCGGCAACGACATACAGATAAAGACCGGCGGAGAATATCGATACACCGCAAGTTCCGCCGTGTCCTCATGGACATCAAGCAACACATCGGTGGCAACCGTTGACAACAACGGACTCGTGAAAGCCATATCTCCGGGAACGACGGACATCTCCGTCTCGGACGGCAAAGGCAATGACGATCACAGAGAGGTCACAGTCATAGCCGACGGAAGCGGGAATGTTGTCAATTCCGGAGGAGAGGATAACGGTAACGACAACACCATGTTGATCATCGGTGCCGTTGCGGCGATCGTTGCCTGTATAGCTGTTGCAGCGGTGTTCCTGATCCGCGGAAAAGGATCGCCGTAATATCGATAAAAAACTCATTACGGATGCGGGTGCATCCGGTATCATTTTTCTAATGCGACCTGAGAAGGCATATAAGTAAGCGTCCAATCGAACCATTGCGGAATGGTTTTTTTAGTGATATAAGATAACAATATTCATGATACTCATCAGGAAGAGATCCCGAGGGCCCGCAAGATGTTTCGGCGATGTCGAAGCGTACATGCTCCTTTCGTTCCTGAATGAGGAAGGAAAAACAAGCAGAAGACGTGCTGCGGAGTACATCGATATTGGAGAAGGAAGTGTAAGGAAGATAGCCGATATCATGATGCGGGCGGGGCTAGTGGAGATCTTCCAAACGGGAATGTTCATATCCGATTATGGAAAGGAACTGATAACTCTGCTTCCGCTGCGTATGATAAACATGGAACCGGTGGATTGTGTCGTCGGGAGCAGTCAGCAGGCTGTACTTGTCAAAGATGTATCAGAAAAGATAACGAACGGTATGGCGCAGAGGGATGCGGGGATCCGTGCGGGATCATCGGGGTGTACGACATTCGTATTCAGGAATGGCAAGATAATAATGCCTCCGGGATGGGATGTCGAGAAAGCATCCCCGTCGTTATCGGAGATCATTGCAAAAACCGGCATTACGGAGAACGATGCATTGATAATTGGAGGGGATGCACATCCCCCTCTTGCACGGAAAGCCGCATTGACCGCGGCAATGGAATTGATCTAAGAATTCAGATTCTCTGAAGATCGTTTTATGAATACACTGCGATGTAGAATTATTGATTATTATGAACATTATAATAAGATATTTTATTATTAGAATAAGAATTGAGCTATTATGGGGGCATTGGCTCTATTTGGGTGGTAATAGCTGCCAACAGGAACGCTGTTATGTGGTTTTTACCCAGATTTTCGGTAATAGAACCAATTATGTAGAGTTTATATAAACATAATGCGTGACAAAATCAGGGAGTTTTCGAAAAACATAATGAAAAGGAAACCCCTCACTGCGAATGAGTTGGAAATATATTCCAATAGAAATCTAAACGGGAGGACACACACACGAAAAAGAAAAAAGAGCTTAGTAAAAAAGCAAGACGCTGCGTCGCCGAGTCCGAAACGTCCGGGGGCGCACAAAGGATCTGTTTTTGACTGCGGAAACAGATCGACAATAAAGCAGAACACACGAACGAAAGACGGCTCACAAAACGAGTCGCCGTGACGGTCTTCGAGATCGTCACGTTAAGATGTAAGGAGGTTAATCGATATGATTAACAAAATCAAAATGGCGGTAGTCGTCGTGGCCCTTGCAATGGTGATGATAACGGTCCCCGCAATGGTTAACGATGATGAGGCTTCCGCCGCAGCCGGCCCTGCCGGACAGATGAAACTTTACGTCATGGGAGACAACTACAGTTGGACAACCCAGACCTTGAGTGCATATAATGCTGCACTCGCAGTAGAAGGAAGTACATACTTCCAGAATGGAGACGATTTGGTGGATTACACCTATACATACGAATACGGTGGTGTAACATACACGAACATAAGCCCCGACTATGGAGCGATCAACACATTCAGGGGATTATCGGATTCAGGATCCGACACCTGGAATGTTCTCGTATACAGAGGAGGATGGACAGCTGGTGACAGTGCACTCGGATGGTACAAACCCTTCGAAGATTGGACTGTAGATAACAATGCATACAGGACAGCGAACGTTGCGCTTTGGTATGGGAACATTGGTTCCGAAGGAATTGTCATAGCTTTCTTAAATCTATACACCCAAAGCAACGCTACCATAGGTCTGACGGCAATTACAGCGGGATCGGACTCGCCGTTCAAGCACACTTTCTACCTGAAAGATAATCTCGGAGTAGGGTCCTTGGATGGAATATTCAAGTACAGTCCCTCGTCAGGAGTTGTTGCGGTCGGATACGGGTCAGATGCTTCACTTGCACTTCTCAATGCAGTCGGATATGGATCCGGTGGTGTCGTATTCGACAATGTGAACAACACCCCTGTCCCCGAATTCGAAGGATACAGCTGGATGCTTACCCTTATGGGTGTAGGAAGTGAAGATATGGGTAATGACACCTGGAGATTCTGGACCATAAACACGGGTCCTTCTTCAGCTCCTGTCTATGCAGACTTCCTCTTGGGCGCATACAGTGCATTGTCAAACGCTCCGCTTTCGATAGCAACATCAGCTTCGTCCATGACACTTGTGTACGACGAGATCTCTTTCTGAAAAGAATGAGTGCTTGATTAAACTCTTTCCATTATTTTTTCAATTCGATAGGGGATTGCAAATGAAAATAACAATAAAAGCTCTGGCAATAATACTTATTGCATGCTTATCTGTTTCTGCCATACCTTTACTAGCTTCTGAAAAATATGTATCGGCAGATACGATCGAAACCCCGTATGACGGGATAGTTATAAACGATATTAATGGTGACTTAGTTCTACATCCTGCAGACAGAACTATGGCATATTCCGACACTTTTGTTTGGAGATTGCAGGGTTCAATATTTGTTGATGAAATAGAGAATATAACGCCTTTGTGTGAAATCACTGGGACATTGTTCAGATACACGCTGGATGGAATTGATGGATATCACCTCATCTTTGATTTGGAAAATTCTACATTCGAAATAACTCAGTTGCATGGTACAACATCATGGAGTGTGGAAAATAAGATTCTAAAAATGAGCTTTGCTCATGATACAGGCATTCCCAATTGGCTCACCTTAAAATTGAGATATGGATATTTAGATATCGATGTCTCCGCACTAAAAACTATTGATACAGTCTACACACTTACGAAAGCAGACTATCCTAAAGATATCAGTGTTTACACGATTAGTGCAGACTTGATAACTGCAAATAACCTTCCCACAGAGGACTATTGTCTTGTAATTCCAGCCACACTCAGGAGCAACAACGACAGAGAGGACGTACCAATCAGGAGCATAAGTTCTCCCACAAATTCTTCATTAAATGGAAATTTGAGATATGTAATATTCTTAAGTCCATCAATCATCCAAACTGGCGGCTCTGGCGGCGGTCCATTTGAAAACTGTCCAAATCTATCGGGATTTACTTTCTTGGGAACCAGTAGTGTTGTTAACAAATATTTCCTCGGGGGTTGTTTCGGATTAGAATCACTCACGACATCTGGAACATTAGATGGTGGTCAAACAAGTATGTTTGATACAATGTTTGGTTACCAAATAGATTTTTACCCTCTGAGGGATTGTACAAATCTCAAAAGAATTATTTTTAATGGTGACACTACATTGAAATATGCATCCACGCACAAAGAATGGATAGAGACTGGAACTCCAATTGATAGTATATCGTATTTAGTATCTACATTTACAGGCGCTACAAATCTCGAAAAAATTATTGTGACAGGAAATGGCACAAAGCTCGGCGATCTAATATTTTCAGAATACGATTCTGGCGATGATAAAGGCATACTTGGACCATCAATGCCGTTCGATCTCATCATAGCAGGAAAGAACATCTCTATTGGAAAAAATGCGTTCATTAATACAACAAAACTACGTTCCATACAGGGTTGGGAAAACATCTCAGCTTTAGATCAAGGTGCCTTCTTAAATGTCGAAAGCCTTGAATCTGTATTCATTTCAAAAAACCTCGCCTACAATGTAGAGACAGCATTCGAAGGATGCATGAACATAACTTCATTTGTTGTTGATGCGGAAAATCCATACTATTCATACGTTGACGGGATATTATTCAATGCAGAAAAAACAACTGTCAGAGGAACATTGCCTACGATGGGCGGCGAGGTTGTATTACCTAACACCGTCACCACAGTTGGATTGAATGCATTCAAGAACCGCGATGTTCCGCAGGTAACCCTTAATGAAGGACTGAGAACGATCGAAGAAGGAGCCTTCAACGGATGTTCCGGAATTTCGGAAGTTACCATACCTTCCTCTGTAATCAACATTGGAGCGAATGCGTTCCTCGGATGTGCTGATGTCGGTACGATAACATACTTCTGCGACCCTGAAATTCTGACTCTTGGAGAGAATCATATTCCCGTCGGATGGACTGAAATATGGGAATCAGCAGCTTCGGGTTACAGGATATATTACGATGGTGACCTTGTAAAAGCTGTATATGAAAAAGATGGAACACAATCCAATCTTATCAACGGCTCTGTCTTCATGGAAGGTACCGCAACATTCTCTGTTCCATCCAACAATTTCGAAATCCTGAATTGGATCGTCAAGGTCGGAGACAGTGAATCGATCGAATACGGATCTATACTGACTGTTGTGCCTCAGGGTGAGAATATCACGGTATCTGTGAACCTCAGATATTTCTCACAATCCAATGTGACATCGCCATTCATAGATGTGAAGACACCGACCTCTGTTTCTGACTGGGCTCACATATGGGATTTCAGAAGTGATAAGACGACCGGAGGAGGAATGGGTTCATGGATAATCACCAGTACGCCCTTGATCATTGACGGTTATGTCTACACTTATGTAAGCAACATGCTCTACAAGAATGATGCTCTCAACGGAGAGGTTGTCAGATCCGTTCAGTATCAAGATGCGATCGTGGAGAGTGCTCCGTACTATGTCTATCTCGGATACGGTAACGGATACATCATCCACTACAAAGACGACAAGGTCTACGACCAAGATCTGAATGTCGTGGCTTCATTCGGTTCCGATATAAAGGCATCGTTTTACAACGACGGCTATGTGTACGGATTGTTTGCGGGAGATCTGTTGAAGAAATTCTCCATTGATGAGAACAACGGGAACGTGACCATAAATTATGTCACGGACGGTGCTTGGAATAACGGTGTATCCGTTACAGACTGGCACTACATCTACGGAACCACTTCCGCGCCCGTGTTCTCCGATGACTATCTGTACTACATCGAATCAACCGCAACATCCGACGGTAAACCGAATACAGCGAACATCTGTTCGATCAATCTCGCAAACGGTTCCAAGAAAGCCGGAACAGGATTGGGGCTTGATGGCAGATACCTAGATGACGGGTGGCTTACTCTCGACGGAGATAAGCTATACATCACAACATACAACACCGGATTGTTCAACGAAGAGAGCACCGACACCACAAACTCATACATCAAAAGAATGTCTTTGTCCGCAGACGGCGAGATAACCATGGATTTCAATGTGTATCTTGACTACAGAGGAGCTACATCACAGTTCATCATCCACAATGGACGCGGATATGTGAACGTCGGTGGAGGAGACGGTGGTTTCCTATATGTGTTCGACATGGGTGCATTCTCTGCCACTTCGAAACCTGTCTACACCGCTAAAAGCACGTATACTCACGGATCCATAGTCCTCGGAAGAGGATACACGGAAGAGAACGGAACGGCGTACATCTATATCGTCCCGTACCAACTGACGATGAAAGGTCTCGTGGTGTTCGAAGACAAACCGGGACAGATGGCAGCGAAGAGGATAGATCTTCCTCTGGAATCCGGTAACTATACCAGTCAGGCTGTCAGGGCCGGACTGAACGGACAGTTGATGTTCTACAACGATCCGGGTGTTGTCGGAACCTACGGTTTCGTTGATGACAACATCTACAACTTCTTTGTGAAGGATGGAGATTCCGCACAGTGGTATTCTGCATCCGGTAAGACGCCCGCGGAAGCGTTCGCGTCGCTTGGCAACAGTGTTGCTACATTGGGTTCGTCGAAGAACATCACAAGCGTGAACGGTAAGACTGGAACATGGAACCTCTATGTTCTGCATTTCGGAACGGGAACATACTCGTGGGTGTCATTGAACAACTTTGGTTCATTCCAAGGTTATTATTACGACCAAGACCACTATTTCTTCATCACTGATGGAGCATCCATTGATAGATCCGATTGGAAATACATGGACCAGGGAACCGAGAATATCTATTCCTTCGTTGACAACGTCGGCGACAAATCGATAATCGGAGTTCCGTTGTACAAAGAAGCCGTTAACATAACGATCGATTTCGGCAATAACAATGAATCGATCTATGTCGGATCCATTCTGCAGCTTGCGCCCAACGTGACACCTTCTGGCATATCATTGGGATGGTCATCCTCGGATGACAGCGTGGCGACAGTGGATGCGAACGGAAGGGTCAGAGGTATCTCCGCGGGGACCGCCGTGATAACGGCTTTCGCAGGCAATGCGACAGCTGATTGCACCGTGACTGTTGAAGCGGCATTGTACAACGTGGCAAGCGTGACCCTCGATGAATCATCATTGATCATGCAGCCGGGAGGACAGATAACGCTCACAGCTACAGTATCACCCGACGGAGCACCGAACGGGATCGATTGGTCTTCTTCCGATGTGCATGTTGCAACAGTTGATCAGAACGGTAAAGTGACCGCAGTCGGTAACGGCACCGCCAAGATCAAAGCAGCGTCTTCCGCAGATCCGACGAAATACGCCGAGTGCGATGTGACCGTGAAGGTCTCCGTAATCGGTGTTGTTATCCAAGGACTTGAGAAGAACAACTCCGGACAGTATGTATTGGACCTTGTTTCGAGCGGAACACAAAAACTCGTTGCCCAGGTGATGCCTGACAACGTTGCGAACAAGAACATCAATTGGTCTTCGAGCAACGGATCCGCCATATCTGTGGATACCGATGGGAACGTGACCGCTCTCGGAACCGGAACGGCAGTGATAACCGCCGCATCCGATGACGATCCGACGATCTATGCTGAATGTATCGTCACCGTCATAACGAAATCCGTCATCGATGTGACCCTCGACCAACCGACACTTCTCATCAGAGAGGGAAGCTACGACACGCTTGTTGCAACCGTGAATCCCACGGATGCCGATAACCGTACAGTACGCTGGTACACCAGCGATGACAACATCGCAACGGTGGATCAAAGCGGTAAGGTAATGGGTATCGGAGTCGGGAAAGTCGTTGTGACAGTGGTATCTGTTTCCGACCCCTCGAAATACGCCGAGTGCGAGGTCGAGGTCTGGGGGCCCGCAGTGGTTGTTCTCGATCCGGAGACCATGACCCTTCAGATAGGCAACTCCTATCAGTTGGAGCTCATGATCATCAACTCCGAGTCGACGGTTACATGGGAATCGACAGATTCCGATATTGTGTCCGTTGATCAATTGGGAGTCATTACCGCCAAGAAAGGAGGAACAGCGGTCATAACCGTCAAGCTCTTGTCAGATCCGACGGTGAAGGATACCTGTATCGTTACAGTTCCCGGCGGCGGTGTTGATCCCAATACTCCGACATCGATCGTTCTGAGCAAAACCTCAGTGAACCTTCAGGTCGGCGGAACATCCACTGTCACCGCAACGGTTCTGCCTTCAACCGCGAGCCAAGTTGTGACATGGACATCCGGCGATAACTCGATAGCCACCGTTAACGGGGGAGTGATCACTGCTGTTGCCAAAGGCAGCATAGTCATAACCGTCACGACATCCAACAACGTAACGGCATACTGCACGGTGACTGTCACCGATCCCAGTGAAGGGAACGGCAACGGCAATGGCAATGAAGGGAACAACAACGAAGGGAACAACGGCAACAACAATAACAACAACGGCAACGGATCCGGAACCAAAGAGGTTGACGCTTCCACAGTGAGATCAGGATCATCCACAGTGCTCGGAACGAGCGAAGTGAACAGGATCGCGGATATCGCCAAGGATGCGACCGATGATGGAGTCAAGACTGTTGTCAACCTTGATGCGGGAACAAGCAGCGTTGTCGTGGAATCGTTCCGTACGCTTGCCGACTCCGGCGCGTCGCTGAAGATATCCACACCCAACGGAACCATCGTGATCCCGTCATCCGTGATGAAGAACATTGCTCCGTCCGCAGCTGACGGAAAGGTCGAGATCGATGTGAAGATCGTGGACCGCAGTACTCTCAGCGAAGCTCAGAAGGCTTTGATCTCCGAGGATGCCGTGATCTTCCAACTGACCGTCAAATCGGGAGGAGTGGATGTGCACAACTTCAGGGATACCGTCGAAGTGTCTCTTCCGTACCTCCCTCCGAGACACGGGTCGGTAAGTGATGTGTACGTCACATACATTGGCGACGACAACACCACTCACAATGTACCCTTTGTCTACAGCGGAGGTTACATCGTGATCGGTCTGACACACTTCTCCCTGTATGCCGCGGAATATCTGCCTTCGGGTACAGCGGGAGGATCCGGAAACTCTGACATGGACATGGTCCTGATCATGATCTTTGCAGTTGTGATAATCGCAGCGATGGTATGCTGCACTGTCGTGGTGGTGCGCAAGAACAAGAATTGAGATACTTCGAAACATGAAAACCTCTTAAAAACCATTTCCAATATCATTTTTTGACAACATTGATCAGATGTCATTGATACTGACAACATTGTTGATGATATTGAGGATCCGGGATGGTTTCCGTCCTTTTTCTTATTGCCGCTGTCGCATTCTGGTCCTTTCTTCGCTCCTGTGAGTTTTCCCTTGCTTCACTATCGTCTCCGGATTTATCGTGTCTTTTCCTCTCGGTTGGAAAAGTCACGTAAACCGTTCGTCTGGCCGTTCCGCCAACAGGGAAAACTCCCTGTCAAGGAGCTAGAAATGACAAACGCAGAAATGCTGACAGCGATCTTCAAAAGGATCGGAAACAACTTCGGATTTGAAAAAGTGGAAGCGGAATTCGTCTCTTTCAAAGAGATGAAGGTCCGCTGGCAGAGGTCCTACAAGTGGGCGGACTTCAAGATCTCGGATTACCTTGAGAACGCTCCGGAGAGCGTCATCGAGGGATTGTGCACTTCGCTTTTCTCCAAGATAATGGGAGAGGAGGAAGGAGGATACTCCCAGGACATGTGCGACTGGCTGACGGCGCCCGAGTTCAGCGAGAGATGCCAGCCCATCTACCTCAGGAGAAGCAGGAACCTGACGAGATCATCGAAAGGAGAACACAGGGATCTCTCCGAGTCCTACGAGCGGCTGAAGGCCGCGGGACTCGCCGAGGGGATCGACGGAGTACACCTGAGCTGGACCAAGGAGTCCAACGTGAGAAAGATCGGACATTGCTCCGTGTTGATGAAAGTGGTCTCCGTCTCCAGTGTTCTGGATACGGACATGATCCCCGAGTTCGTGCTTGACTTCTGCCTGTATCACGAGCTGTGCCATCTGATGATCGGATTCGATCCGTCCGCAAAGAAACACGGTGCGGAGTTCGCGGATCTGGAGAACAAACATCCGAAGAAAGCGGAAGCAGAGGATTGGATCAAGAGACTCTGCATGTATCTTTGAACTCGGATCGGAAAACATCTTTGTAAACTTTTTCAGATTTTTATTTTGATGATATTTTATTTTGATGATATTTTATTTCGATCCTATTTTGTTTCATTTCATTTTCACTTTATCTTGTTCCTGTTTTGTTTTTCGAATCCATTGTTCTTTTCCATAATGCATGACATTTATTCTCTGATAACATATATCAAATCGCTGGATGATATCACCAGCGACTGATCCATGCTGACCGATCCGCGGAGATGCCGCCGATATCCGTTCTTTCAGAATTCGGTTGCATGTGTGCCAGAACTTTATTGCATTATGTGTTTTCATTTGATTTTCATTTTCAAAACGATTAAATATCTTTCTTGATGATACAGTTGGACGATACCTCCATATCTGCTTATCAAAACGGATATTGGAATATCTTACGGGGGAATTCATCACGGAGATCACCAAGACCAAACTTGCCATTTCGTTAGTACTTGTTGTTGCAATGATGATCCTTGCTCCCGCTATGGGATTCACTTCCAGCGAGAAGGATGCCAGACAGGGGGTTGTCATCGACTTCGGATATTGGGATACCGTGTGGATAGAGATGACCTTCACCGACGGAATGGACGGATACTCTGCGTTGGAAGAGGCATGCCACATCAACGGATACGATCTGGTGTATCGGGATGAAGCGAAAACTATTGTTTATTCTGTGGACGAACAGGTAAATCTCTCCGGAATGGAATGGAAGATGTATCTGATATCGTCGGGAAAATGGGAAGCCGTCGAAGATCCATCGACTATTGTTGCCGATGAGCATGACATCTTATGCTGGGCGAGAGCCGCCGGTCCCGACAGCATGATACCCGGGACGGATGCCACCGGATTCACATATTACAGTTACGCCGTGGACGGATTCTCTTATCGGACGGGAGAGAAACTGAAAGTCGTATCCCTTGCTCCTTCGGTCACAGAGACGATAGCCTCCGTGGGAGGTATCGATCTCATCGTGGGAACCGATCTGTACAGCGATTATCCTCAGGAGATACTCGACGGCCGCAGGAACGGTTCGATATCGGTCATCGGCGGTTATATCGATCCGAACTATGAATGGATCATAAAGCTTGCACCGGACCTTGTGTTCTGCGAGGGCGGAACGGGAGAACATGTGAGCATGGCCGACCGTCTCCGCAAGTCGGGGATAGATTGTGTTGTATTGTACGATTCGGTGAGCATTGAAACTCTGTACGATAACATTTGGATCACCGCCGCAGCATTGGGACTTTCCGATAATGCGAACTCGGCGATCAACGCCGCACGCGGGACCATGGATATTCTGAGAGGAGTGATAGGGATACAGGCGACGAAGAGGGTATTCGTTTCTTTGTCCGCGGATCCTTCTCCGTGGACATCCGGTGCGGATACTTTCATGTCCGACATCATATCAAATCTATCGGCAAGGAATGTTTTCGATAACAACACGTCATGGTTCATGGTCTCGAAAGAACAGATCCATTTGAAACAGCCGGAATTCATCATCATCATTTACGAAGGATCGGTGACATCTTTTGAAGATTACAACAAGATCATCGACAGGATCGATCCTGTTTGGAGAGAGACACCCGCATACCGCAACGGCGAGATCTACATCTTCTCCGGAGACTCCGCAGACATATTGTCGAGGCCCGGGCCGCGTTTGTCGGAGGCGGCGGAACTGATCGCCAAGATACTGCATCCAGATCCGTTCCTCCAGAAGGATCCCATGGATCTTGTTCCTAAATTCTTCGGCGACGACTATCGCGCTTATCTAAAGTATCAGAGGGTGAGAGCATGAGGTATCGATTAACGGTAATCGCTATCATCTCCGTTTTACTGTTGATGCCTGTAGCATCTTTTTCTTCCTCTAGTTCGGATGCTGCACCCTCTGATATAGTTCTTATCGATCTCGGCAACGGTCGTACATACTGGGCCGATGCCGAACCGGGGACATACGGTAAGGCGGTGGAATCCGCCGCGGGATCGTGGGGATTGGACATCGATACATCCGGAGGTCTGACCATCGAAGGATTGTCATCAAGAACATCTCCCGTCTCCGTTGATTGGAAGATATACACTTGGGACGGATCATGGAGATACCGTTCCGATCTGTCTTTATCGTCATCGTATTCCGGAGGGATATTCGCCGTGGGATTCTATCCCGTTTCCATCGCTCCGGTCGCAACGCCCGACAATCCGTATGTTTGGACATCGTTCGGCGGATCATCATCGGCGTCGGGAGTATCAACGTCCTCGGGACCGGATAACCCCGCTGTTCCAGCGGAATGGTTCAACACCTACTCCACAGGATACGTCGATTCCGGATTGATCGTTGCCGATGATATGCTGTATCACACCACTGGCGGAGCATTCGGTACCGGAGGCACAGACAAGAATCCGTGGGTTCACTGCGTGGATCGATTCACCGGCGATGAAGTATGGAAATACATGATGGACTACGGTTCGGGATACGAGGTCACCACGCCCCTGATCGTCGATGATATGCTGATCGTGAATTCCACATGCGGTAAGATGTATTGTTTCGATCGATTCACCGGCGATGTCCTGGACATCGAAGAGATACCTTTCAACCCTCCCCTGGACTCTGACAGCAACGTCACTTGGTCGGGGAGGATATTCGTAACAGGGGGGACGACTCCCGTATATGACTCCGGAGCACTTTATTTTGGTTCCGCGGATGGATTTGTCTATTGTTATGCCGTAACAAGAGACTCAGGATTTGAATTACAGTGGAAGTATCATCCTCAAGGACACACTATAGGCTGTTTTTACTTCCATGCACCCACTATCTCCGAAGTCAACGGAAAGAGAATGCTGTTCATAGGGAACTATGACGGCTACGTCCATGCCCTGGACATAGGCACGGGAAAGGCGGTCTGGGTGAAACAGGTCGTTAATTTCGATGCCGAGAACAAACCGCACCCCGGTACTCCCGGTTCTGCCGCTTCGGTGTCCGTGAGTCCGGACGGAAAGGTGTTACTCGTTGGATGTACCGACGGAGGACTGAGTTCCCTTGCGGGATATCTGGTGGCATTGGATCCCGCTACGGGGAAAGGTCTCGGAGGTTCCGAGGAATTATGGAGATTGGATATACTTTCCACTTCCCCTGTCGCCGACAGGGACGGATTCTATTCCTATGTATCACAGTCCGATGCGGGGAGCAGGACGCTCACGACCGTTGATGGGGACGAGGTAGATATCATCCCCGCGGTCTACAAATTCGATTGGAACGGAAAGGTCGTCTGGGTATCGCAGAAATATCAGTTGATCAAAGGCCCTCTGACCCTGGCCGACGGGGTACTCTACGGAATAGATTATTCATCGGGAGCATTCTGGCCGACGGGGGGCGGATTGACCGCCATCGACTCCGAGGATGGATCCGAGATATGGAGGATACTGCTCCGTCCGTTCACCGTAGATTCTTATTCCATGGTTCAGGCGACCGTCATTGACGGCAAGGTATATGCCGCGAACGACTTCGGTGCCGTCTACTGCATATCGACGACCGCCGGACCCAACCCCGAAGGTACCGATGTCAGTGTATTGGAATCAGTCGGATTCAAACATTGGTCGTGGGTGATCCTGGGGATATTCATTGCAAGTATTGTCATCCTCTTCGTGAGGTATTATTGAGGTTTTCTGATGAAAGATATCAAAGAATTGGAAGAGTTGAGTCCGGGTGCGGACAGCGATATCCATCCCGATACGGACGATGCCGTGAAAGAAACGAAGATCAGGAAGATGATCAACGGCACCCGCAAAGGTCTCAAGGGAATGAAGAGATCGATGGAGGATATCGACGAAAGCGAGATCGAACGCAAGAAAAGGAGATTCGTTCTGATATGCGTCTTCGGTGTTCTGATGTCCATCGTTGCATTCCTGATATCGATATCGATATCGTCGGGAGGCATCATTCCGGTCAGCGATGCGGTCTCGGCGTTGATATCCGCCATACAGAAAGGCGGAGAGAACCTGAATACGGTGGAACTGTACATCTATCAGGCAAGACTGCCGAGGGCATTGGCGGCCATCGCCGTGGGTGCTGGATTGTCTGTTGCCGGCTGCATGTATCA
>JGI996J12353_1000253_pt1 | contig 14687 bp, 10 predicted proteins | sample IntmicLarv5ML5BL_FD_12353 | JGI IMG/M metagenome (IMG submission 12353) | reverse complement strand
AGGATCTGCTCGAAGTCCTTGAGATAGTCATTTGCATCGACCAGCCCTATCGACCTCTTGCGAACGATGTCGGATGGCGTCCATTCCAAATTGTTCGTGATCCCGTCCAGCATCTCGCCAATGAGCCCCTTTGGAGTCTCTGGAACCTCACCGACGTCATACCCTGCATCCTGCATCCTGTTCAATATGCTCCAGACGCTTTCGATGGTGTCCAGGCCTGCGGCGCTACCTATCCTCCCAGAATCGGGGGAAGACTGGTACAGCAGGATGGCTATCCTCCTTTCACTTGGAGGCGTGTTCCTCAGGATGGCCCAGTTCCTTGCGATCTCGGCAAGATGCTCGATCCTATCGTTCAAGGGGATGTTCCTTCTTATCCCCCTCGACCCGTCCGAGGTCATGCTGATGGGAACGGTGATTATCTGCCCATCAACCTCGGGCCAGGAGACCTGCGAGTATATCTCGGACTTGTTCAATCCATCCGTGCTCTCCTCGAAGTCCAGGAACCTGCCGCCGACGTTCATCGCCTGTAGGACGGGCACGTTCATCATGTTCCTGTAGAAGTTCTCATCATCTGGGGTGGCCATGCCTTGAGAGTCCCTGGAGTTCACCAGCTGGGAAAATGGGGATGACATTATCAGGACGTCTATCCTGGACCTTCCGCCATCCATGAAGTACCTCCTTGAAATGGCTGCGGTTCCAGCCTCCTCGATCCCAGTGGAGCTTATGGCAACGCTGAAGAACACAGGTATGACGTTCATCCCCCTGGACTCCAAGGCCCTTATCAGGGCATCGATGTGCTCCGTGTTGTTGTAGATCCAAAGGCCGCCTGTGAACATTATGCCAACCGTCATCCTTCCTGGGCCCAATGTTGAGATGTAATCCTCAAAGGACACGTCACGGTCATGGTCGGGATGATAGATTCCATCCTCCCGGTTCTTCATCGGCTCAGGAACGTTCAATTCCTTCGTGCCGATCCTCCGATTCAACCAATATGCGATGCCCAGGTCATTCTCGTTCCCTCTGAATGCGACATACCTGCCAAGCTCTATGTACTCCTCGTCCGTCCCTTTGAACAGGTCCCTATACAGGAGCTTGACATCATGGTTCCCGGAGTACAGGAAGACCAGCCCAGGTGCATCCCTTAGAACCTCCTCGTACCTTTCGAACCTGTTGAACTTGGACGGGTCCGACATGCACCTCATTAGCACAAGGTCTGCCATTTTCGTCGCCCTTACAAGATCTTGATACAAGATGGGGTCGTCATCGAACTCGTTCCCATTGCCACAGAAGAGGTCCACGTCTATGGACTCCCTTTCCTTGAACTCCCTCATCGGCTGCACCATTGTCTTCGCATCGGTGCTGTTTACAGAAATGTAGACTATCCTCATACGCATCGCCACATTAGGTTTATCTATCTGCTGGAGTATACTGCCAGGTGTACTTAAACCATTCGAGGGTTCATATGTCTGAAAAAGCAACATTCCCATTTACAAGCATAGTTGGTCAAGAGAAGATGAAAAGGGCACTGACGTTGAATGTTATAGACCCTGGGATCGGAGGTGTTCTGATAAAGGGGGAGAAGGGGACCGCCAAGTCGACGATAGTGCGGTCAATGGCCCGGATCCTCCCTGAGCCTGAGAGGAATGTCGTGAAAGGATGCATGTTCGGATGTGACCCAGACGATGAGAACAACCTATGTCCCTTCTGCAAGGATGCGATGGCCGCTGGAAGTGCCATTGAGGCATCGAGATCGCCGACATTGGTAGTGGAGCTGCCACTTAGCGCAACGGAGGACAGGGTCGCAGGGACATTGGATGTGGAGCATGTCCTAAAGACTGGTCAGAAGAAGTTCGAGCCAGGGGTGCTGGCACAGGCTAATGGGAACATCCTGTATGTGGATGAGGTGAACCTGCTTGACGATCATATAGTGGACCTTTTGCTGGATTCCGCCGCAATGGGCGTCAACCATGTCGAAAGGGAGGGGATATCGTTCTCGCATCCCTCCAGGTTCATCCTCATAGGGACGATGAACCCTGAGGAGGGCGAGCTCAGGCCTCAGCTTTTAGACAGGTTTGGACTATCCGTCCAAGTCACAGGGGAGAGGGACGTTGCAACTCGACGTGAGGTCGTGAAGCGAAGGTTGGCGTTCGATTCAGGCCCTGAGGCATTCATTGAATCCCATATGTCCGAGATAATGGGGTTCAAAGGAAGATTGGATGATGCGATAAGGTTGCTTCCAAGCGTCGACTATGACGAGTCCATGCTGGATGCGGTCATCAATCTGACAACAAAGTTCGAGATAGACGGCCATAGGGCAGACATAGCCATGATGAAGTCCGCAAAGGCCAATGCGGCGTTCCATGGCAGAAGGCAGGTCGAGATCGAAGACCTCATTGAGACCGCGGACCTGGTCCTTTCCCATCGTATGAGGCGCAGGCCCTTTGAAGAATCTGAATTCGATCACGAGGAGCTTGAGAGATGCCTTCGTGGAATTTGACCTTCCCATTCTCTGCGATATGCGGAATGGACCTTGCAAAGAAGGCGATACTTTGCGCATTGGTGAACCCTAGGATAAGGGCCGTCCTGATACGAGGGCCTCCGGGATCTGCAAAGACCACTCTGGCCAGGTCAGTGCATTCCATATGTGATGCAAGGCCCATCGTGGTGCCACACAACGTTGACGATGAGACCCTCTTCGGCGGCCTGGACATCGAATCCACGCTGAAAGAGGGATCGATGAGGTTCAACAAGGGCCTTCTTCACTCAGATGGCCAAGGCATACTGCATCTAGACGACGTCAACCTCTTTGAGAACTCAAAGCTCATCTCCATACTGGAAGCGGTTGCAAACGAGCGTGTACGATTGGAACGGGACGGGATATCCTCCTCCTACGATGTGAACTCCACGGTGATTGCCACGATGAACCCAGAGGAATTGGACATCGGCGCACATGCATTGGACAGGTTTGACATGTGTGCATATGTGGACGATGCGGATGGGAGGGCGATCCTGAGCAGGGCGATGAGGTTCTCCAAATCCCCTATGGATTTCAAGGAGGAGTTCAAGGAAGAGGAGAATGGGCTTACCAGGAGGATTGAGAGCGCAAGGAGGATATTGCCTCTTGTCACAATCTCAGATGAGCTTATCGACATAGCCGTGGAACTGTGCGTGAAAATCGGTGCAAACGGGCATAGGGGGGATGTTGCGGTCATGAATGCGGCACTGACATTGGCAGCCTTGGACGGAAGGGACGAAGCCATCAGGAAGGATGTCGAGGAGGCGGCGATGCTATGCCTTCCCCATCGAAGGGACTACACCCCCGAAGACAATAGGAAGGAGGATGAAAGGGAAAGGGACGACCAACCCCAGGAGCAGGAGCAAACAGAGGACCCCCATGAGAGCGAGCCTCCAGATCAAAACGACAATGAGGCCGAGTCGGATCATACGCCGCCGAACGACCTCCCATCGATCCCAGAGGAGATCGTGTTCGACATCGGCGATCGGTTCAAGGTGATAGACTACATGGACGACAGGTCGTTCAGGTTGAGGAGGTCCAACGTGAAGATGGGCAGAAGGGGGCTTGTCATAAGCAGCGACAGATCTGGCAGGCAGATTCGTGGCAGGGTCCCGAATGGGAGGGCAAGGGACATATCCATAGGTTCCACGATCAAGGTCGCCGCCATGAACCAACAGGGAAGGGAAGACAATGGGCTTGCAATATGCGTGAGGCAATCCGACATACGGGAGAAGGTCAGGCAGAGGCGCATTGGAGCCACATTGATGTTTGTTGTGGATGCAAGCGGATCCATTGGGGTCAGGAGGAGGATGGTTGCGGGGAAGGGCGCGTTGCAGTCGCTGTTCATGGACAGCTACACGAAAAGGGACAAGGTGGGCCTCATGGCATTCAGGAGGGAGTCGTCGGAACTGATAATCCCTCCAACGAAATCAATAGAATACTGTCAAAAAAGGCTTGAATCGTTGCCTACGGGGGGAAAGACCCCGCTTGGGGAGGCCCTGCTGTCTGCAAAGGAGTTCATGACCGCCTATGTCCGCACCCACCCGGGGGAGATGTGCCACATAGTGCTTATGACGGACGGGAGAGGCAACATACCTGTGAACAAGGATAGGAACGCAAGCGAGGAGGCCATGGAGATTGCAAAGGCCATGTCCATACCTGGGGTGAGGTGGATGGTCATAGACACCGACGTCAGGTACTCCTACTTCAACTCGTCGGCAAAGCTGGCAAGTGCCCTGAAGGCCAGATACTTCAGGCTGGACAGCATGAATGCGGACAGACTGTACGAGGGGATCAGGGCATCCATATGACCTATGAATTGGATATATAATTCAATTAATCATTGATTGTAATTATTCGAGAAATAATATTGAATGATGCCATAATTGGCAATTTTCACAGTCAAATTTGATTTTATTAAACAAAAAATAATGAATTTTACATGTCACATATCTATAAATCCTCCGTTTAAATAAAAAATCGCATTTAATAACTGAGTGAGATAAATATAACATTTATATATTGGATTGAGCATCCAATACAATGGTATCATGAAAAAATTATCGATTATGGTTATCTCAGCAGTAATCATTCTTGTCTGTGCATCTACAGCATACATAGCAGTAAAAAGCATAGACGATAACTCAAACAATGATGATTACTACCTTAACTTTAAAGATTCCAACGGAACGGAATTCACTTTGAATGAGCAATTAAAGAGAATAATCGTCCTCAACAGGCAAACCTCAGAAGCCATTAAGATTCTTGGTGCTGAAAATCTTGTCATAGCAACAGGAGACAGTACAGTTACCAATAATCCATATTTGGGTTATGAGAACCTTCCAAACGTTGGGAATTTGAATAGTTTAAACTACGAGGCGATCTTAGAGCTTGAACCTGATGCAATATTCACAAAAACAAATGATACCTTGGATGTTGAGAAAATGGTCGGTGGTGCAGGAATCAAAGTTATCCGCATTGACAATTATGCTCCTGATACATATAAGGATGAAATGATTCTTTTGGGAAAAATACTCGGAAAGAGTGACCGTGCACAAAAGTTCCTAAGCTATATGGATGGCCTAACGGATCTTGTCAACAATCGTCTTAAAAACATTTCAGATGAAGACAAGCCTCATGTTATGGCCCTTTCGATTGGAGCGCTGAACAGTGGCACATACCGTATTTTCCCATGTTACTCGACAGATGGAACGGCTGGCGTAGGTGAAGGGTATTCCAGCATTCTAGCTGGAGGGAAAGATGCATCTCCAGAGGTGAAATATGGCAATACCGCTGGCACTGCAGTACTGGTGGATGAGGAGTATGTTCTCGACTGTGGTGCAGATGTGATAACGCTCCATGGGACATGGTTAGGAGGCTATAATTGCACTAACATTTCCGACTACAAAACTGTCGTAGACAGCATCTACAGCAATACCTCCATATCGATGACACCTGCTGGACAAAACAAAGAGGTGTATGTCTTTCATACTGACTTCCTCGGTGCAGCAAAACGTCCGATTGGCTTACTGCAACTGTGCAAGTATCTGCATCCCGATATGTTCTCAGACATAGACGTGGATTCATACGCTAAAGAGTTTTTTAGAGACTGGATAGGGACGGAGTACAAGGGCATATGGTTCTACTCTGCTAAGTGATTGCTTTGAAGAAATTATCGGCACCCACTTCCGTTTTGTTGATGGTAGTGGCACTTGTAATAGTATTCCTTATAGGCGCAAGCATTGGAAGTGCAAAAATAAACATCATTTCTTTAATTATTCAATTCTATTCCCAAAATCACGAACCAGGTTATGGCATACAAATGTATATTTTCACACAAGTTCGCTTGCCTCGCCTAGTTCTATGTATCACCACTGCCTTAGCCCTAGGTCTAAGTGGATGCATCATGCAAAACCTGTTACGAAACCCATTGGCATCCCCATTCACGTTAGGCGTCTCCAGTGGTGCGGCATTTGGAGCTGCTTTGGCCATGGTGTTGGGTTTTAGTGTCCTTGGAGGCAGCATAGGCATTGGGAGCTATATGGCCATTGCAACGAATGCGTTCATCTTCGGATGCCTCTCATTGTTGATTGTTATGGGTGTATCAAAACTATGTAACAATAGCATAACGATATTGATACTTACAGGTACAGCCATTGGAAGTTTGTTCTCCGCCGGAATATCCATACTAAAGTATGTTTCTTCTGCGGAAGCTTTGAAGAATTTAGACATTTGGCTGATGGGGGGATTTTGGGGTGCAAGCTGGGATGCGGTTCTGATATGTCTTCCTGTTTTGATCGTATGTTTCATATTCATGATTAAATTCGCATGGGATTTCAACGCCCTGAATGCAGGCGAAGATGTTGCATCCACATTAGGCGTGGAGGTTAGGAAGCTAAAGACAATATCCCTCATTTTGGTTACCCTAGTATCATCTCTGACGATTGCCTTCTGTGGTGTGATTGGTTTTGTGGGACTTGTTTCCCCTCATATTGCGCGAAGTCTTGTTGGTGTTGACAATAGATATTTGATTCCTGCCTCAGCCGTAATCGGAGGAATCATGCTACTGGTCTCAGACATAATAGCAAGGACAATTACCTCACCCCAGGAGATTCCTGTCGGCATAATAACCGCGCTGATAGGTGTCCCCTTCTTTATATTCATCCTATCAAAAAAGAAGAAACAACTATGGAGGGATTAAATTGAAATTGAAGCTAAACAATCTTTGTTTTTCATATGGGAAAAAGCCTATTCTAACCAACGTTACTGCAGTTGCACATTCAGGGCAAATTACAGCTATTGCAGGGCCTAACGGAGTTGGAAAAAGTACACTATTGAAATGTATATCTCGCCTCTTGGATATTGATTCAGGTTTAATTTTATTGGATGAAGAGAACATTACCAAATTTGATAAAAAGCAACTAGCCAAGATTCAAGCGTACGTCCCTCAAAATACTGCTATTTCCTTTCCTCTAACTGTTTCCGAATATATTTCCCTTGGTAGGCGCCCATACATCGATTGGTCTCTAAAAGAAGAAGACATAGATGTAATAAATGACAATGTTCAATATATGGGGCTAGAGCGCCATCTCAATCAACTTGTCGATGAACTCAGTGGAGGGGAACGACAGAAGGTCTTTTTGGCACGTGCATTGATACAGCAACCGAAAATCCTCTTACTTGATGAACCGACCTCTGCATTGGACATCAAGCATCAGTTGGAGGTAATGAGGTTATTAAGCTCCATTGCTAAGGATCGCAATTGCATAGTCATAATCGTCCTTCATGATCTGAACCTCATAGAGCGCTTTGCGAATCATGCCATTTTAATGAAAGAAGGGAAAGTATTGTGTGAAGGCCCCACAAGACAAGCCCTTACAAAGGACTCAATATTCGAGACGTATGGCATTGATGTTCAATTTATCGATACAGATTTTGGACTTGCTGTATTTCCAATAGAATCCTACAGGTAACGTATGATACGCCGCCCGAAATTAAACTATTTTCCTTAACTCAAAACAATCCCCGCGAGATTGAAAATAACATCTAAAATCTATATTGGAATATGTATGAAGGATATGATGTCATCTTGCATTTCAGAGTCACATAACACAATAAGGTTATTGACTGCTGGCACGATTGATAATATCTAAACTCAGACGCTATTATCGCAAAAAAATAATATCGATTGAATGCAATTGTAAATATAATGCTGGATGTACTGTACAATTAAATACTAACATTCGTATTCAATGAAGGGAAGGCTGAGATGTTTCAAGTTGCGGTTTATGGAAAGGGCGGGATTGGCAAGTCCACGATGTCTGCGAACATATCGTTCACCCTGTCGAAGATGGGCAAGACGGTGACACAGATCGGTTGCGACCCGAAGCATGACTCAACGAGGTTGCTGCTCAATGGGAACGGCCAGACCACGGTCCTTGACTATATACGGGACACGCCTGTTGCAGAAAGAAGGCTGGAGGACATAATGGTCATCGGATCCAATGGCATCCGATGCATAGAGGCGGGAGGCCCGGAACCTGGCATAGGCTGTGCAGGAAGGGGGATACTGACCACGTTCGACACGCTGAGGAAGCTTGGGGCAGACGGTATGGACGTCGACTTCAGGATCTACGATGTCCTTGGGGATGTCGTGTGTGGAGGCTTTGCGGTGCCATTGAGAGGCGAGCATGCGGACTCCATCGTTCTGGTGACATCCGGCGAGTTCATGTCACTATATGCGGCGAATAACATAATGAAGGGCCTTTTGAACTTCAATCCGACAAAGCCAAGGATAGCTGGATTGATATTCAACTCCCGAGGCGTGGAGGATGAGAGGAGGATGGTGGAATGCTTCTCCTTCGCCACTGGCATACCCATAATCGCCACCATGCCACGAAGCAGGCTGTTCGCCCAGGCGGAGGCCGCTGGCAGGACGGTTTGCGAGATGTTCCCCGAGTCCATTGAGTCCGATGCGTTGAGGTCTGTTGCAGAGCATCTTATATCAGTATCCTGTGGAATGGCCAGAATGCACCTTTCAAAGCCATTGAACGACAGCCAGATGACGGACATAGCGGCAGGCAAGATGGCCATTCCAGCCCAACCTATGAGATCCAAATGCAAAGTGGAAGGTAGAAAGGAGGGGAGCTTCCTGCTGTCCTGCGCAGCATATGGCGCACTGAATGCGGCAACGTCCGTGAAAGGCGCCGCGGTCGTGGTACATGGCCCAAGGAGCTGCACGTATCTGCTCTCATCATCCCATAATGAGCTGGTGCTGAGCAAGCCAGGCTCCAATGAGGGATACAGCAAGTCAATAATATCCACAGACATGGATGACACCATATCCATATTCGGAGGTGGGGACATCTTGAGAAAGGGCATCCTGGATGCCATTGAAAGAGGCTTCCAGACCGTTTTCATAGTCACGACCTGCGCATCGGGCATAATCGGTGACGACGTCAAAGGCATCGTGGGCGACATAGGGCGCATGTTCCCGGACCGAGACCTCGTGTTGATAGAGGCGGATGGGAACATAATGGGAGACTACAGGGACGGCTACCTGCATACCATCAGGGTCATATCGGGATTGATAGACCCTGACGTTAAGCCTGACTCCAACTACGTCAACATCATCGGAACCAGCTACTACCATTTCAGGAACGGCAACAACCTTGATGCGGTTGAGAGGGTGCTGAGCAGGTTCGGATTGACTGTGAACTGCAATTTCATGGATGAGTGCAGTGTGGATACGATAAGGGGGTTCTACCGTGCGGGGCTTGACATACTCGTCTCGGATGACAAAGGGTGCAATGAGGCCTATAGGTCCATATGTTACAGTTGCGACTCGAGGGACAGCCTGATCATGCCGTCGTCATTGGACGAGATAATTAGGTTCATAAAGGCGCTTGGAAGGTACACTGGCAGGGAAGACGTCTCTGATGAGATGATCGAGGAGATGACCCATAGGGCCTCGATCGAGATGGATAGGCAACGGAGCATCCTCTCTGGCAAAAGGGCCTTGTTCTACAGAGACCCATACTCAAACATAGACTGGTGCATAAAGACCGCGAAGGAGTTGGGGATGGAGGTGCTAAAAATAGGGTGCGGGGAGAGCAGAAGGGGCAGGCCGCCGTTGAAATCGGAGTTCGATGATGAGACCGCATTCAACTACACCGTCGAGATGATACGGAACGACACCAGGGAATTGAGCCCCGACCTGGTCATTGGGGACACCATGTGGATGCCTGAGCTTGATGTGAAGTGGATGTCATCCACGAAGCATGAGGCGAGCCTGGACATTCCGTTGGACTTTGCAAGGAGGTTGGCCAACATGGTAAGGCTACCGAAGGAGGATGGGTGGAGGAGGTTGAATGATACTCAGACCTGATGGGTTCACAGGCGCACTTATGGCGATCGAGGGCATATCTGACGCCCGGGCCGTCCTCCATGGGCCTGGGGGATGCAAGCACTATCATTATCTGCTGTCCAAGAACGCATTCTCAAGGGCCGAGCCCCTGGATGACTTCAACATGCCATATTTCTATGGCCAGTCTAGACTACCATGCACGTTCCTTGACGAGAACGACTACATATCCGGTGCATTTGAGAAGATACGTGATGCACTTACGGTGGTGAAAGGGCTGAACGACACCCTGATCGTCGTTGTGGACTCACCGGGTGCAGCACTGATCGGCGATGACCATAGAAGGGCGATAGATGGCCTTGGACTGTCCGATAGGGCATTTCCATTGGATGGCGCATTCATATCCCTCCCCGTGTCCACAGGATTCGACAGGACGTTGAAGTCTATCCTCCAATGGCTGTCGCCGAAGAAGGGGGATCCGATCCCCCTTGGGGTGAACATACTCGGGGTATCCCTTCTGGAGAAGGATTGGAAGGTCGCAATGAGGGAGATTGGGAAGACCATCGACCTGCTTGGGCTGAGCATCGTGTCATCACCTGGTGCAGGGTCATCCGTGGAGGACCTTAGGGGTTCGGTCAACGCATCGTTGAACGTGGTCGTGCGTCCTGAATACGGACTGGAGCTTGCAAAGCACTATGAATCGGAATATGGCATACCTTATGTCATATCCCCCTCTGGAGCACCGATCGGGTTCGATTCCACGGAGGATTGGATAATGTCCATTTCGAATTCGATCCACGTCGATCCGCATGCGGCCTTGAAGAGGTTGCGAGATTACAAAAGGGCAGCCTTCGAAAGGATGCAGGCCTGCAAGTTCAAGCTTGGAAGGCTTAAGGCCTCCTCCATCTCCGTGTGCGGCGACGCATCGATGGCATATCCCCTTGTCAAATGGCTCTATGACTGCATGTCCCTCATGCCTGTCTCCGTTTGCGTGGACAAGGGAGGGCATGTGGACTCCATCAAAGGATTGAACAGGTTCCTGTCATCAATAGATGCCGATGACTCCTTATGCGAAGAACCGCAGGGATGCGATCTGCTGTTCGCAGATGGGAACACAGTGAAGGTCATGACCCTCTCAGGGGTTTGCAAGCGTGGAATAGACATAGGGCTCCCTTCATTGGACCACAGCAACATGCTGCAGAAGCCTGTGATCGGGGCCAAGGGCGCCATGTACCTGTTGGATGAGATTCTAAGGTAATTTTGACTGAATCCGATGGACAACTATAAACGAACCTCAAATACGTCAACTATCGACTTAATTGCCAATCAAATTTTAAATACATCTAGATACATTATTATTTTAACTAAGAGGTTATTTGATGTACAATAGTAGCGAAACACAAAAATATGAGATACGTCTTAAGCCTAACAGTACTGTGTTGAAAATGTGAGAAGAATAGATTAGTATGGAGATTGGTTGAACAACTTTGTTATTTTTGTTCCATTAAACAAAAAAACAAAAAATATAGCGATATCCTTTACGAAACTTTCAATTATGTTTAAATATGGGACTAACTTACGGCATTTAGAAACGCCGTATAAACCCTTATGTGGTTTTAATATGCTTAGCAAACAAACTGACCAGTCGCTAAGACTGGAAACTAAGGAAGATTGGTTTCGATGGACAAACAAACAGACCTAAAACAGAAATATAAGAAGTGGGCATTGGAATATGACCTGCCTGAAGAATATGTCAAGCTTGCTAAAGACAGCGATTGGCTTAAGACCCTTGACAGGGACATAGCAAGGATGAACGTAAAGAAGGTTGGTTGCCCATACAGATATCCTGACTCCATAATAGAGTTCGGATTGATGATAAGGGAGGACCTTGGCGTCTCATACAGGAAGCTGTATGGAATCCTTGCTCTCATACTTGAGGAGTGCGGCGTGGACAACTGCATCAGCTACTCCCAGTTCTATGAGAGATCTAGCAAGATGGCCAAGGACAAGAACTGATCTAAAAGATTAGTCACTGCTTCTTAAACCTTTTAAACCATAATTAGGAATTGCATCTTTAATAAGCCTTTATTGTGAAAAGGTGGATCGATGCCCTTTATCAATCAAATTATTTGTGTACTATATATTAAAAGATGTTTTTTTTGAATCAGAATGTCATTTTTTAGACAACTGATTCCATCTTGTTTATCTTTCAAACATGTGTGTAGAAACAGTTTATATACAACTGATTTGATTCCCCAAGAGCCATCAGGTAGATGCGATGATAGGCGATATAAAAATAGGAATCACAGGCCTTCCAGGCTCAGGGAAGACGTACACGTTGCTTCGCGTAATCGACATGCTGAGAGATGAGGAGATCATCATCGGAGGTATGATCGATGAGACCCTTACCGATGGCAAGAGGAAGATCGGCTTGACGGTTCGCAATGTTCTAACCGGGGAGACCCAAGTGTTTGGCGACACCAATGTTGAAAGCAAGATCATGATTGGAAAGATCGGTGTCGACCTGGTCAAATTCGAGGAGATCAGCGTCAAGGCCATAAGGACCGCATGTGCGGAATGCGACATAATCGTAATCGATGAGATTGGCAGGGTGGAGGTGGAAAGCCAGGCATTCATAGATGCGGTGAAGGAGGCCTTGGATGTCGACAAGCCCATGCTCATAACCTTGCATAAGAAGTCGAGGAACCCGCTTCTACAGGACATAAGGAGAAGGGATGACGTAAGGATCCTTGAGGTCACCCCGACGAATAGGAACCTCCTGCCATACAAGATAGTGCGCCTAATGAATGGGGACAATGTTTGAACATTGAAACCCGGGAAGGCCCAACGAGCCTTCTCATACCTGAAAAACATTCCTCAAATGGCCCTGGAACAAAGACCGATGCTCCATTCTTCAACGAGCAGATGGCGTTCAACCGCGATGTCAGCGTGATGTTCCTTAGGACCTTCAATGATAGGATGACCGTTGCCGATGCCATGTCCGCCACAGGCGCAAGGGCGGTGAGGATTGCAAATGAGGTTCCGACCACCGAAGTCGTTGCCAATGACATGGACCCCAACTCCGTTGAGTCCATAAAGGCCAACATAGGCCTGAACGGATTGTCCAATTGCGAGGCCACCTGTAAGAACATGCACACGCTGTTCAGTGAGAGGACGTTCAACTACGTCGACATAGATCCCTTTGGATCCCCCGTCCCATTCATACAGTCTGCCATAAGGGGTTGCAGAAGGAAGGGGATCCTTGCAATAACCGCCACCGACACCGCCCCACTCGCAGGCGCACATGCGATCAAATGTAGAAGAAGGTACCAATCGAACCCCATAAGGGGCTACATGTGCCATGAGGGAGGATTGAGGATACTGCTTTGCACCATGGCAAGGGAGTTGGCAAAGTTCGATAGGGGGATGAGGCCATTGCTGTCATTCTATGCAGACCACTATTTCAGGACCTACATCCAGGTCATCGAAGGGGCCGAGGCGGCAGATGCCAGCCTAAGAGAGCTCGGATACATGAGGTACGACCCGAACACCCTGGAAAGATCTACAACGAAGGAATGCTGCAGAGACCATCCCCTGGGCCCTTTCTGGCTTGGGAGCCTGCACGACAAGGAGATATTGAGCAGAATGTCAACGGAGAACCTTGCAAAGGAGGTGCGTTGCAAGAAGATGCTTGACCTATGGAGGAACGAATTGGATGAGGTGTTCCTGTACGACATGAGCGAGCTCTCATCCCATCTGAAGCTATCCCCTCCAAGGCTTGAGGATTTCGTATCGGCCTTGAACGACCATGGCCGTGCATCAAAGACCCATATGTGCCCAACATCGTTCAAAACGGACTTGGATGTGAGGGATGTGATCTCCTTATACAAAGAGCACAGCCCTGAGAGTAGGATTTGACGTTGATTGCTATTTGAAAGGGATTCTACGAATGCGCATGGCCCTGTCCATAGGGTCTGCCATCTTGCAACGCCAAGTTGAAAAATGAGGAAGGGTTTGCCAGATTCGGCCTTCTAACCGTCCAAGCCATCAGATCGTCTGTCTCGGATCCGCTTGTGATGTTTGAGGTAGAGGTCGTCTGAACCGAGGCCGGCATTGTTCAGCATGATGGCATGCAGAACCCCTGTGACCTCTGACGCACGCTCATCCTTGTCCAGATCCCACTTTCGGCATTTTCGGATACCTGGCAATTCAACTTAAATAGATAGCTATCATATTCTCAAATGGAGATAGAATGGGAGCAAAAACTCTTGAGGATATACCAGGCGTTGGTCCAGCGATTGCAGAGAAGCTTCGCGAGGCAGGATACAACGAATTGATGGCGATAGCGGTTGCAAACCCCAAAGACCTCGCAGAGACGTGCGAACTGGGGGAGAAGAAGGCCGCAGACATAATCGAAGGCGCAAAGCTATGCGCCGACATAGGTGGATTTGAATCTGGGGATGAGATACTAGAGCGCAGAAAGCTTGTAAAGAAACTTTCAACCGGATCCAAGTCCTTTGACGACCTGCTCAACGGAGGATTGGAAAGCCAATCCATAGTTGAGCTCTTCGGAGAGTTTGGAAGCTGCAAGACCCAGGTATGCTTTCAGCTTGCGGTGAATGCCACGATGCCCGAGGAGAAGGGCGGATTGAACTCGGAGGTCATCATAATCGATACAGAGAACACGTTCAGGCCTGAGAGGATCATCCAGATGGCAACATATCTCGGCATCGACCCAGACGAGACGCTAAAGAAGATCCATGTCGCCAGGGCATTCAACTCCCAGCATCAGATCCTACTTGTTGACAA
>JGI996J12353_1000252_pt1 | contig 14748 bp, 15 predicted proteins | sample IntmicLarv5ML5BL_FD_12353 | JGI IMG/M metagenome (IMG submission 12353) | reverse complement strand
TCGATGGGTGGGTTCACGGCATATTCGGGAGGATTCGTAGGATACAACAGCGAGGAGATTTACGTAAGGAACAGCGGTTCGAATGCAGATGTGTTTGCAAGTGCCGATCTCACGGTATGCGGAGGTCTCGTCGGGCATTCCCTTGGAGCGACCGTCACCGACAGTTACGCCACGGGCGATGTGCTATCCCTCTCTTCAAGCGAGGGGACCTCAGGCGGACTCATCGGGTATGTCTTCCGTCCCACGGCCATTGCTGGAAGCTACAACCTAAGCGATGTGCATGTTCTGGAGCTACCTTTTGAAGGGTCGTCCTCGAATGCTTACGCCGGGGGACTAATCGGTGCATCAGGATACATAACCATAACGGATTGCTATTCCTTCGGTGATGTTACATCGGATGTTGCATCGGATGCATGCTCAGGCGGTCTTGTGGGACAATTGAACGAGGACTCCAACACCATGAACTCCTATGTTGCAGGAAGGATCGTCGCATCTGGGAGGACTTCCTGCGTCGGTGCAGTCGGAAATTTCGGCGATCATAGGAATTTCATCACGAACTTCTACTTCTTGAAAACGAGCACTGTGAATCCAGATCTTGAGCTTTACGGGTCCGGGAAGGCAACGATTGACGGTATCGAGTCCGGACGAAGGGCGGAGGAGCCATCTGGAGGATACGGCGATAAGGATATGAGGGCACAGGAAACATATTATGCAGACATCACGACGGTGGCAGGGAGGCCTGTCAAAGGATGGGATTTCTCCATGGTATGGCATTTGGATGCTGCCCTTTCTCCCAATTCTGGATATCCTGTTCTCAGGTCCGCCGCAAAGGTCATGGACCTTATGGACATGTATGTCAGCATCGGCGATGATGTCACGTTCACAGCGAACACGAATGATGCGGTCACACATTATCAGTGGCAAAGATATGATATCGATTCCGAAGCTTGGATGGATCTAGCCGAAGGCATCGAAAAGTCATTCATGATAGGGGATGTCGCATCAAAGGACATCGGAAGCATATACAGGTGCAAGGTCGGCATCGAGATCGACAGATCCGTGAAGTGGATGTCCATATCCGGGCCTGGACAGGTGCTTCTCGCAGGAGGGAGTCAGGTATTGGGGATTTCCAATATGAACGAGCTGTCCAAAGTGGGTTCCAATGAGATTGTGAACGGGGTGCTGTTCAGACCGAACGGCAACTATGTTCAAACGCAGGATATCCTTTTTAACGATACGGATGATGTCAATGGAGGTTTCGATGTTGTGGTCAGAACCACATTATCGGACAGAGCCCTTACCGTATCGCTTCATTACGGTGACGATGCCCGTACCGATATAGTCTCCCTTTCGTACATGAGCATAGCCGTGCAACGGTGACACGAACCCTGTGAAGACGGGGGAGTCCTCGGCCTCGTTCAAGATCGAGGATGGAACGAAGACCTTTGACATCATAGTAAGCGGATGTGCGGACAACATCCCCAGGAGCATGGATGCCGACCATCCGGATTTCGCTGTTCGTCTGACGATGCGTGCGAACGAGGACTCCATCCCCTTCAACAGCAACGGAAACCTCACTCCTATCGGTACCATGATGCTTCCATTTACTGGTACATATGACGGGGGTGGGTTCGCCATCACCGGGCTGAAGACAAGGACATTCTCTACGAAAGAGTCCCCCTCAGGCCTTTTCGGCTACACCGGGACGATAGCTTTGGCCAACATACACATGGAAGGCGACTCATTGGCCACATCCATAGTGTATTCCTATTCTGGAGCGCTCCCCGAATTTGGGAGTGTGACGGGAATGGACGTATTCGCCCCTGTACCTGACCCAAATACGACGATCGCCTTCTCAGGGGGTCTCGCAGGATATGTGCATGGGAACATCATCATTGGCAACTGTACTTTCAAAGGATGTGTCACCTCGTTGTCCGCAGGGTTCTCAGGAGGTCTTGTGGGCCTTGTTGAAGGCGATCTCACGATCACCAATTGCCGTTCCCTTGGAGACGTCGACTCGTTCCACACGATGGCATTCTCAGGGGGTCTCGCAGGTGTCGCGGGAGGGAAGGCCACCATCCTTGACTCATATGCAAAGGGTGAGGTCGCATCATCATCCCTGTCTGCATCGTTCGTGGGAGGTCTCGTCTGTGTGATTGGAGGGCCTTCGATCATCGAACGTTGCTATGTTGAAGGCAACATGACATCATCAGGGTTGATGACGATCTCCGGGGGCCTCTTCGCCACTATGATGGGGGAGTCGTGCATCAAGGATTGCTATGCCCTAGGAACCATATCGTCGACTGCATCATCAGAGACCGATGTGGCAGCGTTCAGCGGAGGGATCGCAGGCTATCTCGGGGATATCGCGGATATCTCCAATTGCTACGTCGTAAGTGAGATGACCGCAGTTGGGAATATGAAGGAGGTCGGAGGAATGGGGAATTTCATCGGGGGGAGCGGCTACCTCACCAATTGCTACTTCATCAAGGATGGGGCGGTCAATTCGGAACTGGATCTGTATGGGATGGGGAATCCGATCGTCGATCTAGGCATGGTAGGTGGGACCGATGTCTCAAACGGATATGCCCTCTCGGAATTGCTGAAGAAATCGACATACCACTCCGGAACCAGATCTGCCGAGGATAGGACGGTTGAAGGATGGGATTTCACCGATATCTGGTGCATCGACCAGGACTCCGACCCTGTTGCCGATAAGAGATCCAACAAGGGGTTGCCATTCCTACTTTCGCTTGCGATATCGGAGCACCCTTCGAATGTGGCCACCAGCGACCCCACGGGGGAGACATTCTCCGTGTCGTTGAACATAGTCCCTGCCGAGTATCAATGGCAGAGATGCAATGACGGTGCCTCATGGGAGGACATGGATGGGGAGGTGGGGAACTCATACACGACAAAGGGGGATGACGGTTTCAATGACCTCTTCAGATGCAGGGTATCATATGGCAACGAATCCATTCTCACGAGGTCCGCTAGACTCATCGAGCAATTCGGTGTGTCTGCGTCCTATGATTCAGACAGAGGATATGTTGAGCTCTCATCGAACGTTGCTACAGAGTATGACACGATATTGGTATCCGTCATGCCGAACATAGGGCACTCGGTGAGTCTGTCTTCCGATGTCGGGACGCTCACCAAGACGGGGACGAACAGATATGCCTTGACAGGCATCGAAGGTGACTGCGTTCTGATGGTCGAATTCGATGCCATCGCCTATTCCGTCACGACCGACCATGACGAAAGCAGAGGCAAGGTTGAGGTCTCGGCCATCGAAACGACCGTGTACGACAGTGTGAAAGTCACAGTAATGCCGATTGACGGGTATTACCTGGACAGGATCACTGCCACCTCAGGCATGCTCAGACCGTCCGGCAACGATTCCTTCGATCTCGTCCGTGTGACGAACGATTGCGTTGTGACGGCTGTGTTCGGAATGGCCGTCAATCAGGTCACCACGGTCTTCCATGACGGATGGGGGGATGTCAGCCTTTCATCGGATACGGCGACGGTAAAGGACACTGTCATCATCGCAGCGGAACCTGGCAACGGATACTTCGTCGATGACGTCACGGTAAGCATAGGGGATCTGACATCCATTGGCGGTAACAGATACGAGCTTAGGAACGTGACTCGTGATTGCACCGTGACAGTGACATTCGAGATGATGAAGTACAAGGTGACTGCATCCTACAACAGCGATCAGGGCAAGGTGAGATTGTCTGCCGATGTGGTGACGCAGATCGATGTCGTGACCATACACATAGCCCCGAACAAGGGCCATTCCATAGGAGAGGTCACCTCCACCGCCGGAACACTGTCTAAGGTCACCGATGAGGAGTACAGTCTTACGGACGTGAGGGGGGACTGTATCGTCGAGGTTTGCTTCAACGCCGACCCAGATCCTGGGTTCCTCGCGGGGAATGCATTGGTGATCGCCATCATCGCAGTGCTCGCCGTGCTAGGTGTGGCCATAGGGGCAGTGATGATCGCCAGAACGAAGGTATGATCTGAACACGCTGTCTGATGCGCGTAGCTGGCAGTCTATCAAGGTCCCTATGCTCCCTCTCTCGGCGAAGCCCGATCCAAAATAGGTGAAGCGATACAAACCGATGCGCATCGCACATATCGGATCGTATGCAAGGGAATGTGGTGAAAGGTTGAGGGAGCATACCATTGCTCAAAGGGATGGCCCCCTATCTTAAGTCCCAAGCTGAAAATAAAAAACCAATCGTTAAGGATGTGGTCTCATGAACAATCGCGACCATGATATTTCCAATAGATTGCAGTGCCAATCCCATCCCTCACGTTATCTGCCCTTTTGAACGTTCCAGGCCTTGCAGTGATTATTTGCAAGGACGTTCCGAATGGAATCGATTCCTCCATGGCACCTCCCTGACCGTATCGGGTCACGGACATTGCCTGGCCATCGATTTCAATGTCGATGCAGTCATCAAGAAGATTCGCATCCAGCGTACAGGCGATCCTTGAGGCGATGGATGTTCCTCTAGCTGTTGCACCGATCATAATCAATGCAGGATTGGTCCTTATGGTCACCTCGGATATGCATCTTGCGAAGGAATCACAGTCGAATATCGAAAAACCATCGTTTTTTACATGATATATCGTATCTACCCCATAGGAGAATGCAGACCTATAATGGCCTTTCACCTCCAGCCCCCCGAACATCACTCCGAACACCCTTGAATCATCGATGGCCTTGGCCTTCGACACCAGCTCCAAAGATGCCTCCGACAATAGATTTCCATCCAAGACCTCCAGCCACACAAGCGTCCCATCGGCGGTTGACACGTTCAAATTGTAAGTGGATAGCATTCCAGGTGGCAGGCGGTCCTTGTCCCCACATGCGCCTGTTGAGCAGGATCCTGATGAGCAAGAGTCCCCAGACATGGTCACAACCTCAATTCAACCCTTTTACTGGCCTTTGCCACATCATTCCAAACCTCTGACCTTGATCCTGGGGATCATTGCCGCTATGATGGATTGCTCGGTCAATTGCCTTCGCGTGATCAATCCATTGCTTAGTAGGCCGATCGCACCTATGCCGTTTCCTACGTCATGCACGCCGAACACCTTGTCGATGGCATCCCCGACGGTCATGCCATCCCTCACCAATGATGCTATCTCATCTGGATACCTGAACCCTGACCCGATTCCGATCGACGTCTTTCCATCCCTGTCCAATATTGCACAGTATTGAAAGTCGTACAACCCATCCTGCGTCTCGAACACGCCGGCCTCTATCCCAATGGACAGATCCGAGTCCCCAATGGCGTTCTTCGCCCTGTTAATAGCCCCTTCTCTTGTCTGCCCTTCGAATGGTTGAGGAGGGACCCCGCTCTCGACGTCCCTTGGGATTATCACGACCTCGTTGAACTCCCTTTCCATTATCGATCTGACCGCATCTATCTTGACAGGGTTCGTGGAACCGACGGATACCTTTACGATGCTCCCCCCGACCTTGCTGAACCCCTCGGTCAGAATGTCCCTCGAGCTGACCTTCCTACCCTCGGAGGTGAATACCATGTCGATTACCTCGATGCTCAGGGGATGGATGCCCCTGGACCTCCTATCCTCGTTGATCTTCACTGCGTTATGGTATGTCTCCTCGGACACCACGATGGCATCCATCTGATCCATTATGTCCCTGGGCCCATAGATGTCGGATATCTCCTCGATAGCCCAATTGTCGCCATATTCCCTCAAGAACTCCCTAAGGTTCCTGTGTCGGGTATCGAATGGGGCTGCCAGCTTACCTTTCACGAAGGAATCGGACGTCAATCCTACGAACACGAAGCCTCCAATCTGAAACGCCCTGTCGAACAGCCTCCTATGGCCCTCGTGTATGACACTGAACGTGCCTGCGACAGCTATTCTCATGGCGCCACGAAGAACAAGACCACTGCAGTCACAACAACCAATCCGATCCAGACCAACATAAGCTTTCTGAGCTTCCTCTTAGCCTCTCGCCCTCCGGTCTCCTTGCAGGCATCGCTACAGAAGTTGCCATCGCCCGTGTAGGCCTTTCCACAGCCAACGCAATGCCTATGCTGTGGAATCCTGTCTGAAAATTCTCCCATGGGGGCTAATCGGCTAAATAGGATATAACGTTAAGCGTTAGAGGCCCAATTGCATGATGCCCCAAAGGATTGTTTCTAATGCACATCATCACCTTGACATGTCAAATTGGTCGGACGGCGATGCCTGTCCGAACCCATAACCCTATAATAACAAGAACCGCATTACGTGACCCGAGGCAAATGTCAGGTAACCTATTCACAGGGGAGGAGATAATGGAAAAGACTCGACTGGAGGAGAGCCTTTCCAAGATAAAGCATGTTTTGATCGTCTTGAGCGGAAAGGGAGGGGTTGGAAAGAGCACCGTGTCATCCAACATTGCCCAAGCATTGTCCATGAAGGGCTATGTGACTGGGCTTATGGACCTGGACATCACCGGACCTAACATAGCCAAGATGTTCAAGGTGGAGGATGAGAAGCTCACTGTTGAAAACGATAAGCTCGTGCCAATCGCCATACCCCCATCCTTGAAGGTCATGTCCATGGCATTCCTACTTCCTGACAGGGACTCTGCGGTCATGTGGAGGGGACCTATGAAGATGGGCGCTGTGAAGCAGTTCATCGACGATGTCAACTGGGGAGACCTTGACTATTTGATAATAGACATGCCACCTGGCACTGGGGATGAGGCCCTTTCGATCGTGCAGCTGATACCGAAGGCGGACGGCATGATCATCGTGACGACCCCACAGGACGTGGCGCTTCTCGACAGCAGGAAATCCATAAACTTCTCGATCAACACCAACATACCGATAATCGGGTTGATTGAGAACATGAGCGGTTTCATATGCCCCCATTGCGGAGAGATGACGAACATATTCAAGGCAGGCGGCGGTGTGAACACCGCAGAGAGCCTTGGGATACAGTTCCTCGGGAAGATACCGATCGAACCAGAGATAGTCTCCACGGGGGACGGTGGCCTTCCCATAGTCACATCCAACCCGGATTCCGAATCTGCAAAGGCATTGATATCCATAATGGAGAAGATCATCAAAACGGTGGAGAAATGAAGGTTGGAGTCATATCCGAAGGGGATGTGTTGGACTCATTCGTAGCCGACGACTTCGGACATGCCCCCTACTTCCTGATCGTCGACTCTGACACGCTGGACTATACTGTTGTTAAGAATGAGCATGCCGATTCGCTGGAGGGAGCCGGATTCAAGGTTGCCAAGGCCATAGTCGAGCTCGGTGTCGATGCCGTGATCGTAGGTGGGATCGGGCCACATGGCTTGGAAATATTTCAAAAGGCCGGGATACATGTGGCTTATGACGAGGATGGCACCGTTGAGGATTGCATCGCCAACCTTAACAGAAGGCAAGCTTTGAAAAGGAAATTCGAAACCGCTTAAACCGATCTCCTATCTCCCCAGATTATCTTATGAAGCTGCGGCAGGACCCTTACATTCATCTCCCTTGAGACCACGGTCTCTGCAAGGAATGCTATGTCCAACCCGTCAACAGGGGTGAATATCACATTTGCAGAGGTCGGATTCCCCTTCAGGAACCTCAATGCGAAATCGAGGTCGACCTCATCCTTGATTATGAACTTCAACTGGTCCTTCTCCGACAGCAGGCCTATGTTGGATGGACGGTTGCGGTCTGACATCCCGGACGACGGGCATTTCACATCCATGCTGACGATGACCTTGTCGCTCCTTGGTATCAACGAAACGTCCAGCGACCCATTGGTCTCGACGGTGACGAGCTTTCCTGCCTCGACCAACCTATCGATGAGCTCCCTGACGTCCTCTTGCAGCAACGGCTCCCCTCCCGTTATGCAGACGTTCCTGGTGCTGTCGATAAGGTCCATTATCTCGTCCACGGACATGCTCTCGCCGCCTTCCATCGCGTATATCGTATCGCACCACGTGCATGACAGGTTGCACCCCACGGTCCTGATGAAGTAGGTCAAGGAGCCAATCGTCATCCCCTCCCCTTGAAGGGACCTGAACATCTCACAGATTCTCATATTATCATCCGTATTGAATTTCGTCCATGTATCCTGCATCCTCGAAGCCTTTCAGCCTTAGCTTGCATGAGTCGCAACGGCCACATGCCTTCTCGCCACCGTTGTAGCAGGACCAGGTCAGGTGCAATGGGGCCTTGAGCCCCTTGCCTATCCTGACGATGCTCGACTTTGATTCATGGAGGATCGGGGTCTCGATCTTGATTTGCCTTCCCTCCACGCCTGCCTTTGTTCCCTTTCCAAGCATCGATTCGAATGCCTCGAAGAACTCTGGCCTGCAATCAGGATATCCGGAGTAGTCCACAGCATTCGCCCCGATGAAGACACTGTCCGCACCTATCGACTCTGCAAGCCCGGATGCTATGCTCAGGAACACTATGTTCCTGGACGGGACATATGTTATGGGGATCTCGGATGACATGTCCTCCCGATCCATCGGAACCTCAAGTCTCTCGTTGACCAATGCGGAATTGAACGATGAGAGGTCCAAGTCGACTATCCTATGATCTGCCTTGTAATGATCGCACACGTTCCTTGCGGATTCCAGCTCCTTGGTATGCCTTTGTCCGTATCTGAAGCTCAATCCTATGACGTCATATCCCTTGGAGATGGCAATGGCCATGGTAACTGTGGAGTCCAACCCACCGGATAGCAGTACCACTGCATTCATTGCAGGTTCACCCTGTACCACGCAGTCTGCCCCCTCTCCTCATCGATGCCTATTGAGACAGAGGATATGTTGCTGGGCCACTCCAGGTCCGCGGCCAGCATCTCCGCGATCATCTTGGACATCGCCTCGGCGGTTGTGGTGAAGACATCCAATACGACCACATCCTCGGCAGGGAACACATACCTCTTATCGCATGAGGTGACCTCGTAACTGCCACCCTTTCCTTCCACCTTGACTATCGTGGACCTCCCAGGCAGCAATATCATGTGGTCCAGGCCGTCTGCGATCTCCCTCAGCCTTTTTTTAAGGATCACGAAGTCCATCACCATGCCCTTATCGTCCATCTCCCCCTCAAGCCTTGCCCTGATGATGTAGCTGTGGCCGTGCAGCCTTGAGCATTTCTCATGGTTTGGGATGAAATGCGTTGAAGAGAACTTTATGTTTGCGTGTGCGCCGTCAATCTCCAGAATCATCTATACACCTCGGTCATGGCCTTTGCGAGCATTATGGAATCGGAGTAGTCTACCTTTGCCCTTGATGTGTCTATGAAGACCTTATCTATGTTCAAGACAGGGGCCCCCATGGATGGGAGGCCTCCAATTAAATGCATGCATCTGAATATCACGTTCCCTACCACTCCGTCGGGGGGAACTATCAGATCCGCCTCCTCTACCGCCGATTCGATCAGAATCTGAGCATGATACGCATCATAGCCATCCTGAGAAAGCAATTCCACCAAGTCGATGGAATCGCCTATGGACCGATCTATGGATTTCAACCTACCAACGTCGTCCTTCCTCCCCGATGACATTATCGCTATCTTGAGATCAGACCCCAATTCCCTCATTAACCTTATGGACATCTCAACAATCTCATATTTCTCTTCGGCTGTGCATACATCGTCGATTCCCACGGGTGCAAGGAAAACCGTCTTCCTGCCCTTTGAGCCCATTAGTGCGACTCTCATCATGCGTTCGACGTTGAATCGATCCTTCAGGATCGGCAACAGGTCGGAAGATGACATATCACCTCTGACCGCCGCGTCGATGACCCCTTTCTTAAGGTCATCGACCAAATCTCCGGGATTCTTGTATTCCATTAGGTTGGGGAGCCCTGTCCTCTGCATGCTCGCCCTAACCTTCTCCCCTTCGGTCCCACGTCCGATGCCAATCACGGCATCGTTGGAACCCATTGTAAGAACGTCATTGAAGTCAAACATGCGATGCACTCTATGCCATTGACCCTATTAAAGGATTTTGAAACCCAATTTTAAAACCAAACCTTGACGAACAATTCAGATATTTCTATAGGTTTAACTCAAAATTGCACTAAAGCAATCATACAACGGATAAATGAAATTGAATGGAAACGAAGAATTATTAATTCAGTTTGATGGATTTAACTAATTTTCTGCTATTGAATTCCTATTGAAGAGGCATCTTTGAAGTGAAATGAGTAAAAATTACATGTGATGATGCGTGACCATTATAGATTATCCTACCTATATGCCTAACCATGGATAAAATGGTCACAGATAATGAACCTACGTTCGAGGAACTATGTGCCATCGTTACTCCAATTGCAAAAAAAACATGGCATGATCAGATTATACCTATTCGGATCCAAAGCACGTCAGACATACGATGAGGACAGCGACTACGATTTTTGTTTGTTGCCCCAGATGATTACGGGCCCATGAGAATTGGATCATTTCTGTACGACCTTCAAGAGGCATTGGAAAAAAGAGTCGACCTGATCTGTGAAGAGGGCCTTGAAACCAAGCCTGATATGATGGAGGATGTCTTGCGTGACCGTAGACTCGTCTTTGAAGCGTGACTTGGGGCATCTGCAAACCATTGTAGGATTCTGCAATGACATCGAAGCCTGGTAGAAGCACACGGTTCGAATTAGGAGGATTTTGACGAGAACATATCCCTTCGGTGCAGTTGTGTGTTCTCATTGATACAGATTGGAGAGTGCGTCAAGCGCATTTCGTCTGGATTAAGGGAGAGGTATCCCTATGTTGATTGAAGGCATATGGCAGGTACAAGGGACTTCATTGTACACAATTATGCATCTATAAACACATACAGACTGAGGAGGACCATCCCTATGGAACTTCCTCCCTTTAAACAGAAATGTGAAGAGATCATTAATGAAATCGAGAGGAATCCATATGATCTTAATAAGGATTGAACCAATGCTGTCAGATCATGTGCGCATTTCATCGCTTTAAAGTTCAAATTGTGTCAAAACGATAGTCTTCCCACTTTTTTTGCCCCAACGCTATTTCCAACTCGCTCAACGTCAGCATTGGCTTCTTGAATCTCACAGACTCGTCCATGGCGATCCTTGGACATGCGGTGTTCACATAGGCGTCGACGTTGAATGGCAACAGGGAGTCCGGGGTCACCTCATCCATCATGACGATGTGCCCTCTCCTACCGCATTCTGATATGACCCTCAATGCATCCTTTGCCTTTTCCATCCTATTCTGGCCGATCTTCCCACAGACGATGATTAGAAAGACCTTGGCCTCCCTTGAGCTTTCAATGGCGGCAAACCTTCTCCTTAAGATTCTATCACGAACATCCGACAGGTCCCTTACCTCCTTGGTCATGGGATTCAACACCAAGACCTTCCTATCGGACCCGAACATTGTTGCCAATGGGTGGAAATCCCCCTCTCCGATGAAGATGAACGAATCCACATCATCCATCACAGACTCCGCGGAGCTGCAATTGCACCCCAACACCTGGCCAGGGTATGCTATCCTATCGTCCCCCCTTCCGATCCGGACCTGCAGTCCAAACCCCTCCAATATCTCCTTCGCGCGTGGCAACAGGCCTACATACTGGACGGAGGCCAGCAGCCCGACCCTTCCTTGGATGTCCCTTACCAAGCCTGCGATGTCCTCGACGGCCAGGCATGCATCCGACCTTGCCTCGACATACAGAACATCCGCATCCACATGCTGGGATGGGATCGGGGAGTGACCGAAATGGATCAGCGCCTCGGCATATGCCTTGAAACCCACGAAGACATCGCATGCGCCATAGCATGGATGTCCGAGGATGATCGCATCAACACCGCATTCGGTCTTTAAAAAATCGGAGATCTCCAATGCCCTGACCTTGAGCCCTTCGGGCAGTTGGAGTGCGACGGAGGTATAGCCTCCGTCTTTTATCCAGGAGGATATCCCTCCCAAATTGAAATCAAACATTACTTGACGAATTCCTGCCCCTTCTCAATGTCAACATAGCATGGGGAGGGATATTTCATAGACGCCTTCCAAAGTGCCGTCTTTGCAATGTCCGCCTTGTCCGCTGATACTGAGACGGTCAGGATCGCTTGGTTGCGCTCCAACCTTGCTGCGGTTCCGACCGTTTTGCCGAACCCGTTCCTCATTCCACTCGACACACGGTCTGCACCTGCGCCGGTTGCCAGCTTGTTCTCCCTTAGGACGCAGTGAGGGTATGCCCTTACCTTCAGATGGTAGTTGGCGACGCCTGCCTGGCTTGAAAGCATCTTGTTGGCGGCAATACGTCCAGCCTCGAGGGCGGTGTGCCTTACCTGGACACGGTTCTTGACCTTCAAGGTCATTATGACTGGGAACTCGTCCCTTAGGTTTCCCATCTCGAACTGGGTTATTCTGCTTGCGGGGACTCCACCCATGTATTCACGGCGGGTGTATGCTTGTCCTGTGATTCTCCTGTACATCGATGCGGGCTTTCTTACCATTCATGCCACCTTTATCTTAACAATAAGGCCCACTAAAACTGAATTCATATTTAAAGCCTGTTACTGCTTTTTCTCAGAAAAACCAACATAAACCTCAACCTGTCCAAAAAACCACATGGAAATCACCTGACGTTTGATTGCGATTCTGCCAGCAATGCCCGACAACCAATAGGCATGCATTGCAACAATTTATAAAGTACCTGCCTTGTAACCCAAGCAAGAATGAATAAGCGTGGCAAATCCAAAAAGGCAGTGGCGATTGGGACTGAAAGAATGGAAAGGCTTGCCTTCCTATCCATCGATGCCGTGAAGAACGATCGGCCAAGGTACGCCCAAAGGTATGTGGACCTTGCAAAGCGAATCGGGATGAGGACCAAGGCCAAGATGCCCCATGGGTTCCGATATTGCAAAGGGTGCATGATGCCGCTGGTTCCAGGGTGGACCTGCACCGTTAGGTTGACGAAGGGCAAGGTCGTCTCAAGGTGCAGCGGATGCAACAAGGTTTGGAGAATGCCATATTTAAAGGAGAGGAAACAATGACTGAAAGGGCTGCAAGAAAGGAATTGATGAGGAGGTCCACGGAGATCTCACCAACGGTGCACATAGGTAAGGAGGGGCTAACAGAAAACGTTTTGAACGAGATCGTAGAGCAATTGAAAAGGGCTAGGCTGATCAAGGTGAAGGTGCTCTCCAATTCCGATGAGGAGATTGACGGCCTCAGCACCCAGTTGACGGAAAGGAGCAACAAGGTCGTCGTCGTCGATGTCAGAGGGAGCGTCATGGTGCTGACAGACAACAGAACGTGGAAGTCATTGTGCGATAAGAAGACAGCGAGTGATAGGGCATGATAGATGCGAACGTGATAAGGGGGGACCCTGATCTGATCAGGGCCATGCTGGTCAACAGGAACAGGGACACTGGATTGCTTGACAGGTTCATGGAGTCTGACATCGAATGGAGGAGGTTGACGGATGAGAGCAACGACCTTAGGAAGATCAGAAACAAGGTCTCGATGGAGATCCCAAAGATAAGGGACAAAGATGAAAAGGAGTCCAAGATATCTGAAATGAAGGCCGTTGGAGATAGGATCAAGGACAACGATGCAAGAATCGCTGAACTAGACGACATCAGAAACGACTGCCTGCTGAACATCCCCAACATCCCCCATGAATCCGTTCCTATCGGAAAGGACAGCACCGAGAACGTAGTTGTGAGAACCGTGGGTGAGAGAAGGGCGTTCGACTTCCAGCCAAAGGAGCACTGGGAGATTGCAGAGTCGCTGGGCATAATCGACTTTGAAAGGGGCGTCAAGGTTGCTGGAAGCGGATTCTACTGCTTGAAAGGGGATGGCGCAAGGCTTGAGAGGGCACTGGTGAACTACTTCCTGGACACGCACTGGAAGCAAGGGTACACAGAGGTCTTTCCACCGATAGTCGTTAACAAGAACGCATTGATCGGTACAGGGCAATACCCTAACCTGAAGGATGACATGTACTACATAGAGAAGGATGAGATGTTCCTGAACCCCACCGCAGAGGTCCCTGTGACCAACCTTCTGATGGATGAGATCCTTGAGATCGGCGACCTCCCCATACTTTACACGGCATACCTCCCATCGTTCAGGAGGGAGGTGGGGAAGCATGCGGACACCAAGGGGATAATCAGGGTCCATGAGTTCAACAAGGTGGAGATGGTCAGGTTCGTCCTCCCAGACACCTCGTACGAGGTCCTAGAGGACCTTAGGGACGACGCGGAGGAGCTGATCAGGGGATTGGGGCTTCCATACAGGGTCCTCCTCCTATGCACCGGGGACATGGGCTTCTCATGCTCCAAATGCTACGACCTGGAGATCCATGCCCCTGGGAAGGATGCGTGGCTTGAGGCGTCCTCATGCTCCAACTTCACCGACTTCCAAGCCAGAAGGGCCAGGATAAAGTTCAGGCCGGAGCCACATTTGAAGAGCGAGTTCGTGCACACGTTGAACGGATCGGGACTTGCGTTGCCGAGAACGATGGTTGCGATCCTGGAGAACTATCAGAACGCCGATGGGACCGTCACCGTTCCCGATGTGCTGAGAAGGTACATGGGCGGGCAGGAGCTCATATCATAAGCCTTTTGAAATCCTCTATCAAACCTCTTGCGCAAATTCCTTCCCCACTTTCAAACAGCTTCTCCTCCAACTCCCTTTCCCCCTCCCGAAGGCTTTTTGAGGATATCCCGTAGCTTATCGACACATGTGCCTCTATGTATGC
>JGI996J12353_1000251_pt1 | contig 14791 bp, 16 predicted proteins | sample IntmicLarv5ML5BL_FD_12353 | JGI IMG/M metagenome (IMG submission 12353) | reverse complement strand
CATCAAGTCCCATATTTGATTGGCTCAAGGCCGGCGGTGTGATGTACTGGATCGGCGGCAAGATCGGATACACATACGCAGAACGTGAAACATCAGAACTTAAGGAAGTGCCAGATAAAGAATTGCCGTTCTTCGGGAACAATGATGTGATAAGGGAAGAAACTGAGAAAGTATACGCAAGGAACCTTATCGAAGGAAGTCTCACTGACGTGACTGGAATATATTTCAACGAGTATACGAACGGAATAGATACAAGTAAACTGACAGGACCGTTCATGAGCCTGGATTACTCCGAGGACGGTTATTCATCAGTCGTCTTTGCTAAATACTATGACGGAGACGGAATGATCTGCAATCTCGGCGGTATCTTGAATCACGACACTGCACACACCGCAGCACAGACGATCGCACCCGGACTGACACATGTGTCCGCGGTAGTGGATCACTGCACAGGCCAGATAAGCAAGAATCCATCAGGGGAGCTGCAGACCGTTGCAGGAAAGACGGATGTGTTCATCTACATCGGAACGATGAGCGTGATCGGCGGTCAATGGTTCCGATTGTGATCATCCTTTCATAACACTTTGATAAACTTCTTCCATCTTTTTGACGTTATTTGGCCATTGATAGATTTCGGACTGTTTTCTTGCGTTCTTTCCTAATCTTGATCTTTCTTCCGGATCCGCAAGCAGAGAGTTGATAGCATCCGCAAGACCCTCGGGATCCGCAGGTTTCACGATAATACCGCCATTACCGACGGTATCCGGAAGACCATTGACATCAGTGCACACAATGGGTCGGCCGTAAGCCATCTGCTCCAGCGCAGCCAGGCCGAAGGATTCGAATAAGGAAGGCATGACGAACATCTTGCATGTGGCCATCAGTTCCTCCTTTTCCTCATCGGTGACCCATCCTTTCAGCTCTACTCTGTCTTCCAATCCGTATTTTTTGATAAGTTTGGATACAGTTTTTGATTCTGGGCCTTTGCCGCAGATGATGAGTTTCGAATCAACAGAACGCATCGCTTCCATCAGATGATCTAAACCTTTCGTTTTCACCATCCTTCCCAGTGAAAGAATGAAATCCCCTTCCTTGTCACGTATTTCCGGGAAAGTATCCAAGCATGTCGGAATGGTCGTCATGTCAACTCCCAGATCCCTGCTTTCCAGATCCTTTTTCACGTGGTCGCTCACGCATATGATGTGGTCGAACGTTTCCAAACATTTCCTGAAACGGTTGTCGTTGATCATTGATATCTTTCCGGTGATACCGACGCCTTCTCCCCACATGTTGTGATACGTGAAAATTTTCTTTCCATCGTATCTCTTAAGGTCTTTGTTATACGACGGAGCCCATCTGTAATGGTAGTTGACAATATCGGCGTTCAATGAGTTGAGTGTCTCAAGAACTCCTTTCGAGGAAACGAACGGCGGGTTGTACAGGTTTATGTAACGAGACGGAAGACGTATGATGCGGTAACCGTCCATTATCTCTTCCTCTGCAGTATCCGGAAGGCGTGCTGTCAGGACAGTAACGTCATGACCCATCTCAGCAAGCATCTTGCTTGTATCATGAATTCTTCTTTCGATCCCTCCCTTGTAGGGATAGAAGAATGGATCGACTTCAACAACTTTCATTCGCAAGTCCGCTCCTTTTCTTTTTGATGTAGGCGAATATCAAACTTATAACGATCACTGCTATCACGAACAGTATAGTGTATGTCTGTGCATCACCGCTGTTAAAGTATGTGAAGAAGAAATTACTCATAAGCATTATCAGTCCGTATTTCAGAATGCATCCTAAGATGATGTACATCATCGCTTTGGACAGGCGCCAGTCTTCGATTATACTGATGAATGCTCCCGCGAAAGGAATCATAGGCGCAGCCCGGTTCACAAGTAACATCCTTTCGTCGCTGACGATCAGGAATTTAACGTACTTCTCAGCAACGTTCTTTATCCTTACCGGAACACGGATGTGTTCCACTATCCAGTAAAGTGTGGAGATGCCGATTATCTCTGCAATTATCGCGACCATCAGCAACTGCATCCCGAACTCAAGTGTCGGGTTGTACATGAAACCGATCACGAAGAACAATTCCGGTAATGTCGGGAAAGCGATCGCATCGATCAGGAATATCAGGAAAATGCAAAGAAGGATCCCCCACGCACCGTAAGGCCCGAACAGGTCGTATATCCAGTCACCTATGTTGAACATTCATCCCACTTCCCGCTGACGATTACGTATGTGTATATAAATACAGGCGAACGCAAGGCGTAATGGAATCGAATGCTTAAATATCTGCTAAGCGTAATTGGAACATGGACCTGTCTCAATACCGCAATAAAAGGGTTTTCATAACCGGCCACAACGGTTTCAAAGGGTCGTGGATGTGCAAGGTCCTCACAGACCTGGGAGCAAAGGTCTGCGGTTATTCCATTCCCGTGAAGGATGATACGATATCGTACATGAGATCAGGCGTTGAATCAATAGAAGGTGACGTAAGGAACCTGAAGGATCTGAAAGATGCCGTAAGGTCATTCTCTCCGGATATTGCAATTCATATGGCAGCACAGCCGTTGGTAAGGGAATCGTATCTCGATCCTGCGTACACATATGAGGTGAACGTAATGGGTACGGTGAACTTCCTGGAAGCTCTCCGTGACAGTGACGTAAGATCAATAGTGAACGTAACTACCGATAAAGTCTACAGGAACCTGGAGCAGGATGCAGGATACAAGGAGAATGACATTATAGACGGCAACGATCCGTATGCGAATTCAAAATCGTGTTCTGAATTAGTGACATCAACATACCGCAGGGCGTTCTTCGATCCGCTTGGTATACCGGTGTCGACATGCCGTGCAGGCAACGTCATCGGTGGAGGGGATTGGGCTAAGGACAGGATAGTGCCAGACTGTGTGAAAGCGGCCATGCACAACGAAGTTATCAAAATAAGGAATCCTTCGTCAATAAGACCGTATCAGCATGTTCTTGAACCCGTCTGTGCGTACCTCATGGTAGCGATATCGCAGATGAATGACCGTTCGCTATCAGGAAGTTACAATATCGGTCCCGATGATGGCGATAATGCGACCACTTTGGAACTGGTGGAAATGTTCGCAAAGAACTGGAAAGGTGCGAGATGGGAATCGGTCAAGGAAGAGAACGCACCGAAAGAATCGGGAATACTGAAACTCGATTCCGGAAAAGTTAGAAAAATATTCGGCTGGGCTCCGAAATGGAATACTTCTGATGCTGTTTCAAAGACCGCGGAATGGTATAAGGCATACGCTGACGGAAAGGACATGGAAACCGTTACGAAAAAACAGATCAAAGAATATCTGAGCTGATAGCATGAAAGCATTGATCACAGGCGCATCCGGTTTCATTGGTCGAAATCTTCTGGAGATCATGCCTGAAAATACGATAGCAATGGTCAGGAAAGAGATCCCGGGCAGAAACTGTGTAGTATGCGATCTGGAACACGCGGACAGACTTCCGGAACTCGTTGACGATATTGACGTGATATACCATCTCGCTTGGACGGGTGCATCCGGAGCCAGCAGGGATGACGACACGATCCAAGAGATCAGCATGAATAATTCTCTGAGACTTGCTGAAGCTGCGGTGAAGATCGGATGCAGGAAGTTCATATTCTGCGGCACGATAGCCGAACGCGAGAAGGCCGTCAGTCCGTATACGACAGCAAAACGGAACACTGCGAAGATGATCTCAGGAATTTGTTCAAAGAATGGTATACAGTTCGCACATGCGATACTTCCGAGTACATACGGCGAAGGATCATCCGGATTCATCACCAAGGTGTTCGAGAAGATGATGAACGGCTCTGACGTAACAGCAGATAACGGCTGCGGGCTGAATGATTTCCTCTATGTGAGCGATGTTGTGAACGGTCTCAGGATAATTGGTGAAAAAGGCACAGGAGAATTCTTCATAGGGTCCGGAAATCCAAAGAAGATAAGCTATTTCATCAACATCATGGCAAAGATCATGAACTCTTCATCAAAGATTGAGATAAGGCCGGGAGCACCGACGCTCACAGCCGAAGATCTGAACATAGATGCATTGTCTGCGATCGGTTACGTACCGGCAGTGGAATTCGAGGACGGGATCAGGAAAATGATCAGTCTTTCCAGGTCTTCCACTTAGGATCCTTATTCCAAATGCTTTCGAGATCGTTCTTATCCTTGAGCGTATCCATACATTTCCAGAATCCCTTGTGCGGGTACGCTGATAATTCTCCGTCCAGCGCAAGCTTGTCCAATGGGCCGACTTCAAGCATGGTGCTGTCCCCCTCTATGTAATCCAGCACAGAAGGATCGAGGACCATGAATCCGCCGTTTATCCATCCCACGTCCGATGACTGTTTTTCCCTGAATGACGTTATCAATCCGTCTTGAATATCAAGTACGCCGAACCTTCCGTCAGGTATGACAGATGTGAGAGTAGCTTTGGTTCCTTTTTTCTTGTGGAATTCCACGACCTTGTTCATGTCCACGTCTGAAACACAATCGCCGTATGACAGGCAGAAAGGTTCCTTTCCGAGGTATTTTCTCAGTCGTTTTATCCTTCCGCCGGTCATTGTGTGCAGTCCCGTATCAACAAGGGTCACTTTCCAATCCTCTGCACGTTTATCGTGATAGGTCACTTCATTCTTTGACATATCTAACGTAATATCAGAAGAGTCCATGAAATAATTACGGAAGAAGTCCTTGATCACTCCGCCTTTGTAGCCGAGACATATTATGAACTCATCGAAACCGTAGCTGTAATACGTTTTCATTATATGCCAAATTATCGGCATTCCCCCGATCTCCACCATCGGTTTCGGGATATGTTTCGTCTCTTCGCTCAAACGGGTACCGAACCCGCCGGCCAGGATCACGACCTTCGTCATGATTCGGTGATTGTAAGGTTCGTATTTAATTGCTGTTCTTATTGACGACGTCCAAATAGAGTGATTCCAGTAATTCTGCTGTTCTTCTCATGGAATATCTCTCTGCGGTCGCACGTGCTCCTTCGGACAGTCTTTGAAGGTCGCTCAAACAATAATTGACAGCGCTGGCACATTCCTCTTCAGTGTCACCGAACAGCTGACCGTTCTCTCCGTTTTTGATGACTTCTTTGAAAGCGCGGCCGTTGCAGCATGCTGCCGGAAGGTTACAGGACATTGCCTCCAGTGTCGTTAAGCCCTGCGTTTCGAACTTCGAACATGATACTGTGATGTCCGCCGCGGAGTAATACCATATCAGTTCCTCATGGGGAACAAAACCGGTGAAGATGATGCGGTCGTCCAATCCTAATTCCGAGGTAAGCTGTTTCAGATGCTGTTCCATCGGACCCTTTCCTACTATCATCAGTCTCGTGTCATCATCCAACAGCCGGACAGATCGTATGAGCATGTCTATGTTCTTCTCTGCCGATAGTCTTCCCGCGCAGATCAGGACCTTCTTGTCAGTGAGACCGTGCCTTTCTCTGATCTCCATTCCCTTTTCAGGAACACGAATGAACTTTGAGGTATCGACACCGATGTGTATTATCTCCAATCTCTTTGTCACTACGTTCCTTGTTCCGAGCTCCTCGGCTATCGGTCTTGTGGGAACGATCACAGCAGACGGACGTTTTACGAAGTTCCGAAGATATATCCATGCAAGTTTTCCCAAGATGTCGGGAGGAAGTTTTATCGGTGAGTATGCTGAGATCGCCTCATCGACCATGGTTATGTACGTCATTACCGTCGGTATCTTGAGGGTATGCGACGCTATCAACGCTTTCAGCGCCATGAGCGCCACACCGTATATGTGGATGATGTCCGGTTTAATTTTATCAATTATCTCGATCTTGTTCGACCTGAATATCGGCAGGTAGTAGCCATCATATTTCTTGAAACGAGTTGCCGGGAAATAGATCACGTCAGGTTCTCTGTATTCCTTGCCCGGATCCGGAGCGATGACGAACACCTCATGCCCCATCTCCGTCAGTTCCTTGCGGGTGGTGACAACAGTGGTAACGACACCGTCCGTGGTCGGACGGTAGCTGTCTGTGATCATCAGTATCCTCATTCTGTCACCTGTATTCGTGAATCAGTGACAATTAATAAAACCATTCGCTGTTCCCTCCGGCGGTTCATCTGCGTATCCGATGCAGCAGTTCCTTGAACTTGTTCACCAGATATGGGAAGAACGTATCCGGGGTCAGTACTGCGGACATGTACCGTTTATGATCGGGTCCGCTTGCCCACTGTATCTTGTGTATCTGTTCCCGGTCTTCACCTGACGAGAATCTGACGACAGATCCCATCCATCTGCAAAGGGAACCGTGTGATACGTTTGGAACACGGTCACCAAATATTCTCATTATGTCCCTTGCGTGATCCTCGCATCCCTTGGAGATATCGGGAGCAATGTCTGCACGGTATACTTCGCATTTCGGATTTTCGGTCTGATACTCAGGTCTGCCATCGGACGTCATTCCGATCACAGGGAATTCCGGAGAGCTCATCAGGAATTCCGAAAGGTTCACGTTGGTCCAGTTATGGAACTGCGGGTCGTTGAATCTTTTGAACTCAAGTTCAGTCCTCTTGGACAGCAGGGTGTAATAGAATCCCGTGACCTTTCGTCCGATGGTACGTTCTATCAGTTTCTGAGAAGAGAACTTCATTGTCGTGACGTCTGCAATGCATACTTTCTCGGAGTCACCGACAATGCTGTTGAGATACTTTCCGTACTTTTTCGATTCTTCGTCAATGAGTTTTCCGAAAAGTTCCGCGTTATTGGCTAAAACGTCCTTATATGACATTCCGGAACTGTCAACGAGAGCTTTGACCTCAGGGATCTTAGAGAAATATTCCACAACATACCGTTCATACTCCGGTCCGTCGTAACCGTTTCCGAAGACGATATTGTACAACCGCAACGCATAAACGTATTCGGTCCTGAGCTCAGGGAACATTATGTTGCATACTTTCTTGAGATTGTAACCGTCCCTTGCGATGAACAGCAGCAGCGCATCCTTGTCGATGCATGATCCGATAAAACGTACGAACGAGGATGATATTGGACCGCCGAAGCGGTATCCGAACCTGTACCAATATCCATTTTCTCGGCCTTCTGCCTTGTCAGCGATATACTTGAAAGCATCAACGGAAACCAGAACGGAGCGTTCAAAGTCCTTTTTTTTACGGTAGAACTTGTACGCTTTCCTGTTCTCCGAGAAATACTGATCGATCGCCTTCGGGTAATGAACGGACGCAATTCCGAGACCTTCCGGGACCTTGCGGTCGGAATGATCGTTGTCTCCGATGTGCAGTATGTTCTTCGGATCAATACCCAACTGGGAAAGTACGTGACGGTAAAGTTCCCCGGAGTGTTTGTTGATCCTGTGTTCGCATGACACAAATAAATGAGAGGATCCAAAGAATCCGTTCTTCTCCAGAACGTCCCGAATGAACGATGACGGCAGGTACATATCAGATATCAGAAGTATATTTTTCTTCAACGAAACTGCATGCTCGAAGACATTCTTCATCTCCGGGTTCGGAGCAAGCATACTGCGTTCGTACTCCAGTTCAAGATCCTTCAGATCCTTGAATTCTTGAGCGATCTCATCATAGATCTCATCGAGTGTTATTTCTGTACATATATTACGTCTGGCTCTTCTTTCCGCATCTGTTCTTTCCTTTGAGAATCCGGGAAGTCTTTCGTTAATTTCCATATGCGTAAAAAGATCTGTCGGCCTGACATACGGTCTCATGAGCAGAGTGTCGAACACATCGAATGAGATGTTGTCGAATGTTTCGATCCTATCGATCATCTCTGCACGGTCCATCTGCCCTTCACCCTTGATGTAATGAATACGGGAGAAGTACATAGTGTTTCTCTACCCTGTCGGCTTTCTTTGAAGTGGTAACTATATATCAGACATCGGGATGTAGGTGGGGGAGAGGGAGTTGCACAAGGTAAGTATTATTATTCCTGTACTCAACGGAGCACATCATATAGTCAATACTTTCAGGTTCCTCTCTGAACAGAAGTTCACCAATTTTGAGGTCATTTTCGTGGTTGACGTTAAGACAACGGACGAAACGCTCAAAGTAATAAAAGAGAACACACCCTCGGGAATGGACGTCACCGTTCTGCCGCAGAGCGGTAACGGAAAGCTCGGAGAAGCAAGGAACATCGGTCTCGAAAGTTCCACCGGGGACATCATATGGTTCCTGGACGTGGATGACCGTCCGTTCGCAGATTTCCTTTCGGATCTTATCGGAATAATGGACGAGTATGACGCTGATGTTGTGATGTGCAACTATCTCAGATCGAAATACCTTGATTCCACGGATAAGGGAAAGGACGATAAAATAAGGGTTATGGACAGCAGGACCGCGATCGAAGCAAGGCTGAATGAGAAGATCCCGGTGACCGCATGGTCTCGTATCACGACGAAAGAGTTACTGATGAACAATAACCTAAGATTCAATCACAACTTCTCTGAGGATATCGAACACACATTCCGTCTGATGACGGTCGCCAAGAAGATATGCTATTACGAAAAACCGCTTTACATCTATTACCAGAACGCAAGGTCCGTATACGGCGCGAACGGCAGGGACAATATACGCGGAGAATCGGAAGTGAAAGCTTACGACGATCTTGAGGAATTCTTTACAGGAACTGAGATATCAGAGACGTTCAATCGGCTATCGTCGTACACACGCATGAGGTCCGCGGTCCACATGGAACGCAAACGTTTCGTGAAGTATGCTAAAAGCGAAGAATGCAGGAACATGATAGAACGCAACATTCCGAAGAAGAATTGGGAGGTCTTCCTGTTCAAATTATCTCCGACGCTGTACTATTTCATGGTCAAGACCTTCTTGGACTTCATCTTCTACAGAGAAGGAAGACAGTATCGATAAATACAACCAACTCTGTTCTTCGCACGAATGAAAGCATTGGTGGTCGGCGCTGCAGGTTTTATCGGAAGCCATCTTACGGACGAACTCTTAAAGAAAGGGTGGAAGGTCACTGCGGTCGATGTTTTTGAGAAGAAGGAAGCAAAGAATCTCGAACATATTCCCGAAAACTCGAATTTCAAGTACATCAAGACAGACGCTACCGACACCGAAGCGATCGAAAAAGCAATGAAAGGATGCGATATGGTATTCCACATGGCGGCCAACGCCGACGTGCTGGCAGGGTCGAAGGATCCGAGAATGGATATCAGAAGCACATTGATGACAACGATCTCAATACTGGAAGCAATGAGAAGGACCGGTGTCAGGAACATTTTCTTTGCATCCTCATCAGCAATATACGGTGACACAAGACAAACTGTCCTGAAAGAGGATATGCGCGGTGTTCCCATATCATACTACGGTGCATCGAAATTGGCATCGGAAGAACTGATCGGATCCTATGCGTACATGGATTCCTTCAATGCGCTGATATTCAGGTTCCCGAACGTAGTAGGAACACGTCTGACGCACGGAGTGATCCTGGACCTGGCAGGAAAGCTGAAGAAGAACAGCAAAGAACTTGAGATATTGGGGGACGGAAAGCAACGGAAGCAGTACGTCCACGTATCAGATCTTACAAAAGCGATCGTAGATTTCTCGGAGGACATCGAACCCGGAATTAACGTCTATAACATATCCACGGACTCATTCACGAGCGTGAACGAGATCGCAGATATGATATGTGCCAGATTCGGTCTGAAGGATGTGAAATATGTTTACTCAGGAGGGAACGTCGGATGGAAAGGGGACGTCCCGATGTTCGCTTACGACATATCAAAAGCGAAAGCGAAAGGCTGGAAATTCAACTATTCCTCAAACGAATCCGTCAAAAGGACGATAGACGACCTGAACATCTGATCGCCTCCGAGGATCGTTCGAATTTCTTTGTTATAGGTAAAGAATAAAGGCATAGGCATTAGTAAACGATATATACCACGATGAAGTACGTCGGATGCTCTTCTGAGCCGATGAATGATGAAGATGTTTAACATTGGAAAGAGGTAATAAGAATGTCAGTATTTGTGAAGTTTGAGACCCCGAAGGACCTGTCGGACAAAGCGTACTCCCTGGCGGAAGCTGCAAGGGACGGCGGAAAGATAAAGAAAGGAACGAACGAGGTCACCAAAGCCGTAGAGAGAGGAGACGCAGCCATTGTCATTATGGCAGTAGACGTAGACCCTCCGGAAATTCTCGCACATATGCCTATGCTCTGTGAAGAACGCCACGTACCGTACGTCTACGTTCCGAGCAAGACCGAACTCGGTAATGCAATAGGACTCGAGAAACCGACCGCATCCATCGCGATCGTTGACGTCGGAAAGGGAAAAGCACTGCTGGAAGAGATCGCACAGGCCGTAAGCGCACTGAAGAACTAAAGGTGATCTGAATGGCAGACACAGACAGCATCCCGTCCGAAGTGGTCGAGATAATAGGCCGTACCGGTATGACCGGAGAGGCAACGCAGGTCAAAGTGCGTGTGCTGGACGGCCGTGACAAAGGAAGGATAATCACAAGGAACATCATGGGCCCCGTGAGAATGGGTGACATCCTGATGTTACGTGAAACATCCAGAGAAGCCAGGAAACTCAGTTTGAGGTGAAATCCATGGTCGAAGAGAAGAAATGTTCATTCTGCGGTGCCGTCATTGAACGCGGTACCGGAAAGATGTATGTCAAGAAGGACGGTACAGTGTATAACTTCTGCACCAACAAGTGCTACAAGAACATGATACAGCTGAAACGCGTTCCGAGAACGACTGCATGGACAGAGAAGTTCGCCGATGAGAAGGAAGCCAAACTGAAGGCAGCCGAGAAGAAGGAGTGATCTCCATGGAGAGAACCTACCTGATGGTCAAACCCGATGCGGTCCAGCGCGGACTCATGGGAGAGATAGTCTCACGCTTCGAGAAGAAAGGTTTGAAACTCGCAGCAATGAAATTCATGGTGATCCCCAAGGCTACCGCAGAGACACACTACGGCGAACACAAGGGAAAGAAATTCTATGATTCTTTGATATCCTATATCACATCCGGCCCCGTGCTGGCGATGGTATGGGAAGGCGAAGATGCGGTTTCCGTTTGCAGGAACATGATGGGTAAAACGAACCCGAAGGAATCTGCACCCGGAACGATCCGCGGAGACTATGGAATGCAGACCGGTATGAACATCATACACGGTTCCGACTCACCCGAATCGGCAGAAAGGGAGATCAAGATCTTCTTTTCACCGAACGAACTCGTCTCATATGAGAGAACCGTTGACAAATGGTTATACGAGTAAACCCCTTCCTTAAACTCACTTACCAGTTAGGGGGCGCAATTCATGGCAATAAGGCAACCGGTCGTCAGCGTTCTGGGCCATGTGGACCATGGCAAGACCAAGCTGTTAGATACTATTCGCGGTACTTCTGTCATATCTCGTGAAGCCGGAGCTATAACGCAGCACATAGGCGCAACCGAAGTTCCGATCGACCACATATACCAAATGTGCGGGAAGCTGATCGGAAACAAGAAATTCGATGTTCCCGGATTGTTGTTCATAGACACACCGGGACACCATTCCTTTATAACACTCAGAGCAAGAGGAGGTTCTCTTGCAGACCTTGCCGTTCTGGTCATCGATATACGTGAAGGCCTGAAGCCTCAAACGATAGAATCGATAAAGATCCTCAGGCAGTACAAGACACCGTTCATAATCGCTATGAACAAGGTGGACACGGTACAAGGATGGATATCAGAGAAAGGAAGGCCGTTCATATTCGCCGAGAAGGCGCAGCAGGATCATACGCTGAACGACATGAACGAGAAGATGTACAACATCATTGCACTTCTTGCAGCAGAGGGAATATCATCAGACCGTTACGATCGGATCGAGGATTTCACAAAAAGCGTTGCACTCGTGCCGCTGAGCGCAAAAGAAGGGGAAGGCGTTCCTGATCTGCTGCTGATGCTCATCGGTCTCGCACAGAGGTTCCTGGAGTCACAGCTGACCAAGGAGGTCGGACCCGGAAGAGGAACGATCCTTGAGGTCAAGGAAGAAAGGGGATTGGGTCAGACATTGGACATGATCCTGTATGCCGGTACACTGAAGAAAGGCGATACGGTCGCGTTAGGAACAAGAGGTACGCCTCTGGTCACCAAGATAAAAGCGATACTGAAACCGAAACCCTTGGACGAGATACGTGATCCCAGGGACAGGTTCGATTCTGTCAGCGAGATAGTAGCAGCCGCAGGCGTGAAGATCGCATGTCAGAACATGGACGGTGTGATCGCAGGAGCACCGCTGAGAGTGGTCAAAGGACCCAATGACCCGGCAATAAAGGAAATGACCGAAGAGACGTCAGTCAAAGTGGAGACGTCTGAAGAAGGGATCACAATAAAAGCAGACGCCATCGGTTCGCTGGAAGCATTGGCATTCGAAGCCAAGGCCGCAGGGATCCCGATAAGGAAATACGGCGTAGGCGAGATATCAAGAAGGGACATAGTTGAAACTGCTGCATACGGAGACCAGTTCAACAAGGTCATATTAGGATTCAACACAGTGATGTCAAAGGACGCCGCAGCGGAAGCTGAGAATCAAGACATCAAAGTATTCTCGAACAAGGTCGTTTACAGGCTCATCGAAGAATATCAGGAATGGCTGGAAGCGACAAAGAAACGTCAAGACACCGATAAACGTTCGGAGTACCCATACCCGGCGAAGTTCCTGATAATGCCTAACCACGTATTCAGAGCGACCAAACCCGCAATAGTCGGAATAAGGGTTCTTGCGGGAAGAGTTCGTCCGGGTCTGAAATTACTGAATTCCGAAGGGAAGGAAGTGGGAAGGATAAGGAGCATGCGCGAAGGTGAGGACACCGTCGTGAAGGAAGCGATCCAGGGTCAGGAAGTTGCGATGGCAATAGATCACGTCACGATCGGAAGGCAGATAGATGTTGAGGATGTGATATACGCAGATCTCATCGGATCCTCGCTCAGGGAATTACAGACCGCCGACCTGACAGAGGATGAGAAGATGGCGCTCGATGAGACCACAGCTCTGAAAAGGCGCACAGAACCCTTCTGGGGTATGTGAATGAGTGATGTTCACATCGCAGTCAAAGAGACCGTGGGATTTGTTGACGATCTGAAAGTAACGATCAGCAAAAGGCTGAAGATCCCCGCTATAGTGTTTGATAAGATATGCATATGCGGCATGGGCGGTTCCGCAGTGGGAGGGGATCTGCTGATAGATTTCCTGTCGCCGCAGTCTGATGTTCCGATCGTGGTCATCAGGTCCATGGATCTTCCGCATTGGGTGAACGAGAGGACGCTGATAATCGCTTGCACATATTCCGGAAACACTAACGAGACGTTATCGATGTACGATCAGGCCAAGGCAAGGAATTGTCCGATCGTAGCAATGACCGCAGGCGGTAAACTGGAAGAGAAGTGCGTGAACGACGGAACGACGCTCATAAAGCTCAGGTCAGGAATGCAGCCCAGGAACGCAGTCGGAATAACCATCGGATGCATGGCGAACGTCATCGAAACAGTAGGCGGGGCCAAGTGCAGGAAGGACATAAAGAAGCTGATCCCTGAGCTTTACAAATTAAGGAACACGATCGGTTTCAAGAACCAGGACAGCTATGCGAAACAGATAGCAGAGAAGCTGCACGGAACAGTGCCAGTCATTTATTCTACTGCAGGCATCACAGCATCCGCAATGAGGTGGAAGACCCAGCTCAACGAAACATCAAAGATGATGGCCTTCAACGGCGCCATACCGGAATTCAATCACAATGAGATAACGGGATGGTCGGAAAGTGTTGCGAAATTCAATTGCAGACCTGTGTTCCTTTATGAGGAAGATGCACCGGGGATGATGAAGGACATGGCCAACGCATCCATTGAGACGCTGAGATCGTTCGGGGTTGAACCGATCGTTATAAGCATTCGCGGCAAGACGGTACTGGAACGGAGTCTGGTAGCGACCATGTACGGCGACATCATTTCCTTACATTTGGCGTTCATGAACGGTGTCGACCCCATTGAGGTCAAGTCCATCGTGAGTTTTAAGGAAAGGGTCGCAAAGATAATGAGCCGCAAGAAGACCCGCAAGTCCGCTGTCAAGATGTGACGCGTTACCAAAACATATATAAGCCCTTCTTTAATAGGGCGGGTTCACAGGTGTTTAAATGGCTGACTTCAAAGCAGTAATAAATGATGTCAAGTCCGGAAGGTCACACAACGTGACGGTATCCGGCCACCACGCGAACTCCCTTATCGGGAAGAACATTGGTGAGATAATAGATGGAATATTCGTCGGACTTCCCGGATACAAATTAAAGATCACAGGCGGAAGCGATGGGAACGGTACTCCGATGAGAGGGGACCTTCCCGGAAACAAGAGAAGGAAGATCCTCCTTTCCGACAGCTTGGGATTCCATGAGAAATATCCCGGAGAGAGAAGGCGTAAAGCACTCCGCTGTTCTGCAATTTCCTCGGAAATAGTGCAGATCAACATGGCCGTGGCAGAATACGGTCCGAAATCCATTGAAGAGACCTTGGCACCGGCTGAACCGGCTAAGGAGAAGTAATGAAAGTCTCCAAGCAGCCCGAGATCAACATCGGGATGATCGGTCATGTCGACCACGGGAAGACAACACTCACCAAAGCACTGAGCGGTGAGTGGACCGACAAACATTCTGAGGAGATAAAAAGAGGCATCTCCATAAGACTCGGGTATGCTGATGTGGCATTCTATAAAAATCCAA
>JGI996J12353_1000250_pt1 | contig 14864 bp, 19 predicted proteins | sample IntmicLarv5ML5BL_FD_12353 | JGI IMG/M metagenome (IMG submission 12353) | reverse complement strand
CACGGCCATGTCCCTTCGTATGGACCCCTTTACCGTCACATCCTTTGCATCGCAGCCGGAGACGACACCACTGGACAGAAGCCCAACGATCCCGCCCGCCCTGACGCCAGCGTCGTACCCTTCGGCGATGACCTGACCGGACGAGCTGCAGTCATAGACCGTCCCATACATGACCCCGACGATTCCGCCGGCGTATGCGAACCATCTGTTGCCTATGGCCTTGACGGTACCAGAGTTGGAGCATGAGTCGATGATGGTGTCCGCAGACCCCCAGCCAAGCATTCCCCCGGCCCTGCTGTTCCTGTCGTATGTCACATTGATGATGTCACCGGAGTTGCTGCAATCGGTTATGCTTGCCCTCAGGACCATCCCTGGAACCCTGCCGTTGATTCCTCCGAGAATCCCCCCGGAGGTCTCTACGCCATATATCGTACCAGAGTTGCTGCAATCCTTCAGATGAAGCTCTCCGAACCTGTGGTATCCCATGATTCCACCGGAGAGGTAGAGGGACCCAACCGTTCCTTCGTTGATGCATTCGGATATCGTCATAGAGTTGGTTCCGATCATCCTTCCAATGATTCCCCCAGCACTCCAAAGGCTTGCCACCGCTCCACTGTTGTAGCAGTTGTAAACCGATACGCCGTCCATCTCAAGGACGTTCACAAGGCCTATTATGCCTCCGACCCCTTGATCCTTATTGCCTCCGCTCCGATCCTCATCCGTGATACCGATGGTGGACCCTGCCACCCTGGATATGTTGGCATATGTGCCAGCAGTGGCATGTGAGAAGAGCCCCACACCTATTCCGGGTGCGCTCTCGTATGCCGCTATGTCGAGGTTCAGTATGGAGTATCCGTTCCCGTCATACTCCCCCGTTATGTACAGGGGGGCCATGTCGCCAAGGTGATAGCCATCCCAGATGCCTGAGCCGCCATCCACCTCTATCGATGAGAGGAATTGGGATCCATAGGCCGCATTCGTTCCGTACACCATCAGGACCATCGGGCTGCGCCCATCGTATCTGAAGTCGTCGCTGTCAGCTGTGAAGCTGCCATCGGCTTTGGTGGTGACAGTCGTGACCTTGTTGCTGTGGTTACCAAAGGAGAATGATATCTCCTGGCTTCCCCATGGGCTCCACGTGCCATTGTTCCCCTCCTTGTGGTCGAGGGTGAATGTCACATCGTCGTTGGCGTTGACCGAGTATGAGATCCTAACCATCCATCCGCGTGTGGTGTCAAGCATGTCATGGGACCCCGCCCCATCAAAGTCTATGTCACTGGACTGGATGTAGAGATGGTCAGGGTTCCAACCATCCTTTCCCGTCCCGACCTTCATGAGGTCATATATGGTGGACACGTAATGGATGTTGGAGTCAACGGAGAGCACGGCGCCATCCGTAACAGTCGTTTCGCCACCATCGGTGTACACCACACATCTGAACAGGTCGCCCTCCTCATACATGTCGTATGCGGATATGGTGAGCGCCGACGTTGAGGCCCCTTGGCCCTTGGTCACAGTCACCCATTCAGAGTTCTTGCTGAAATGCTCCCATCTGTATTTGAGGGGTTCGGACTCGCTGTGGATGGCTATGACCTCGAACGTTGCATCGAGCCCTTTGCCAACATGTTGGTTCGCTGGGCCATTCACGATCTGTATCCCTGTATGGTCCCATATGGCTACGAATGCCATGGGCCCATGGGCCTCGTATTCGTCACCGACGTCGTAGAGTTTTCCATCAGAGCCCTTCCAGCCTGCAATGGCATATGACCCCACCTTTTGGCTCCACTCCGATGGAACGTTGAGGATTATGGTAGCCCCAAGGCTTACAGTGGAGGCATATGGCGCATTGCCCTCATGCCCTGACACGATCCCATGTCGGTCGTCCACGTATGTCACGGCGATTCCAAGGATCGGGCTTCCACGAAGCTCCAGCTTTCCAGTGAGGGCTTGGTTCATCGCGAACTCTCCCACACGTTCGGAATTCAATGGATTCCCGTTGGACCCCCCTATCAGGTTGACCTCATATGAGCAGTCGAACGTACCATAGCCAGGGTGATAGGGGTTGTATGTCCACGACACGTCCCCTGCGACGCCCGCATCTATCATCCCTGCGTCAACGGCGAGCGGCACAGAAAGGCCTTGGCCTTTCGTATGCACCCTTTGTGCGAAGAGGCTGCCAGGAGCGGACGCATCGCTGTAGTGCACCACGTCGTACTCATATTCCAGCCCATCATCGAACATATAGGACACCCTGTAATATGTGGGGTACGTTGAAACGGTTCCAGTTGGTATGTCATGGTCGGTTCCCCTGGTCGCTACCATGGGGGAGGCGTCGCCCTCTGAGGTGTAGAACCTCGTGAATCCCCTCTCGGATGTCTCCACGGATATCTTGTTCCCAAGGCTCGTGTCCGCTTCGCTGTAACTGCCATCCGTGGCAGGGAGGTAGAGGTAGACCATGTCGTTGTATGGTTCAAAGGATGCCTTGTGCTTGGACTGGATCCCATAGTCAACATACCTCTTATCCTGGCCCTCATGCTTCACGAACACGGAGAGCACATTGGACTCCGGCTCGCTTTGCTCGTTGAGCCTGACCGCGGTCATTGGAAGCCCGGCCCCGTTGGGGTCCTGCCTCGCATTCCTCATCTCCCTGCCATCGGTGTATATCGATCCGCCAGTGACGATCACAGGGGTGGATCCAACGGAGCTGTCATACAGGGCCCCTCCATCACCAATGTCCACATATTCGGATGCGGCGTTGCCGTCCTTCTCAACGGTTATCGTGCCGCCGTTGACGGTCACATTACCGATTCCGATTGAGTTGCTTCCATTGGATGAGCCTCCGATCCCTGGCGCATTGAGCGTCTGCCCAAGGCACATCATAAGGATGCTAACGTTCCCTCTGGAGATCTGGATGTCAGCCTTTCCTGGGAGCCCGGTCTTGGATTGAGACCCTCCGGCGCCTATGCCCGCTCCGGACATGTCCCCTCCAGAGACCCTACCAATGTATATTTGGCCGCCATCTATGGAGACGTTGGCATCATTGCCATTGCCTTCCTTGGACCCTCCGGCGCCTATGCCCGCTCCGGACATCGTACCCTCTATTCCAGTCTGTTTGATGGATATGTCGGTCCTGTCACCAGATATCACAATCCCATTCTTCGGATTGTCGGCCGTAGGCGCTGCGCTCCCTGCACTTGCAAGGAGCCCTCCCCCTGACCCTATTCCAGATGCATTGTTCTGCTTCGGTGGGGAACTATCCTGGAGCGTCTCTGACGTTTGATCTATGGCAATGCTACCTCCGGATATGTCAATGGCGCCACTGTCCCCGGAGAACCCTCCGTTGTATGCGCTTCCACCGCCGATGCCTGCTGCAAGGATGTGCGTGCCGCTGGACTTTATGCGGAGGTCTCCACCCGTTATGGAGATGGTGCCTCCCGACCCTGCCTTGTTGGACCCCTGTATTCCAGAGCCTCCAATGCCTGCTGCAAGCACGATGTCGCTGAATATGAATATCCCAAGATATCCGCCATGTATGGCAATGGATCCCCCTTCAGCACCTATGCTGGTGCCGAATGAGCCTCCGCTTCCTATTCCTGGGGAATGTATGGCCCCAGTGCCGATCAGTCCTATGAACAGGTTGCCCGATTCGATTTGAACGAATCCGATCCTTTCTCCAGACCCTCCTTCGGTGTTGGCTCCAGACCCCCTTCCTCCGCCGTTTCCTCCGATTCCAGCTCCACCTGAGTTGGCATGTGCAGATTCACGCATGATCCTAAGCTCGGATACGTCCTGTCCTTGGATGAACAGCTCCCCATCGCTTGCGACCCTTATGAGTGCGGCATCCGGCTCATTGGTTCGGATGAGGTTCTCTCCGACATATTGAAGTATGGCCGACGAGTCCCCGTCAATGGATATGGGATTCCTAAGGTTGAGATAGGAGTCCCAAGCATGGTTGTGGTTGATCATCACGTTGTTCAGGACTATGTAGAGCCTGTTGATGGGGTCTGTGGACAGCACCCTGATGGAGGATGCATAGCTGAACGTGCCTGTGAACATCATGATGCTTCCATTTGCAGGAGCGTTGTTTATGAGATATTTCTCAGCAACCTGATCATAGATTATGTCTATGAATCCCGATTTTGCGTTGTTGGATGTGACAATGTCCGTCACTGCTGCCCACATTGCATATACCGTGATCCCTTCCATAGGCATTATGAATTCTCTATCCTTGTATGGGTCCGTGACCTTATACTTAAGGACGGGATCGCCGCTGGGCGATTCCTTAATCCCCCAGCCTACAAATGCATGGTTAGACTTGGTTGGTATGGGATCAAACAGGATCATTCCAGTTTGACCTATGTCGAAACGGGTAAGGTCAGGGCTAGGCGCCTCTGTCCAAAGACCTCCGTTCAGGTCATACGTCACGTCCGCCTTCGGCGCGCCCTCAGTCTGCTCAAATTCGAAATTAAAAGCAGTGAAGGGTACGGCAAGCATCAAAGCTGCCATAATAATCGCTACGAAGGTAGACGTGCGTTTCCTCCTTTCCTTTCTAAATTCCATCTTCTTCACTTCCTTTGTTAAACAGTATAATTCTATCTTTTTTTTAAAAGTAGAAGTTATAGGTTATGCAATGTTAGTATATAAGTTTTTATATGTTGTCACAATACGTAGGTTTCCAATTGGAAACTTACTAGTTTATATGCAATGTTCCATCGGAGGCGATGTCCCCAGGTCTCGAACCATTTGCTATGTAGAATCAACACGCGAAATGCATGGACGGGAACAGGGCGCAATGCTTAGGCGCATCCAATACCCCTTCCCTGATATATCTAATAGTAAGAGGGAGTCTTTATATACAAGTCCAGTATACAAGCCAATAGATTGGACATGCCATATGGCTGACCAGACACAACGGGCAATGCATCGCAACCCATATTCACATCATGTCGTTCTTCGGTATGAATCGGTGTCACGGTCAGAACAATGAGTCGCGTTCGTCGATAATCCTGAGGTTAGCGAAGAAACCCTCAGAAGGATGTGAGTAAATGTCACAAAGGAGACGTCCAAAGAGAGGATCCAAAGGATTTGGACCTAGGAAGAGAGCGCAGTCGCAGACGCCTAGGCTTGATTCATGGCCAGACACTGGCAGCAGCCCAAAGATTCAGGGCTTCGCAGGCTATAAGGCTGGAATGACTCATGCATTCGTCGTAGACAAGAGGGTGAAGAGCACAACAACGGGCATGGAAGTCCAGGTTCCCGTAACTGTGGTCGAGGTGCCCCCAATGGTCATTGCGGCTGTAAGGTTCTATGAGAGCACGATTACCGGATTGAAGACCTCTGGCGAGGTTTGGGCGCAGAGCCTGGACCCACTTCTGTCAAGAAGGCTTCACGTACCAAAGAACCACGAGGTCGGCTCGATCGACAGGTTCAATGCAGTTGACGTGGAGGATGTCAGGGTCATCGCACACACCCAGCCTAAGATGGTGACTGGAGTACCAAAGAAGGTCCCAGAGGTCATGGAGCTTAGGATAGGCGGTGGAACAATAGAGCAGAGGATCGCCTATGCCAAGGGAATTCTTGGAAAGGAGGTCACAGTTAAGGATTTCGCCATCGACGGCGCATTGATAGACGTCATCGCAGTGACAAAGGGAAAGGGATTCCAGGGCGTCACGAAGAGATGGGGCGTCAAGCTTCTGTCCCACAGGAACAGTAAGCACCGCCGTGGAATCGGAAACCTTGGACCGAAGAGGCCAGGGTACGTCAGGGGAACGGTTCCAGGGTCAGGTCAGATGGGATACCACCAGAGGACCGAGTTCAACAAGAAGATCATAAAGGTCGGAGAGACCGGGGCGGAGGTCAACCCCAAGGGTGGCTTCCTCAACTACGGGGAGATAAGGAACCAGTATGTTTTGGTTCACGGCTCCATACCCGGTCCGACCAAGAGGCTTATAAGATTCAGGGATGCGGTCAGGATGCCAAAGAAGGCAGACCAGGCGGCAGCAGAGGTCACATATGTCTCTATCGAGTCAAAGCAGGGGGCATAATAGATGCAAACCAATGTTTACACTGTAAAGGGAGAGGTATCTGAAAAGGCAGACGTCCCTGAGGTCTTCCTCACAGGATACAGGCCGGATATCATCAAGAAGGCAGTCCTGGCCGCAGCGGCCAACAAGAGGCAGCCATACGGTTCCAAGCCAGATGCGGGAATGAGGCATTCCGTCAGCACATGGGGGAAGGGCAGGGGAGTATCCCGTGTCCAAAGGCTGAAGTCCGGAAAGAGGGCGACGCAGTCCCCTAACAACGTCACTGGAAGGAGGGCACACCCACCACGCCCAGAGAGGATATGGGACCAGAAGGTCAACAAGAAGGAGCTCAAGATCGCGCGTTGCTCGGCACTTGCGGCAACTGCAAGCTCCGAATGCGTGAAGGAGAGGGGGCACAGGTTCGATGACAACGTGTCGTTCCCGATAGTCGTTGCAGACGAGTTCCAATCCGTCTCCACCACATCCGAGGTCAGCGAGTTCTTCGACGCGATTGGAATAGGATATGACGTGGAGCGTGCAAAGGACGGCCGCAAGATACGCGCTGGAAGGGGAACGATGAGGAACAGGAAGTACAGGACCCCTGTGTCCGTCCTCGTAGTTGTATCCGAGAGGGACCTTCCAATATTCAAGGGTGCATCAAACCTCCCTGGCGTCCAGGTCGAGTCCGTTGACACCCTCAACACCGGGATACTTGCACCTGGAGGGGACGCAGGAAGGCTGACCGTGTACACGAAGTCGGCATTCCAGAAAGTGGGAGAGTGGACCCAATGAAGAGAAGCGACATACTCATAAGGCCGTATGTGACAGAGAAGACCTTGAACGCATCCAGCGGAACTGCAGCGCAGAACTACAAGGATGGCAACAAGATCGAGTTCATAGTTCACAGGCAGGCCTGCAAATCCGACATAAAAGAGGCGTTCGAGGAGCGTTTCGAGGTTAGGGTCGAGAAGGTCTGGACAAAGATACAGAAGGACGGCAAGCATGCAATAATCAAGCTCTCCGAAGGCTACTCTGCAGAGGACGTCGGAATGAGGGTAGGAGTGTTCTGAGGCGATAACATGGGAAAGCGATTGATAACACAGAGGAGGGGCCGTGGAGGCTCCCACTACCGCTCGCCTAGCCACAGGCACGTGGCCGACATAAGGCTTCCAAGGTTCGACGAGGGCGTCGGGGTCGTGAAGGACCTGATACAGGCTCCAGGAAGGACATGCCCGGTGGCGGTCATCGACTTCGATGGCAGGAACGAATACCAGCTTGCGGTCGAGGGGACCAAGGTCGGCCAGAGGATACTGGTCGGCGGGATCGAGGTCGCCGCAGGAAACATAACCAAGCTATCCAACATACCTGAGGGAACCCCGGTGCACAACATCGAGGCTAAGCCAGGCGACGGAGGCAAGTTCGCAAAGGTGGCAGGGGCATCTGCAACCCTGATCAGCAGAGGGGAGATGGTCAAGATAATGATGCCATCCGGCGAGCTCAAGGACTTCCATCCCAACTGCCGTGCCGTCATCGGCGCAGTGGCTGGAGGCGGAAGGGGCGACAAGCCGCTTGCGAAGGCAGGTAAGAACTATCTCACATTGAGGTCAAGGTCCACTGCCAACAAGAAGGTCAGCGGAGTGGCGATGAATGCGGTCGACCACCCGCACGGTGGAGGAAGCCACCCGCACGTCGGTGGGCCAAACTGCCAGAAGAGGACTGCATCGCCAGGACAGAAGGTTGGTTTCCTGGCAAAGAAGAAGAGGAAGTGATTCTGAATGGCAAAGAAAGTGATAATGGGATCCGCGAAAGCGACCAGAAGAAAGGCCAGGAAGAAGGCATCTGCAATCCAGGCAAGGAGGAAGAAGGAGTTCCTGTACCGTGGCTTCACCATGGAGGAGCTCCTCAAGATGTCCTTCGAGGAGATCTTGGGACTTCTGCCATCCAGAGCAAGAAGGACGTATCTGCGTGGCCTGAACAGGGAGCAGCAGCTGCTATTCGACAGGCTCAAGACGGAGGACGGTCCGATAAGGACACACAGGAGGGACCTCCCCATAATACCGGAGTTCGTTGGCAAGACCGTGAGCGTCTACAACGGAAAGGAATTCAAAGACGTAGAGATAAAGCCCGAGATGATCGGTTGCTTCCTTGGGGAGTTCGTCCTTACCAGAAGGGCTCCACAGCACTCCGGACCTGGAGTAGGTGCTACAAGATCGTCCAAGTTCATGCCGTTGAAGTGAGGTGAGATGATGGTCAACAAAGGATACACAGTATTTGCAGACCCGGACGTCACGGCAAGGGCACGATCCACCGATCAGCCGGTGTCCCCCAAGTTCGCTAGGGAGGTCGCAGGCATGGTAAGGGGAAAGGAGGTCGACAGGGCGATCGAGATGCTCGAGGAGGTAATAAGCCTCGACAGGCCGGTCCCCTTGAAGAGGTACAACAAGAGGGTCTCCCATAAGAAGGGAGTCGGCCCAGGAAGGTACCCAGTGAAGGCATCCAAGGCCATAATGGCGGTCATCCTGAGCGCAAAGGCCAATGCCGAGTACAAGGGATTGGACGCATCCAACATGGTGATCTCCACAATAACCATAGCAAGGGGCCAGACCATCCCTGGGCACATGCCCAGGGCACAGGGAAGGGCCACGCAGTGGAACCAAGAGACAGCCAACATAGAGGTCGTCATCGAAGAGATCGTGGAGGTGGAGTGATGGCATCGGAGAAGAAATTCGTGGTAGAGAACATCAGAAGGGTGCTTCTAAGGGAGTACTTGATGAAGGAGGTCAGCCGTGCAGGGTTCGGTGGGCTTGAGATACAGAGGACCCCAATGGGCACCCGTGTCGCGCTCACCGTTGAGAAGCCAGGCCTGGTCATCGGAAGAAGGGGTCAGACCATAAAGCACCTGACGTCCGTCATCGAGGAGAGGTTCGGGTTCGAGAACCCACAGATCGAGGTCCAAGAGGTCGAGAACGCAAGCCTCAACCCACAGACCATGGCAGAGAAGCTGGCCTTCTCCCTTGAGAGGGGATGGCACTTCCGTCGCGCAGGTCACTCCACCGTCCGTAGGGTGATGGATGCCGGCGCAAGGGGATGTCACATAATAGTGGCAGGAAAGCTCACTGGCCAAAGGCACAGGACCGAGAAGTTCAAGGAGGGCTACATAAAGTTCTGCGGTGAGCCGAAGCTCAACTTCGTGGACCGTGGATATGCGGTGGCAAAGCTCAAGATGGGAGTCATAGGAGTGACGGTTGAGATAATGAGGCCAGACTCCAAGCTGCCAGCAGACACGACCGTGCTCAACAAGACACAGATCGCCGAGCTGTACCCAGACCTGTTCGCACAGATCTCCGGGTCCGGGGACCTGGATGACATAATGGCACCAGCAGAGGATGTTGCGCCCGTAGAGGATGCGATCCCCGTGAACGATGCCATCAACGACGAGGAGGGTCAGTAATGGCACTTAAGAGGTCTGATATAAGGGACATGAGCGCAGAGGAGCGCAACGAGAAGCTCAAGGAGCTCAGAGATGAGCTCATGCACCAGAGGGGAGAGTCATCCATGGGTGGCGCCCCCTCCAACCCTGGCCTTATAAGGGCCATCAGGACGAACATTGCACGCATCCTCACCATACAGAGGGAGGAGGAAGAGAGCTAATGGCAGGCATCTGCCCTGTTTGCGGACTGCCGAAGGAGCTCTGCATGTGCGAGGAGCTCGCACGCGAGCAACAGAGCGTCAAGATCTATGCTGACAGCAGAAGGTACGGTAAGACGGTGACCGTCATAGACGGCATCGACGAGAACGATATCGACGTCTCGGACTTGACGAAGAAGCTGAAGAGCAAATGTGCAGCCGGCGGAACGTATAAAGGCGGCCGCATTGAGCTTCAGGGCGATCACAAAAGGAAGGTGAAGGCGGTTCTCGACGAGTTGGGATTCCACACGGAGCTGAGATGAATGAATGAAGGGGACTTGATGAGAATGGAGCTTATTGGCTTGAATGTTGAAGTGCTGTCAATGCCATACTCAGGAATATCTGGTATGATCGTAGACGAAACGAGGAATACGTTCACCATCTTGTCGGCCGGAACTGAAAGAATGGTACCGAAGCAAGGCAATAGGTTCAGCATCACAGGCCCCGGTCCATCCGCAATATTGGATGGAAGCGTCATCAGGCACCGTCCAGAGGACCGTATAAAGAAGATAAAGTGATATAATGACAGCAAAGGTTAGAAACATAGGAGTCGACGTCGTTCCCCCTACGGCCGAGTGCACGGATCCAAACTGCCCATTCCATGGCAGCCTGTCCGTCAGAGGCCAGATCATTGATGGTGTGGTTGCCACCGTCAAGATGAACAAGACCGTCGTCGTTGAGCGCAACTATTTGAAATACCAGAAGAAATACGAGAGATTCGAGAAGAGGTCCAACAGGTACTCATCCCATGCATCCCCCTGCCTCGGCCTGAAGGCCGGCGACAAGGTGCGCATAATGGAGTGCCGCCCGATCTCGAAGACCGTGTCATTCGTGGTCATAGAGAAGAAGGAGTGATTCGAATGAAGGGCATAGCAGGAAACCAGACCAAGGGCCTTTTGAACGGATCGCGCCTCGACGTGATAGACAACACCGGTGCAAAGGTCATAGAGATCATAACCGTCCCAAGGAGCCACGGCGTGGCACGCAGGGTCCCATCGGCAGGCATCGGCGACCTCGTCATAGCATCTGTGAAGAAGGGAACCCCAGCGATGAGGAGGCAAATAGTCACCGCAGTCATCGTCCGTCAGAGGAGGCCGACCAGGCGCCCAGATGGGACAATGGTGTACTTCGAGGACAACGCCGCAGTCATCGTCACCGAGACCGGTGAGATAAAGGGAACTGACATAAAGGGCCCGGTTGCAAGGGAGGCCGCAGACAGGTGGCCACGTATCGCAGCAACGGCCAACATGATAGTGTGAGGGATTCAAATGAGAAGCAGCAAGGCAAGGACACAAAGGAAGGCGCAGTCGAATGCGCCAGCACATGTGAAGAGGAAGATGCTCTCGTCCCATTTGAGCCCCGAGCTCCGCCAGGAGTACGGAATCAGGTCGGCAAGGGTATGCAAGGGCGACACCGTTGCGGTGTTGCGCGGCGACGAGGACCACAGGGGAACCGAGGGAAAGGTCCTTAGCGTCATGACTGACACCGGTCGCATAACCATCGAGGGAGTGACCGTCAAGCAGGCTGACGGCACAATGAAGGAGAGGCCAGTCCATGCATCGAACGTCGTCATCACCAAGCTGGTGCTTGACGACCCATGGAGAAAGGACATACTCTCAAAGAACAAGGAGGCTTAAGATGAGCGATCACATGAAGAGGCTTGCGGCACCAAAGTCGTGGCCGTTGAAGAGAAAGGTTGCAGTATGGGTCGCCAAGCAGTCACCAGGTGCGCACTCCTTGGAGAGCAGCCTGCCCGCAATCATGGTCCTTAGGGACATCATGGGCGTCTGTGACACCGCAAAGGAGGCCAAGAGGATCATCGGGAACCGTGAGGTTTTCGTGGACGGCAAGGCCGTCAAGAACCCAAAGGCGCCGATAGGGCTGATGGACGTCGTGACCATACCCAAGATGGGCCTGATGTGCAGGATGCTATTGACCGACAAGGGGAAGCTGACGATGGTAGCAATACCAGAGGCCGAGACGAAGTGGAAGCTTTGCAGGGTCGAAGGCAAGACCAAGATCGCTGGAGGCAGGATACAGGTCAACCTCAGCGGAGGAAGGAACCTCGTCCTGGATTCTAACAAGTACAGCTCAGGCGACACCTTGAAGCTGTCCGTCGATGGCCAAGAGGTCCTCGGATGCTATCCGATGACCGATGGCGCAGTCGCGATGATCATCGATGGGTCCCTTGCAGGCAAGATCGACACCATATCGGAGTGCGTCGTGGTCGAGGGGCCATCGGAGAACGTCGTCAGGTTCAAAAGCGAGACGGAGACCGTCAAGAGGAACGTGTTCGTGATCGGCACTGGAAGCGCGGAGATCAAATTGCCGGAGGCGTCGGAATGAACCCAATGAGGGAGATTCACGTCGATAAGGTGACCGTGAACATAGGTGTAGGAGAGGCCGGGGAGAGGCTTGCAAAGGCTCAGAAGGTCTTGGAGATGGTCACTGGACAGAAGTCTGTCCAAACGATTTCGAAGAATGTGAACAGGGACCTTGGAATACGCGTCGGCATGCCGATCGGATGCAAGGTCACGCTCAGGGGCGAGGTCGCCGAGGCGTTTATAGTCAGGGCGCTTCCGATCAGGGAGGGCCGTGTCTACAAGTACTCCTTCGACAAGGAAGGGAACATGTCAATCGGCATTCCTGACTACACCGACTTCGAGGGGATGAAATACGACCCCGAGATCGGAATATTCGGAATGGACGTCAGCGTCGTCCTCAGAAGGTACGGCGGCAGGGTTGCCACCAGGTCGCTGCTTAAGAGGAGGATCCCCAAGAGCCACCGTGTCGGTCGCGACGAGGGCATAGAGTTCATGAAAGGCAAATTCAACATCGAGGTGGTCGAGTGAAACCAAAGAAACAGTTCGGCAGATCGGTCGGATGCACTCGTTGCGGACGCAGGAGAGGAATAATCAGGAGGCATGGCATGCATCTCTGCCGCCAGTGCTTCAGGGACATGGCCCCCCAACTAGGGTTCAAGAAATATTCGTGAGGTGTCAAAATGCAGAGTGATCCACTTAACGACGCAATGTGCGTCATGAAGAATGCAGCTTTGAATGGAAAGAGCGAGTGCATCATCCAGCCATCCTCGAAACTGATCGGCCGTGTGCTGAAGGTTATGCAGGAGCATGGGTACATTAGCCAGTTCGAGTACATCGAGGATGGCAAGGCAGGCAAGTTCCAGGTAATGCTGAAAGGAGCCATAAACAACTGTGGAGTGATAAAGCCAAGGTATGCGGTCAAGGCGAACGAGATCGAGAGGTTCGAGGCAAGGTATCTGCCTGCCCAGGACTTCGGGGTCTTGATCCTGACCACGACCGCAGGCGTGATCACCCAGGACAATGCCAAGGAGATAGGCATTGGGGGAAAGCTATTAGCTTACGTGTATTGAGGAATGTAAATGACAATTGCAGGGAAAATCGAAAGCACCATCGCCATACCCGGTGGCGTCACCGTCTCAAGGAAGGATGACACCATCACGGTCAAGGGACCAAGGGGTGAATTGAGCAGAAACTTCGCGCACCCTCGCGTCGTCATCGAGATAGGAGAGAAGGTAACGGTCACCAGCGAGTATCCTAGGATAAAGGACAAGGCAATGGTGGGCACCTTTGTTGCACACATCAACAACATGATCAGGGGAGTCACCGTAGGGTACACCTACACACTCAAGATCGTGTTCTCACACTTCCCGATGAAGGTCGCCGTAAAGGACAACCGCTTAGAGATAAACAACTATATGGGAGGCCATGCCCCCCGTTATGCCGATATATTGGAAGGATGCAAGGTCAAGGTTAGCGGAACCGACATAATGGTCGAGGGCAACGACATCGAGCATTGCGGACAGACGGCAGCGAACATAGAGAAGGCGACATCCAGAAGGGGGTTCGACAAGAGGATCTTCCAGGATGGAATATACATAGTCGCAAAATCGCATAAGGTGAGAGAATGAGCATAAATGCATTCACTGACCTTCCCGGTCTTACGAAAGAGAACATCGCAGAGCTGTCTGCGATAGGCATCGAGTCTGTTCAGGACCTCAGGGAGGCTCTGAAGGACGAGAAGAGGGTCAAAGAGATAATCAAGAACCTGTCAGGGGTCGGTCCGAAGACCGCCGAGAGCTGGAAGGCCTTGGTGGAGGGGTCCGCGCCAGCGGTCGAGATCGTCGAATCCGACGATGAGGTCGAATCCTCCGGATACAGGGTCAAGATCAAGCCAGTCCTTGACGATGACACCGCAGAGGGCCTTGCCAAAAGGGCAATCATCTCTGGTCGCAGGCCAGCCTTCAAGAGACAGGAATGGTTCAGATATTCAAAGCTTGGAGAGAAGTGGAGGAGGCCAAAGGGCATACACTCCAAAATGAAGAGGCAGCTGAAGAGGCGCCCACCGACCGTTGACATAGGGTTCAGGGGCCCAGCATCCGTAAGGGGGCTGCATCCATCCGGATTCGAGGAGGTCATGGTCTACAACGTGGAGGGCCTCGAGGGGCTCGACCCAAAGACGCAGGCGGCAAGGATCGGCGGAACGGTCGGAACCAGGAAGAAGATGGCCATCGAGAACAGGGCAGATGCTCTGGGAATCAGGGTCCTTAACAGGTTGGTGTGAAAATGTCAGACCTAAGGAATCAGAAGAGGATGGCATCCGAGATACTCAAATGCGGCGAGAACAGGGTCTGGATAGACCCCGACAAGATGGATGACGTGGAGAACTGCATAACCCGTGCAGACGTCCGTGGCGCCATTGACTCCGGTCTCATAAAGGCGAAGCCCAAGAATGGGACGTCAAGAGGCAGGGCAAGGTACGTCGCCCAGCAGAAGGCCGAGGGCAAAAGGAAGGGACCTGGAAGCAGGAAGGGAACCCCCAACGCGCGCATCCCCGACAAGAGGAGGTGGATCGCAACCATCAGGCCCATACGCGACGAGCTGAAGACGCTTAGGGACGAGGGGAGGATATCCCCATCCGTCTACAGGCTGTATTACAGGAGGTCGAAGGGTGGAGTCTACAAGTCCCGTAGGAACCTCAAGCAGCACATGGTTGCTGCAGGGCATTTGAAGGAGGAGGAGATCTGATGGCAACAGGACCAAGATATAGGGTGGCATTCAGGAGAAGAAGGGAGTGCCGCACAGACTACTACGCCCGCCGCAAGCTGCTTAC